>JABAHR010008921.1_pt1 | contig 33471 bp, 33 predicted proteins | sample 7062101 | NCBI WGS metagenome assembly JABAHR01 (sample SAMN14534553, study PRJNA622989) | marine sediment metagenome | biome: marine biome [ENVO:00000428]; feature: marine pelagic biome [ENVO:01000023]; material: deep marine sediment [ENVO:00002113] | place: India: Gulf of Kutch | collected...
CTGGCCGAGGCGCACGGCTGGTTCCTGTGCCGGCAGTTCGAGAACGAGGCCAACGCCGACATGCACTCGCGCACGACCGCCCCGGAGATCCTCGCGGATTTCGAAGGTGAGCGCCTCGATTATTGGGTGACGGGCTTCGGCACGGGTGGCACGCTCAAGGGCGTCGCGCGGGTGCTCAAGAAGGAACGGCCGGAAACCAAGATTGTCGTCTGTGAGCCAGACAACTCTCAGCTGCTCGGAAGCGGGATCGCGCAGGAACGGACGGCCAAAGGCGCGCCTGCCGCGAGTCATCCGAATTTTCGTCCGCATCTCATGCAGGGTTGGTCGCCGGACTTCATCCCGAAGCTCACGGAGGACGCCGTCGGGGCCGAATACATCGACGAGATCATGCCCGTCGCCGGCGCGGACGCTATGCGGTTGTCACGTGAGCTCGCGCAGAAGGAAGGGATCTTCGTTGGCATTTCGGCCGGTGCGACGCTTGCGGGCGCGCTGAACATCTGCAAGGCGGCGCCTGCAGGGACGACGGTACTCGCCATGCTGCCCGACACAGGGGAGCGTTATCTGAGCACGCCGCTGTTCGAGGATATTCCGGCTGACATGACCGAGGCGGAGCTCGAGATTTCGAGATCGACGCCGGGTTATCGATTCGACGTCTGCACCCCACCACCGCCGGCAGCGGACGACGATGAGGAAGCGGTTGCGCCGCCCGTGGCGCCGGCGGATGCCGAGGCGTTTCTCGAAGCGGCGATCAATGATCCCGACAACCCGGTGGCGTTGTTCGCGCTGGAGTGGTGTGAGTTCTGCTGGTCCGTGCGCAAGATGTTCAAGGAGTACGGCATCGACTACCGCTCGATCGATCTCGATTCGGTCGCCTATCAAGAGGGCGATCGCGGTGGCCAGATTCGTCTCGCGCTCAACGCACGTTACGACGTCAAGACGATCCCGCAGATCTTCGTCGGCGGCGAGCACATCGGCGGCGCGACGGAGCTTTTCGACGCGTGCCGAGAGGGACGTCTACAGGAGTTGCTCGAGAAGAATGGTGTCGCCTACGACAAGAGCGTCGACACGGATCCCTACACACTCCTGCCAGGCTGGTTGCACGCGCGGTAATCGCCCGTCAATACCCGGTGAGCTCGAGGTAGCCGCGGCCGGTCAGCGACTCACCGGCGCTCGTGCCTTGCGCCGCGACGGCGCCTTCCCAGTAGCGGATCGTGAGGTTCATCTCCTGATTCGGTATCAGCGGCCGAACCTCCAAGCGTAGATTCTGCGCCGGCAGCTCGACGTTCCACCCGACCGGATAGCGCGAGCCCGTCGACTCGCTCGTCCAGTATTCTTGCGCCTCGATCACGAAGTCATCGCGCCCGAGCAGGCGTGTGCTGCCGTCGGTATCGATCAACGAGCCGCTGCTGAACGGACTCGACTCACCTGCTCTCGTGCGCAGCCGATACAGCATGAGATCGCGGCCGTCGGAGAGCTCGAGGGAGAGCCAATCCCAGCCTGCAAGATCCGGGCTCAATGAGTTGGTGCTCCACTCGCGATCCATCCAGGCGCTGCCTGTCACGTCGTGTTGAAGCGCTCCAATGCGCAGCTCACCCTCCGCGGCCAGCCGCGGCATCGAGTAGTAATACGAAGCGTTGCCCGCCTCGGGTCCCTTTCTATCGAGACCCCCCTCGCCATGCGGAATCGGCGGCTTACCGGCCGTGAGTGTCAGATCGAGCGCTGCGTCCCTCATGCCTGCGCGCAGTCGAAGCGGGAACACCGCCGGTCCCGTCGCAGCTGCCGACCAGTCCTCGAGCCACAGTTGAAACGGGTCGACCGAGTTTCCAGCGAGTGCCAGGCCGTCGCGCGAGAAGCGCTCTGCATGTAGAAACTCACCGTTCGCTGCGTCCGTTACGGCGAGATGCCCCATCCAAGCTTGCCGGCTGCGCCACGGCGATTCTCTCTGCGGTTCGCTCGGAGCAAGCGCGAAGCGAAAGAACGTGAGTTGAAATCCATACGAGCGACTCTGCGTGTCTGCTAGGTTGCCCGTGAAATACCACCATTCAGTTTTGAACTGCGGATGGCTTGCATGGTCGCGCGGAAACGTAAGCTGTCGCGGGCTGAGCGCGCGATCGTAGCCGGCAAACTCCGACGTCGTCAGGAATTCGCTGACCGCAGCGGAGGACTGAGGCTCCGGTTGCCCTAGATCGGGCGCGCAACCGATCAAGACCGGGCTCAGTGCGATGACAGCGACGATGCGCATCCGTCACTCCTCCCTCAGCCGCGCTGCAACGCTGCTGCGACCCATGCGCCACGCCGGATAGATTCCCGCGAGCAACGCCGCGGCCATGGCGAGCGCCAGCCCGAGTGCCAGCGGTGCCGGTTGAATCACGAGATCCATGCCCCAGCCGAAGGAGCGCTGATTGATGACCTCGACGAGTAGACCGGCCATGACGATGCCCAATGGAATCGCGAGCACGCCCGCTGCCGTTCCGAGCAATACCGTCTGTGTCAGGGATAACGTGCCGATCTGATGTGGTGTGAACCCGAGCGCTCTGAGCACGGCGATTTCCCTGCCGCGGTCGAGCTCGATTGCAAGTAAGGCGCTCAACAGACCGAGAAATGCAACGAGGCCCGCGAGTATGCGCAGCACCTCGGTTATGCGAAACGTCTGGTCGAAGATCTCCAGTGACCGCGCGCGAATTGCCTGCGTCGACCGTAGCCGAACATCCGGCCGCGTCTCGAGTAGCGCGAGAATAGCCTCGCGTGCCGCAGCTTGATCGGCCCTATCGTCGAGATAGATACCGATACCGTCGAGACTGCGGTCCTGCCAGTGGGCCTGATAACGCGATAACGGTATCGTGATCCCCCCACCGTCGGTGTTGTAGGCGCGATAAGTGCCGAGCACGGCGAAGGTCTCGGCGCCTGCGCTGGTCGGCAGCGTGAGCTCGTCACCAGCGGCTAGCTCCCTGCGATAGGCGAGTGTCTCCGATACTAGAACGCCCTCGCCGGCAACCATGCGTTCGATCGGGTTTCCTTCGCCATTGTCGAGAATCGTCAGGCCCCAGCCGTCCGGTCCCGGCAGGATCGCACGTACGCTGATCTCGCCGACTGTGGTCGTCAGGCGAGTGAACTGCAACAGACTGATGCCGCGGACACCGGTAATCGATGCGAGCTCGCCGAGCTCACCGTNNGCCGACACGTCCCAGTTCTCTACATCGGCGTATAGATCTGCGAGCAGGGTTGCCTCTAGCCATCGCTCTACGCTGCCACGGAAGCTGCCGATCATCAGGCCGACACCGATGACGGTTGCGACTGCCACTGCGAGCGCAGCAGCAGCGACACCCGTACGACTCAAGGCGGTGGTCACGCCGCGAACGGCGAGCGATCCCGATACGCCGAATGCACGCTCGGCCGCAGGTCGTACCGATCGAAGCCCGATGGCGGCGCAGGACGGGATGATCAAGGCTGCAGCGAGGATCACGAGAAACAGCCCGAAGAACGCAGCTGCGAGGCTTCGCGGTGCGGCTATGAGCGCAACGACGCCAATGGCGAGGCACGGTGCGGCGAGCTTTGCACCGACGCGCGTCACGTGCTTTGCCGTTCGCTCGAGCTCGGCTCGGCTCATCGCCGTGCGCGGCGTCACGCTCGTTGCCTCGAGGGCGGGAACGAGGGCGGCCAACATGCTCGTGCCGACGCCGACGAGCAGACCTTTCCAGTAAAGCGTCGGAGAAGGCTCGACGGCGCGCACGGCGGCGGAGAAATAGAGATCGCCTATCGTTCGCAGCATGAGCTCGACGAGACCCTGCGCGAGCACGAAGCCCATTGCGATGCCGAGTAACGTTGCGATGCCGCCGATCGCAGCGGCCTCCAAGAGGACGTTAACCAGCAGGTCACGACGGCGCACGCCAAGCGCACGGTACGTCCCGAACAGGCTGCGGCGCTGGAGTACGGCAAACGACATCGTCGCGTAGATCAGAAACACGCCGACGAGCAGCGCGAGCAGACTCAATGCTGTCAGGTTGATTCGAAAGGCCCTGGACAGCTCGGCAAAGACCTCGCTGCGGCTCGGACTGGGTACGAGTGCGGTACCCACTGGGATGACGCGCTCGAGCGCGGCTTGCTCTTCTGCCGTAAGGATTACGTCGATGCGCGTCAGCGTCCCACTGTCTCGCAACTCCTGCACGGTCGCGATATCGGCGACGAGCGGCAGATTCAAGCCTTCAGGGTCGTAACGTTGGTCCGCGACGCGGCCGACGACCGTAAGCGGGATCGGAGGGCGCCGGTCTACGCTGACACTCACCACGTCACCGAGCTCGATGCCGAGCTCGTCGCTCAGTGGGGTCGGTATCAGTACGGTATTCGGCTCGACAATGAGTCGTGCCGAGTCCGGTTCCGTGTCCAGTGATAGGCTGGAATAGCTTCTGAAGCTCAGCTCCTCGATCGGGTCGATCCCGATCAACGTGAAGCTGCGCTGACCTGCGCCGACCAGCCGCACCTCGATCTCGACGACCGGAGCGGCGACGAGTGGTCCATGATTCAGGCGAAGCTCGCGATAGACTTCGTTGGGTATCTCGGTGCCGACACCGATGAGCTGATGCGTTGCGCTGCCGACGAGCGAGGCCTCGGACTGCTCGAACGCGCGTCTCGCGCTGTCATTGGCGAGATCGACGCCGACGAAAACAGCGACGCCGAGCGCGACGCCCATGATTGCGAGCAACAGCTGCAGCGGGTGGCGCAGATAGAAGCGCCGCGATGCGGTTAGCAACGACTCGATCAACGGGGTGTTTCCTCGAGAAGCGCATTGCTGATTCTCAAGACGCGATCTGCGAGGCCCAGCACCTCGTCGCTATGCGTGGCTACGATCAGCGTCGTGCCGCGACGGCGACAGATCTCATAGAGCAAGGCAAGCACGGTCTTGCCCGTTTCGATATCCAGGTTGCCCGTCGGCTCATCTGCCAGAATCACGGCTGGATCGTGTGCGATCGCACGCGCGATCGCGACGCGCTGTTGCTCACCGCCCGACAGCTCCTCGGGGAACCGGTCATCACAGTCCGCGAGGCCGAGCTCACTGAGCAACTCATGCGCGCGTCGCCGTCCTTCTCGCTTTGGTGTCGAGTTGATCGCCAATGGCAGCTCGACGTTCTCTCTCGCGGTCAACGTTGGGATCAGATTGAAGAACTGGAACACGAACCCGAGCTTCTCGGCTCGCAACGCCGCGCGTTGCGTCTCGGTCAGCGAGGAGAGCTGTTGACCCAGAAGATGCACTTCGCCGCGAGCCGGCTCGTCGAGGCCGCCGATCAGATTCAGAAGCGTGGATTTACCCGTGCCGCTACGACCGAGAACCGCGACGAACTCGCCGTGGGCGACCTCGAGATCGATGTCCGCGAGCACGGCGTTGTTGCCGTAGGCCTTCGAAACGCCGACGAGGCGCACGTCCGTGTTGGTCTTCTCCATTGTTACGTGGTCCGGATGACTCGTCGGAACTCCGGATAATGCCGAGGGACAGGGGTGCTTGGGCGCCGGGCTGGATTGAGCGTCATAGTCCTAACTATGGCTGGAAGGGAGCCCAAGTCCAAGCGCCTGTGAATTGGCTCTATAATTCAGCGCCCCGTACGCTTCAGGAGTGACTGAGCCCATGCGATTTTACGATTTCCGCGGTGCACCGAGCCCGACCAAAGTACGAATAGTCATCGCCGAGAAGGGCATCGACGTTCCCACCGAGTCGATCAATCTGCGCGAGCTCGAGCAGCAGAAAGAGGCGTACCGGGAGAAGCATCCCGGCGCGACCGTGCCGATGCTCGAGCTCGACGACGGCACGCGGCTGACTGAGAGTCTCGCGATTTCCCACTATCTCGACCAGACTTACCCGGAGCCCAACCTCATGGGTCTAGAGCCGAAGGAGCAAGCGCTCGTGCTCATGTGGCACGACATCACGACACTGGAAGGCTATCTCGGCGTGCAAGAAGTTCTGCGTAACTCGTCAGAGGCGTTTGCAGGCCGGGCGTTGCCGGGGCCCGTGCCGTACGAGCAGATCGCCGCCCTGGCCGAGCGCGGGCGAAAACGAATCGGCGTTTTCATGAGCAAGCTCGAGCAGCAGTTGGGGCAGTGCGAATATGTCGCGTGCGAGCGATATACGTATGCTGACATCGCCGCATACGTGACACTAGGATTTGCGAAACGCGTGCTCGGTGAAGACCCATCCGCCGGTCATGAGAACGTTCGCCGTTGGGCCGAGATCATTGCAGCCCGGCCGGCCGTGCAAGCTGCGACGACCTGACCGCCTCGGGCTCACAGCACGTTGTGATCTGCTACCGTCTACGTCTGGCCGACCTTCAACGGCACCACTTCGAGGTCGAGTGTCGGCTCGAGAACCCGAACGCCGAAGAGCGGTTCAGTCTACCGTCGTGGATTCCGGGCAGCTATCTGCTACGCGAGTATGCTCGCCACGTCGTGAGCGTTCGAGCAACGTCGCAGGGCGAGTCCGTCGCAATTGAGAAGACAGACAAACGCACGTGGGTGGTCGAGGGCGCAAAGCAGGACCTTACAGTCACGATTCGCGTGCATGCGCTCGATCTGTCCGTGCGAGGGGCATACCTCGACACAACGCGCGCGTTCTTCAACGGGACATGCGTATTCTTGAGCGTAGCTGGTCGTGAGAGAGAGCCCGTCGACGTTACGATCGATGCGCCCAGCGAGCCGCAGTCTACGGATTGGCGCGTCGCCACCGCTATGACGCCGAGCGAGGTCGACGCGCGAGGTTTCGGCCGGTACACAGCGCAGGATTACGACGAGCTCATCGATCATCCCGTCGAGATTGCCGACTTCGCTCGCGTCGAGTTCACGGCGGCAGACATTGCGCATGCACTCGTGATATCGGGCCGCCACCTCACGGATCTCGAGAGAGTCGCGGCCGATATGCGCCAACTCTGTGAGACGCATTTGAGTTTTTTCGGGGCACCCGCGCCGTTCGATCATTACGTCTTTCTGGGTCTGGCCGTCGATCAAGGTTACGGTGGCCTCGAGCATCGCGCTTCGGCAAGTCTCGTGTTCAATGCCAGCGATCTGCCAAAGCCCGGTGAGCCCGGCGTGCCGGTCGAGTACCAACGGTTTCTCAGTCTCGTCAGCCACGAGTACTTTCATGCCTGGAACGTCAAACAGCTCAAGCCAGCAGCGTTCTCGCCCTACCGTCTGGGTGAGCGAAACCACACGAGGCTGATGTGGGTGTTCGAAGGCATCACATCGTACTACCAGGATCTCATGCTGCTACGCAGCGACTTGATCGGCTTGGACGCCTATCTCAATCGCCTCGCTCAGGTACTCACGAAAACCTATCGCACGCCCGGACGCCGGCACCAGACGCTTGCGGAGTCGAGCTTCGAGGCATGGGACAAGCTTTACAAACCCGAGCCCAACAGCTTGAACGCGACCGTGAGCTATTACAGCAAAGGCGCGTTCGTCGCTCTCGCTCTCGATCTGACGATACGTAAGGCGAGTCGCTCGGAGATATCGCTCGACAGCGTCATGCTCGAGCTCTGGAAACGTTACGGACGGCAGGGGGACGGAGTCGGCGAGCAGGATTTCGAGCGAGTCGCGGCAGAGGTCGCGGGGATCTCGCTCGAGGCGTTTTTCGATGCTGCTGTGCGCAGCACGGACGACCTTCCCGTCGCCGATCTGCTTGCGGAGTTCGGACTCGACCTCGAGTTGCGCGCCGCGATCGGACCGGACGATCTCGGAGGCACGCTCAACCGGCGCCCGACCGAGACGCCAGTCAGTCTCGGTGTCGGCTTCAGGTCGGCGCCGAGCGGGCTTGACCTCACGCACGTGCGTGACGGCGGAGCCGCCGAGGCCGCGGGTTTGAGCGCGGGCGATCAGGTCATCGCTGTCGACGGGTATCGTGTCGAGGCGCGAAATTTCGCGAAGCGCTTGGCTCGGTACGCGCCCGGCGACACCGTGACAATTGCGTACTTTCGGCGCAACGAGCTCAGACGAACGGAAGTGGCGATTGAAGCCGCGATGCTCGACACGTGCAGCCTCAGTGCCGTTGAGCATCCGTCCGAAGATGCGCTCGCGCTGCGAAAAAGCTGGCTCGGGCGCTGACCGCGTACCGCACGTTCATACGAGCGGCCGATGCTAGAATGCACTGACCGCAGAAGCGGACTCTCCACTACGTCATGATCGAGCTCGGGCTCAAATTTACGGCTGCATATCTGCTCGGCTCCGTGCTCGGCAGCCTCGTCGTCGGCTACATCCGCGGTGGGGTGGACATTCGCGACGTCGGCAGCGGTAATCCGGGCGGCACGAACGCCTTACGCACCCAGGGCTGGTTATTCGCGTTCTGGGTCATGGTCATCGACGTCGGCAAGGGCGTAGTCGCAGTCTTCGTTCTACCGACGATCGAGGTGTTCGGACTCGGTGTCGACCCGACGGTCAGCCGGGAGCTCGTGCTTTATGGTGTGGCGTTTGGCACGATCCTCGGGCATGTCTACCCGCTGTGGTACGACTTCAAGGGTGGCAAAGGCGGTGCGACGGCTATCGGCATCATCTGCGCACTCGAGCCTCAGCTTGCGATTGCGATCGTCGCGATCTGGTTAGCTGTGATCGGCCTTACGGGCTTCGTCGGGCTTGCGACGATGACGGGCGCCATCGCTGCAGCCGCCTGGGTCGGCGCGATGCGGCTTCCCGACGACATCGGACTATTCGGCTTCACGCTAGCGGTTGCGTTGCTCATCGTGTTCACGCACCGAAGTAATATCCGTCGGATGCGAGACGGTACCGAGGTCCGCATGGGCCGCTTACGCCGCGGCGGCTGAGCTTGTCGGCGCCGGCAGCAAGCTCCCGTCTCGCCGTGCTGCGCCTGTTGGCTGACGGAGAGCGTCATTCCGGCGAAGCGCTCGCCGCCGAGCTCGGTATCAGCCGTGCCGCCGTGTGGAAGCAGGTTCAGAGACTCGCGCCGCTCGACGTCAGTGTCGATGTCGTGCGCGGTAAGGGTTACCGACTCCGCCGACCTGTCGAGCTACTCGACGCAGACGAGATCACGGTCGGGCTTGGAAAACCTGTACGCAACGCGCTCGAGCGACTCGATGTGCTCGAGGAAATCGACTCGACGAACAGCTTTCTGCTCTCCGGGCCGAAGCCGGCGTTGGGGTACTTCAGAGTGTGTCTAGCCGAGTACCAATCCGGTGGACGCGGTCGGCGTGGCCGAACGTGGCTCGCGCCTTTCGGCCGTGGGTTGTGCTTGTCGGTGGGCTGGCAGTTCGCCTCGCAGCCACAGGACCTCGCCGCGCTCGCGCTCGCCGCGGGCGTGGCAGCACGCCGAGCGTTGGTCACGCTGACGGGTCTGCCGATCCAGATCAAATGGCCGAACGATCTGTTCGTCGACGGCAAGAAGCTTGGTGGAATCCTCGTCGAGCTCGCTGCGGAGGGTCACGGGCCCTGCCACGCCGTGGTCGGCGTCGGCATCAACGTTTCCGCGACGCCGAAGTTGACCGGGACTCCGAACGCCTGGGCAGGCGGAGCCGTTGACCTCGCCACAGCGATGGGAGCGCAACCGCCCTCGCGTAACGCGCTTGCCCACGCGCTTATCGAGGCGCTTGCAGGACTTCTGCAGAGCTACGCCGATGACGGTTTCTCCGGTTATCACGCGGAGCTCGCGGAGGCGGATTTTCTGCAGGGGCGACGCGTGGACGCCGACGGTGTGGTCGGAACCGCAATCGGTATCGGCGCGGACGGTATGCTGCTCGTCGAGACAAACGCCGGCGTTAGTAAGATCCTTGCCGGTGACGTCAGCGTGAGACCCGAGTCATGAAGATCGTTGCGGACATCGGCAATACGCAGATCAAGTGGGCGCGCGTCGTCGGTGACCGGCTCGAGGCCGTCGGTCAGGCGATGCATGCCGGCTCGGCGGGCGCTGCGCTCGAGGCGCTCGGAGCTGCGCTCGTCAGCGCCTCACATGTCGTTGCCGCGAACGTCGCTGGTGAGGAGGTGGCGGAGTTGCTGAGCGCTCGCGTCGCCGATCACGGCGCGAACCTCACGCTCGTCAGGCCCGCGAGTGAGCAGTTCGGCGTTCGCTGCGCCTACCGCGATCCTGCGCGTCTCGGCGCCGATCGTTGGGCCGCGGTCGTTGCCGCACATCAACTTGTCGACGGCGCTGCCTGCGTCATCGATGCCGGTACGACGGTTACGCTCGATGCCGTTGCCGTGGACGGCCAACATCTCGGTGGTCTCATCTTTGCGGGTCCGGAGATCGTGGCCGACGCGTTGAGCCGAGAGACGCGCGGCATTGGCGATACCACGCCTGCGCGCGCGGCGCCGATTGGTCTTGAAGTGCTCGGCGCGAGCACGAATGACGCCGTTGCTCACGGCGCCATGCTCGCAATCGCTGCCGGGCTCGATCGGGCCATTGCGGAGATCGGCGCGGCGCTCGGCGTGCCGACGACGGTCATATTGACCGGCGGCGGTGCCGGTGAGCTCGAGTCCTGGCTCGAAACTCCGGTAAGCTATCGGCCTCAGTTCGTTCTCGAAGGCTTGGCGTACATCGCTTCGGAGTTGTGATGCGAAATTTATTCTTCGGGCTCGTGCTTGCGAATCTAGGCTTCGCCGCCTGGGCTGCCTGGTACGCGGAGCCTGCGACCAGCAATGGTGTCGTCGCGAGCTCGGGTGTACCAAGCATTACGCTCGTGAGTGAGCTCGAGGAGACGGCCCTCGAAACAATCGAGGAGCTGTCAGAAGCAGCCCAAGAACCCGCACCGCCGCCGATCACTGTCGTCGAGACGGCAGACACGCAGCGCTGCGTCAGCGTCGGTCCATTCGAGGAGCTCGCTCAAGCTTCGGCAGCGCAGGCAGCACTGCGGGAGGCCGGGTTTGCCCCGAGCCAACGTGTCGTCGATGGCGATGTCTGGGTGGGTTACTGGGTCCATCTTCCGGGTATCCCGACGCGTGATGAGGCCAGTGAGATACTCGGTCAGCTGCATGCGAATGACATCTCCGACTCATACATCGTGCCCGGTGGTGAGGAGAGCCAAACGATCTCACTGGGCGTATTCAGCGAGATCAGTCGAGCCGGCTCGATTCGGGAGCAGGTCCGCGAGCTCGGCTACGATCCGACCGTCGCTGATCGCAGCCGAAGCGCGACGCTGTATTGGGTCGACGTGCAAGCGGACAGCGTCGCCGGGATCGAGCTCGACGCGCTGCAAGCACCCGGCCGAATCAACCGTCTCGAGCAGCGATCCTGCGAAACGATCGGATAGATCGGCCGCGACTGGCTGCCGGCCGGAAGGGCAGTTAGACTTGCAGCCGCATCGACGGTGTTCCCGCCGTGATCTCGGGGCCGGCATAGCTCAGTTGGTAGAGCAGGGGTTTTGTAAACCTCAGGTCGGGAGTTCGAGTCTCTCTGCCGGCACCAGCCCCGAACCCCGAACTGCAAAAAACTATTCTGCCGATTCGTCGCCGTTCGATGGCGAACGCGCGGACAGATCGAGCAGGTGCGTGTCGTGAGCCGAGACTATGAGTTGATTATCTTCGACTGCGACGGCGTCCTCGTCGACAGCGAAGTCATCGGTAATCGGGTGTTTCGGGAGTTTCTCGTCGATCTCGGACTGAGCCTGTCCGAGCAGGAGGTCTACGAGCGGTTCCTCGGGCGCGCGCTGGCCGACAGCCTCGTCATTATCGAAGACTTGCTCGGTGAGCCCGTGCCGCCGGCAACACTCGAGCGTTACAGGCATACGCGTGACGAGACGTTGCGAAACGAGGTACGTGCCGTAGAAGGGGTGGCCGAGATCATCCGCACGCTCGAAGTGCCTTACTGCGTCGCCTCGAGCGGCGATCATTCCAAGATGCGAGCGACGCTCGGTGCGACGGGTCTGCTGTCGTTTTTCGACGGCCGGATATTCAGCGCTGTCGATGTTGCGCGCGCGAAGCCGGCGCCGGACATTTTCCTTCACGCAGCCGAGCGCATGCAGGCCGATCCCAGCCGAACGACCGTCATCGAAGATTCGGTCAACGGCATCACGGCGGCGCGTGCGGCCGGGATGACGGTGTACGGCTATGTGGACCTGACACCGGCCGAGAAGCTGGCCGAGGCAGGCGCACATAGGACGTTCGCGCACATGCGCGAGCTCGAGGATCTACTCGGGCTCTCCTGAGTCCGTCGTTTCGTCGACGACGGGAACCGTCAATCCGCAGCGAAGCAGTAGAAGCGGCCCGCCCCGCCGGTCTCGACGAAGTCTGCGAGCGAGCATCCCTCGGTCGTATGCGAGGAGTTCCACGACGTGTTCCAGCCGCTCAATCGATCGTGGTGACCGATGACGGCGTTGCCGTCCGATCCGCCGTAGGTCCAGTTGCGGCAAGTAAAGTCGAGCCCGCCGTTACCCAGTCCGCCCCAGTACGCGCGACCGCGCGAGTCCGAGCCCGTCAGCATGTCGTGCTCGTTGTTCTCACCCTCCGGACGTACGCGGCCGTTGACGAGATCGCCGTTCTCGGTCAGCGCGGTCTCTCGGTAGATCAGATTGCGGTCGCGCTCGATATCGCCATGCAGGTCGGCAACACTCGCCGCAATCATGACGCCGTTGGCGTTATGCCATGGACCGTCGCCGATACGGTCACGCGCGTTGACGGCAGGTTCTGTCTGCGAGCCGGTCGTGCTCAAGTACGCGCGCCAAGTCCGCCCGCCTGCGCCAACGGCTGCGGCGAGGTTCTGACATTCGGCATCCGCGCCTTCTAGGCCGCCGAGGTCGCCGCTGTGTGTGGTGCTCGTGACGAAGAACGTCAACGGCGCGTCGGTCTGCGCTTGNNCGCTTGTGCATGCGCCGTTTGCACGGCCAGTGCACTCGTTGCGAATGCCGCAAGGACAATGATTCTCGTCTGCATGAGATTCCCCTGTTATTTATTGATTAATCGTCGTTGATTATTTGTCGTTGGTTTTTTGACGGCCATGCCGCCGGTTCACATCGGCATTGTAGCCATCAGTCGCGCCGACCGCACCGCGGCACCCCCCGAGAGCTCGATTTATCGGCTTGTCTGCGCTGCGGACCTGTTCTAACTTTGCGAGCAGCGAATTCCGATTACTCACGGGGAAAACCTGATGCGATACACGACCTCCGTATTACAGTCGATCATCGGTGTTGTATGTCTGGTAGCCGGCTTCGGTGTGGCCCAGGCACAGGATGACCGGCCGATCATGGGCAACCTGCCCACGTTTCCGCTCGAGGTCTACCACTTAAATCCGCCGGGCATCAGCGTCGAGACCTTGGCCGAAGGTCTCGATGTCGTTTGGAGTCTCCAGTTCGCGCCCGATGGCCGCCTCTTTCTGACGGAGAAGGCCGGACGCATTCGAATCATCGATCCCTCCGGTGAGCTCGACCCGACGCCCTGGGTCACGGTGCAGAGTGTGACCGCGGAGATCCGCGAGAACGGTCTCAACGGCTTGGCGCTGCATCCGGATTTCCCCAACGAGCCCTGGGTCTACGTCATGTACACGGTCGATCGCGGCACCGAGCAGGTGACCAATCGCGTGAGCCGATTTCGGGAGGTCAGTGGGCGCGGCGGCGAGGAGGAGATCATTCTCGACGATATTCCGGGTGCTACGACGCATAACGGCGGGCGAATCAAATTCGGCCCCGACGGCATGCTCTACATCGGGACCGGTGATGCGCGCGAACGCACGCGCGCGCAGAATCTGGAGAACATCGGCGGTAGCGTCTTGCGCTTGACGCCCGAAGGCGGCGTGCCCTCGGATAACCCCTGGCCCGGCAATCCGATCTGGGCCTATGGCTTCAGAAATCCGACCGGCATCGCGTTTCGGCCCGAGGACGGCGCGTTATTCGTTGCCGATCACGGTCCGACAGTCGAATGGGAGCCGCGCATCGGCGCGTTCGACGAGATCAATATCGTCGAGAAGGGAGCGAACTTCGGCTGGCCGCTCGTCGTCGGTGCACCCGGCGTGGCCGGTTACGTCGATCCGATACTCTCATGGATCCCATCCGTTCCCCCGGGCGATCTGATTTTTCACAACGGTGACCTTTATGTCACCGCATTGTGGTCGGAAGCTTTGATCCGGGTTCGCTTTCAGGATTCGGAAGATCCGAATCTCGTGACTGGCGTCGAGCGTTGGTTCACGACTCGGGTCTGGCGCGCCGGTGTGCCGAGCGAGTCGCTCTACCGTCGCGTACGCGCGCTGACGGTCGGACCGGACGGGGCCATCTACATGGGTACGAGCAACCGCGACGGGCGCCTCGAGCCCGAGCCTTTCGACGATCGTGTGCTGCGCATCGTCGTCAGCGACGATACGTAGGCGAGCTGCGGCTAGAAGTCGTAGGCAAGCGTTTCGCGATAGCTGAACAGCGCCTCGGCTCGCAGCACGCGGTCACGCTCGAGCTCGACGATCTCGGCTTCGATGATGCCGTGCTCGCGTGCGAGCTCCTTCGTCTCATTGAGTAGGATGATGCGATCCGGTGCGCTCACACCCTCGGCGATGAGGGCAGCCTCGGTATCGGCGATCTCCGCTCGGATGCTCTCGAGCGCGCGTTTGCGCTGAGCGATCTGTGAATCAGCGGTGCGCAGCGCAGCCTCGAGCTGGTGGAGTTGACGGCCTTCGTTATACGCAGCGAGAAAGCTGTACTCGAGATCGGCCGGACATACGCCACGGTAGGCGGTGCCGCTGCGACCATAGTTGAACCCCTTGACGGGCTGGCAGAAGGACTCGACACCTTCGGCGTGGCCGCTGCGGTAGCTCTCGAGGTCCGGGCTCACGCCGTGCTTCGTGCACGCCTGGCGATAGCTGCCGATCGTCTCGACCGGACGCCCACGTGCGCCGTCCTCGAAGCCAACCGAGCGCCAGTCGCTCACGAGGCACTGCTGCTCGTTCATCGTGGCGCAGCCGCTGAGCGCCAGTGTGATCAGGGAGGCCAAAATCGACGTGCTGCGTATCATCGGAGTTCCTCTTGCCGGGCAGGTCGTACCGGCGCTCGGGGTATGACAGCAGTCTAAAAGACACCCTAGTAGAATCCCGTGACCCCAATCACAGTCCGGGTTCCGCCATTCGTGCCGGAATCGGGAGCGTTTCGACCTTATGACAGCAGCCAGTGATATTGACGCGATGAGCTTGACGCATCGCACAGTGTTGTCGATCGCCGTGCCCGTCATGCTGTCGAACGTCTCGACGCCGCTCATCGGCGTCGTCGACACGACCGTCGTCGGACAGATTCCCGATCCCGCTTATATCGGCGCCGTGGCCGTCGGCGCGCTGATTTTCTCGTTCGTGTTCTGGGGCTTTGGTTTCTTGCGCATGGGCACGACCGGGCTTACGGCGCAAGCGCTCGGTGCCGAGGATGTCGACGAAATAGCAGCGAACCTCGGGCGCGCGCTGCTGATTGCATTCGTCATCGGTCTCGCGCTCATCGTGCTGCAGTGGCCCATACGGGGGGTCGCATTCTATCTTCTAGCTGGTAGCGAGCAGGTCGAAGGCCTCGCGAGCCAGTACTTCGATATTCGGATCTGGGCTGCGCCTGCGACGCTCGCGAATTACGCGCTACTGGGCTGGTTCATCGGTCTCGGGCGAACAGACACCGGGCTCGTGCTGCAGCTCGTGTTGAACCTCACGAACATAGCGCTCGATGCGCTGTTCGTGCTCGGCTTCGGCTGGGACGTTCGCGGCGTCGCGCTCGGCACGCTGATCGCCGAATGCGTCGCTGCCACCGTGGGGCTCGTTCTTGCTTTGCGGCAGATGCGCTCGCTCGGCGGCAATATCAGCGTAGCGAGCTTGCTCAACCCTGAGCGCCTGAGACGCACGATTGTCGTCAACGGCGACATCATGGTGCGCTCGCTCGCGCTCATCATGGTCTTCGTCTGGTTCGTGGCCCAAGGTGCGCGCCAGGGCGACGTCGTTCTCGCGGCCAACGCCGTGCTCACGCAATTCATCTCGGTCGGCGCATTCTTTCTCGACGGTCTCGCATTCGCCGCCGAGGCACTCGTCGGCCGGGCGCTCGGTGCCCGGCATCGAGCGGGTTTGCTGGCCGCGGTGAAGATCACGACGGTCTGGGCGGCCGCGACGGCCGTCGCGATTGCGGTGCTCACAGTGCTCGTCGGTGCCGCGGTCATCGATCTCATGACCGTGGACCCCGATGCGAGAGCGGCGGCTCGCGTCTATCTTCCCTGGGTCGTGCTGACGCCGCTGCTCGGCGTCTGGGCGTTTCAGCTCGACGGTATTTTCATCGGCGCCACGCACACGGCGCAGATGCGCAACGCCATGGTCATGACCATGATCGTCTACCTGATCGCCTGGTGGCTGATGCGGCCGTTCGGCAACCACGGGCTCTGGGCCGCGCTGGCCGTCCATTACGTGGCCCGTACGGGTACGCTGTTGGCGTACTTTCCGGGGCTGCTGCGCTCCGTGCCGGACTGAGTGGCCGGAACCGCACACCGCGGTTATTGTCTACTCATTACAATACGGCGGAGTCTTCGATGGTAAGCTTCGCAGAGATTCGAACACGCCGCATGGGGGGATACGATGCCGCATAACTCGAACCATAGTCGCCGCGATTTCCTCGCACTGATGTCAATGCTCGGTGCTGGCAGCCTCGCGAACTTACGCGCTCTAGCGCAAGAATCGATGCCCGTGCGGCAGATCCCGACGACCGGTGAAGAGCTGCCTCTGATCGGCCTCGGATCGAGCAAGGTCGTCTCCGAAGTTGGGCAGAATGGTACTGAGCCCGTTGCCGCGATACTACGTACGCTCGTCGAGCACGGCGGCAGTGTCGTCGACACGTGGCCTCGCAATCCAGCGAACGATTCCGGATTCGGCCGCGTCATCAACGAGCCCGACCTTCGCGATCGGCTGTTCGTGACGACGAAGGTTTCCGAGGACGGGGCCGCAGGCGTCGAGCAGCTCGAGACGAGCCTTCGATCCTACGGGCGCGAGACGATCGATCTCGCTCAGATCTTCAGCCTGACCGATCTCTACACACATTGGCCGACGCTGCAGGAGTGGAAGGCGTCCGGCAAGGCACGTTACATCGGTGTAACGGTCTCGAACTACGAGCTCTATGAGCCGCTGTTCGAGTTCCTAGATCGTGAGACACCCGACTTCATCCAGTGCAATTACTCGATCACGGAGCGTCTGTGCGAAGAGCGCCTGTTGCCGCTCGCGGCGGATCGGGGGCTCGGTGTCATCATCAACCGACCGTTCATGAACGGGGAGTATTTCAGGCGGCTCGCCGGCGAGCCGTTACCCGAGTGGGCCGCGGAGATCGGCATCCATAGCTGGGCCGAGTTCTCGTTGAAATACATACTGCCGAATCCTGCGCTCACGTCCGTGCTCACGGAGACGAGCAACCCGGCGCATATGGCAGAGAACGCGCTGGCGTCCTACGGAGAGATGCCAGACGCGGCCACGCGTAGACGCATGGCCGCGTTCATGGATCAATTGTAGGACGGCTGACTAGCGGCGCGAGCCGTTCTTGGCTTTGAGGCTCCTGACGGTCTGGCCGTAGTAATTGGCCATGGCCTTCTCGGCCGCCTGATGCGGGCCTTTGCCAAACAACTTGTAGGCCGCTGGATCGACGCCGATAACCTTGCGGCGGCGGTCCTGATCGTGCGAGTTCAGCGTCAAGATGCCCGGGCCTTCACCGCCCTCGGCCGTCAGGCCGAACACGATGCGTGACACGGACGTGTAGGGAATATCGAGCGTCTCCGACAGTGAGCGCATCGAATGCGGCTGCCCGTCGAGATCGGCGTCGATGACTTCCATAGCAATGAGAATATCGGCCAGAGTGCGAAAGCGCCCGCTGCGATAAGCGCTCGAGAGCATGGCGATCGTGGCTTTGCGAACGCCGTTGATATCGAATTTTGCGCCCGTTAGAGCAGGCCGTTTCCTGCGTGTCGTGGTCATCTGTAACTCCTGGGAATGGGAAGTTTCTAGAAGTAGTAATAGTGGAAAAATGGAAGCGGCGCATACTACATCATTTCGACCGAGGCGCAAATACAAAATCTCGTAATTAAGAAAATATTAGCTAATGGTTCAACGATCCTCCTGGCGACCCGCCTATTCTCGTTAGTGATCCTCATTCGCGATCCTCGAACGCGCGAACGGCCGCATCGAATCGATCGCTGGCCGTGTATTCCTCGACGTAGCTCATGCCGAGCCAATCCTCGCCGTAGTCGTTCTGCGGGTCGCGGACGATCGTGTGGATGTGATTGGGCCGGTAGGCGAGCTCGATGAGGATGCGCTCGCCGTGGACGCGGTAGTAATGGGGCGCTACGAGGTCGTCGGTCGGGCCGCGCCATGAGAGCCAGAGATTGTCCCAGCCGGACTCGCCAATCGCCGCGAGCTGTGCGTCGGCGACATCGAAATCTGCGTTGCGCACGTACTCCTCGACGAGCGCGCGCAGCAGCCGCTGCTGCTGTGGCGTCATGTCGCCGGATCGCAGGCCCGACATCTCGGGGATTTCCTGTCTTCGGCCGACGCTGTAGAGCGCATCGCCTGGCACGTTGCCGGGCTCGACGACGATCTCGCGTTGCGACGGCGTCAGCGAGGCGATGAGCTCGTTACCGCGGGAGACCTCGTGCGACAGACCGGACCAGCCGGCATGAATGCCTTCGTCGAGCACGAGTGGGGACGCGCCGAGGAACATCGGCGTGAACGTCGCGTTCTCGCCGGACACCGTGAAGCTGATGCCCATGTGGTGGCCCTGAATGAGCCAGCCCCAGTCGGCGTCGCGGCCNNAACGGGCGGTCGTCCGGGCCCGGGCCGTTGCGCTCGAGGGCCGCGAGCTCGCGTGCGCCGTGGATGCTGTCGAGGCGAATGACGTTTGAAACCTTTTGGTAGCCTTGACTCGATAAGGAGGCACGCAGCAATTCGTGCAGGGCGAGGCGTTGCTCGATCGTCAAATCGCGAATGCGCAAGCCCGGTCGCGGGTGCGTGAACATCGGAATGTTGGACCAACCCGAGCGCTCCTCGGCGTCGAGCGCGTGGACGACGGCGTCACGCTGTACCGGTCTCAGGCTAGCGACGAACGCCGCGCCGGCCTCAGTTGCCTGGCTCGCGCTCGTCGAGGCGAGCGGAATATCAGCATCACCTTGTGCGTTTACGGTAGCCGGAAGAAACGCGGAAATCGCTATGGCGATAAATGTTGCGGCGTAACGTGTAGACATTATTCTCGAGCCTCTTATGTCGTTTGAGTTCTAGTGAGCTCACCCAGGAACGAGGCCATGCCTCTCCCCCTGCCTGGACGTTCGTGTTTCTATGGATTCTAGCGGTTTTGGACCGGGAATGATCCCGCACGTGGGCCGAAATCCGCGCTGCCGGGCCGTTACGAGGCGGTCAGGAGCGTAGCCCTTGGCGCGGAATATTTCGGTATTATTTGGGAATAGCGAGACCGGGGGGCCTAGCGCCGAACCTGGGCCAGGCCGGCACTGAGCCGGACCTTCCGAATGCAACATTTCATGGAGTATGCGCCCATGCGAGTTCTGATCATTCTCTCCGCCTGCGTGCTGGTCCTGCCGGCTTACGGCCACCACAGCGACGCTGCTTTGGAAATGGACAGGGTCCTGACACTCGAGGGCACGGTCACGGAGTTCAGTCTGCGCAATCCGCACGCGTACATCGTCGTTGACGCGACGGACGACAGCGGTGAGCGGCGCGAGTGGACTGCACAGATGGGCTCGATGATCACACTGATGCGCAGAGGCTGGAGCCGCGATTCTCTTGCCGTGGGCGATGAGATCACCGTCGCACTTCACCCGGCACGCGATGGGCGACCTTATGGACTCGTGACGACGGTCACGAAGGATGGCGCAGCGATCGGCGTGGCGGTTCCAACCGAGACGCAGCGAAACGCTGCAGTCTCGGAGATGCCGCGTGCGACTTCGGTCGAGGGACGCTGGATCGTCGATCGGGAGAGCTTAGCTGCCGACTATCCGGGCGGCCTCGACCAGCTAGCGGCTAGGGATATGACACTGACGCAAAGAGGTCGAGTCGCGTACGAGGCGTTCAGCCAGGACTCGGACGAGAATCCCGAGCTCACGTGCTTGCCGAAGCCGACACCGTCGATGATCGTCTATACAGATCTCTATCCAATCGAGATCACCGACAACGGCAATCAGACGCTTACGATCAGGAGCCAGTACTTCGACGATACGCGTACTGTCTACATGGACGGGCGCGAGCACCCCGATTCGAGCCTACGCAGTCAGACCGGTCATTCGATCGGTCACTATGAGGGCGACACACTCGTCGTCGATACGAGAAACTTTGCCGATCATCGATCGCCCTACCAGAACGGAATCCCTTCCGGCGCGCAGAAGCACGTCGTCGAACGCTTCCGTCTCATCGACAATGGCGCGCGTCTGGAGGTCGAGTTTCTCGTCGAGGATCCCGAGTACATCGTCGGATCGATGACACACCGCCGAGCGTTGCTCTATCGCCCGAATAGCGACATGTCGCCGTTCAACTGCGATGAGGAAGCCACGCGCCGGTTCCTGCCGTCGAATCTGCTCGGGAACTAGACTACCGATCGCGCTGAGATCAGCTTCGGCCGCTAGTCGCCCAGCGGCGCGAGCTCGTGCACGTGCTGTTCCCAGTTCTGCCCGTCGAATTCCTGCTCGACGATCAACGATACGACCGTATCCCGGTCTACGCAGCGCGCGTTGACGCTGATGCCATCGGGATGCGAGCGCGGCACGTAGAAGGCCTTGATGCCGCAGACGCTGCAGAACAGATGATTGGCCGTACCCGTGTTGAATCGATAGCTCTTAAGAAATTCGTCGCCGGCGAGTAAGCGGAAGCGATCGGCCGGCACGACCAGATGTAAGAATCCCGTGCGCGTGCAGACTGAGCAGTTGCAGCTCGTTACGCACAACTCGGCCGGCGCGTCGACTTCGAAGCGCACGCGACCGCAATGGCAGCCGCCCGTATGTGTCCTCATGCTCATGATCAGAATGCTACGCCGGTAGCCTTGCAGAGAAACCGCATGAACGGCTTGGCGTCAACGAAAGCCTCGAGCGCTTGCTGAAGAAAGCTCGACTCGGTGATGTCGCCGATCTCGTAGCTGGATATACCGATGAAGTCCTTGCGCCGCAGATCCTCGGCTAACGCGTGATTCGCGTCGTAGCCTCGCGGAATGCGTTTGAGTTGCTCGCCTCTGAGCGTGAAACGTGCTGTGAAGGTCTTCGCGTCTCGCGCGCGTTTCCACGCGGCCGGTGACTCTACGATGCGCTTTCGGATTGCGGCGAGCGCCTCCGAATCCGGCCGCCAGATCCCGGCGCCGAAGAAACAGCTGCCCGGCTCGATGTGCACGTAGAAGCCCGGCGCGTGAACGTCCTTGCCGAGCTCGTGGCGAAACTGGATGCCGACGTTCGTCTTGTAAGGCAGTTTGTTCTTCGAGAAGCGCGTGTCCCGGTAAACGCGCATCAATGAACCACCGACCCGCTGCGGCACCGCCGTAAAATGCGGCGCGATTTNNGATAAATCCGCATGAGTGAGCCGCCCGTGCGCTTCGAGCTCGCGACGAAGTGTGGTGAGATCCGTCTCAAGCCCGGTGCAACGGCATCGATGAACGCAAGGGCCGGTTCCCGGATCGTCTCCTCGTAACGCGGCTTGTGCGCTTGGAACCAGTCGCGGTTGTTGTTCGCAGCCAGCTCGCTCAAGAACGCGATCGACGCATCGCTGAAACCTGCGAATGCCGTCTGCGCTTCGTTACTCATATAGCCGACTCCTTCGCATACGCGTTAGTTTACTCGTGTGAGCAAGAGGCTGGCCCGTGTGTTTCCGGCCGCTTCGACGCGAATCGTCGGGTGGGGTGTGTTCTCAGTGCGGCGCTTTCGCAAGTTGCGCGAGTATCGCCGCCATGGCGACGCGATCGCCGCCGAGGGACCAGCCGCCGTCGACGGGAATCACGGCGCCGGTGATGTAGGCGGCTTGCGGCGAGGACAGCAGCAGCGCCGCCGCTGCGATCTCCTCGATATCGCCGAGCCGGCCGAGTGGAACGTTGCGCCCGACTGTCGCGAGCGCATCCGGCGTGGGTGCCAGGCGCCGCATGCCTTCCGTGTCGTTGATCGGTCCTGGGATGATCGAGTTCACACGTATGCCGAGCTCACCCCACTCCATGGCCAAGACGCGTGTGACCATGTCGACGCCGGCCTTGGCCGCGCAAACGTGAATCTGCGCGATCGTCGGATTCAGAGCCTGCGGTGCGGAGATGTTGATGATGCTCGCGCCGGGCTTGCGGAGAAACTCCAGACCCGTTCGCAGCACGTTGAACGTGCCGAGCAGGTCGATGTCGACGACGGCTTTAAAGCCGTTGGGCGAGAGATCCTTGGCAAGCGCGGGAAAGTTGCCTGCGGCCCCGGACACGAGGACGTCGATTGGACCGAACGCGTCGAAGGAGCCACGCAGCGCCGACTCGACGTCATCGGGATTGCGCACGTCTGCACTGAAACCGGCAGCTTTCGCCGCGCCGAGGCTGTCGATCTCCGCCACGGCGGCATCAATTTTTTCCTGCGTGCGGCTCAATATGCCGACGTGCGCGCCGGCCGCGGCGAACCCTTTCGCAATGCCTAAATTGATACCGCTGCTGCCGCCGGCGACGAAGACATGCTTCTCGGCGAAACTCAATTCAGTGCTCATGTTCGTGTCTGCGGCGTGCTGCGGACCTGGCGTCAAATACCGAGTTTCGTCAACGTGTCGGCGAGGTCCTCGAGGATGTGCGCGAGACGCGGGTGCTCGGCCTCGAAGTCCACGGTCGCGCGCCGCACGCGGGCTTGTAGCTGATTCGTTGCAGTGGTCGCCTCGGCGGAGGTCTGTTCGCCCAGGACATTCTCGATGTCGCCGGAGACCTCCTTGAGCAGCGCGCGTAGATCCGGGTCGAGCTCGGCAGTCGATGCAAGCGTATCGTGCAGCTCGGTCAGTTGTTGTCGCAGGGCAGTTTTCGGCATCGGTAGTTACACGGGCGCGCGGTATTCGAGACGCCAGTCATCGTAACTGATCCGACGGCAGCCTGCCCAGCAGACGGGCAGCGCAGAGCGCTAATACGAACGGGCGACCGCAATCGCGGCGCGCCCACGCGGGTCGACGCTTGCGGGCTGGCGGTCCATCGACCGGACCCACATTTGCGCGTTGTCGCGGCACGCGTCATCGGGCTGCGCGCAGGCGATCCACCAATACTGCGAGTTGGGTGGGCGGGCAACGAAGAAGTTGTCGCTGAACGTCAGCCAACGAACACTCGCTGCCTGCATGCCGTTCTGGACGGTCGTGCCGATGCGCTCGTCGCCCGGTCGCACGAGTAACGTCTGGAGACGTTCGGAATCGTTACAGACCCAGCGTCCCGTCTGCCGGCCAACACCCTCGGCACATTCATAAACGAGCAGCGGTTCCGCGCACGCGTTGATGAGGCCAGCCTCGATCATCTCACCGAAGTTGTAGACGACGTCCTCGCGAATGCATTGATTACGCGGCGCGCTCACGGCTGCCTCGGGCTGAAGATCTGCGGCACTGGGTTGTAGCTGCCAGATCATCTCATCGACCGAGAACTCCAGGCGCTCGGTCAGTCGAGTCGGACCGCGTTGCTCGTCGCCGACATAGCGCCATCGATTGACGGCCGCCAGTGCTGCCTGGTCGAAGAGCTCGCCAGGCTCGGATTCCACGACCGCGGCGTTATCGACGCCGCCTTCGGGCGTCACGTCGAACTCGACGACGACGAAACCTTCCGTGCCGCTGAGCTGGGCTTCGGCCGGGTACACGGCATCCCAACGAAGGAGGGGCTCGAGCGGACCTGCTTCCTCGGTCAAAACGGGCTCGGCGCTGCCGGCTTCGGCGTTGTCGGCGCAGACCTGACAGCTTTGAATCCGCACGTCCGGATTTTCTCGCGGGCTCATCCAGTCGATGCGACCCTGACCCTCGACCACCGTCGTCACGAACGGTAAGCCATCGACGAAGTAATCGACGCGAGCGCACTGCAGGTTGTCGGTCGTTACGTCGATCCATGAGGCCTGCGGCGTGACCTCGGCACTGCAGCTGTCGACGATCGTCGTACAGTCGCAGCGCCACTGCGCCCAGGCGCTGACAGGCGTCCCTGCGATCAGCGCAGCCCAAATCANNGTGCCCAAGCGCCAGTCGGCATTCCCGCGATCAGCACGGTCGAGATAAGAAACGGAGTAATGCGAGCCATCTGAGCTGTTCTCCTTGAGCGGGCGCTCTTTATTGTTGTCTCTGGCGTCGACAGCCTCGAGCTTGAGTCATCTTAGCGCAACGCGCCCGGGGGCGGTGAGCGGCCCCAGATTATGTCGAATCGAGCGTGGATTCCGTGCTGCGCAAGGACCTGCGCGAGCTACTGGAGCTCGAAGCGGATCCGCATATAGGCGCTTTGCTCGATCGGGCGTCCGAGATAGGTTCTCGGCTCGAAGCTCCAGGTCTCGACGGCGGCGATGGCTTCTCGCCGGAAGAGCGTCTCGTGAGATGCGCCGGTCACACGCACGTCGCGTGTCGCGCCCGACGTTGTGACGATGAACTCGACGTCCACCCAGCCTGCGGTCCGAGCTCGCTCGGCGGCCGGCGGGTAGCGCGGTGGCGTGTAGTTTTCCACCGTAAGCTCGGCGGCAGGACGAAGGCGCTGTGATTCAGCCGTGACGAGTGCCGCCGTGAGCGCGGCGCCGGCATCCTCGAGTCGAGTACTGTCGGCTCCGAGCGCGCGCGCCGCATCGATCCAAGCCTCAGTCGCGGCGGCATCGAGTGCTTCGGTGGATTGGGCCGCCCGAGCCAGAATCGCCTCGANNGGCGGGCGTCCGTGGTCAACGTGTGGTCGGCGTCACGCTCGGCCATGACCCTGAGAAAATAGCTTGCGCTAGCCTCGGCAGGCTGCAGTAGGTTGCCGGCCGCGAGTGCCGTATCGAACGCGGAACGCGTCGCTTCCACGGGCTCAGTCAGGTTCAATGCAGGACCCGTCAGTGGTTCGCTGCCGGCGCCAATGCTCGGTGGCGTCAGATCGTTGACAGCCTGGCGCCTCTGGATGTCCTCAGAAGCGTCTATTCGCTCAGCAAGCACGGCGGCGCCGGCGTGATCGGGAAACTGACGCTGCACGAGCGCGAGGAGGTCGCGGGCGTCGCGCGCTCGACCCTGCTCGAATGCGGTCGTCGCGCGTGTCAGCAGCGTATCCGCTACCTCTCGAAGGCTTTCGCGAGCATCGACATTGTTCGGATCGACGCGAAGCACGTCGCTGTATAGCGCCCAGGCGCTGTATCGCTCCGGCTCGATCAGCATTCCCGCCGATACGGCGACGTCTGCCATTCGCAACGTTTCCTCGACGGTCGGCTCGTGCGTCGACAACTGGCTCACGTCCGGGGATGCTGGTGGCGCAAGCATCGCTGCGTTCTCAGTCCCCGTATCGTCGTTCGTGAATCGCTGCCAGGGTTGCGCGAGTACGAGCCAGCTGATGCCGACGCCGAGGACAAGGGCGGCGCCGAGATAGAGCACGACGTCGGCCGGATCGCGAGCAACCGGCGCGTTGTCGTTCGTCGTCATGCCCAGAGCCGCCGCACGGATTTGAGCGTGTCGAATACTCCGCTGAGCACGCCGGCATCTCCTGCGTCGTCGACCGCATGACGGTCGGCAAGCATTGGATTCGCGCGCAGCGATTCGTGATGCTGCAGCGCGGCTTGGATGCTGACTGCGCAACGCCCTGCAGAAACGGGCTTGCGCAGGAATCTGAAGATCTGACCGTGGTTGATGAGCCAGATCATATCGAGCGCATCGCGGTGCTCCGACACGATGATCGTGACGAGCTCCGGCAGGATTTGCTTGAGCCGACCCGTCATGACCTGAATCGTGTTCCGATCGTGCGTGACGTCGGTCACGAGCACACCGGGACGACTCTCAGTCAATATCTCGACGACTTGCACGATGTTCGATGCAACGTGCACGGGGAAGCGGTCTCGTGCAGCCTGATGCATGCTGTCGATGACGTTCTCGTCGACAGAGAAAACGATGACGCCGCTATCGGATAACACATCGGGCCTTGGAGCTTCCACGTTTCGTTGCGGCAGCGGCATGACGGTTGCCAACTCCGCATGGTCGATGACGTCGGTCTCGGCGAGCTCGTGCTCCGTCATCGTGCGTGCAAAATCATCGGCCGGCTCCGCGATCGATATGTCGGGTAGCTCGGGAGGGTCTTCGGATAGTATGTCGTGCGCGAGCTGCTCTGTTGGATCGATGAGCGGTGTGCCGCGGGCAGGACTCTCGTCTGCAACCTCGGCCGCGAGGTCGAGCGTGGCGCGTAACTGCGCCGGCGCGCATGGCTTGGTCAGGAACCGGAAGACCTCACCCTCGTTAATGGAGCCTTCAATCGCGTCGAGATCGGCATAACCGGTCAGCAGAATCCTCACGGTACGTGGCGACAGCGTTCGCACAGCTGTCAGGACCTCGACGCCGGTCATGTGCGGCATTCGGTGATCGGCGACGACGACATCGATGTCGTGTTGCTTGATGATCTCGAGCGCAGTCGGGCCGTCGGAGGCGAAGTACATATCGAAGCGACGCCGAAACATGATCCGCATCGAATTGAGCACGCGCTGCTCGTCGTCGACGAACAGGACCCTCGGCAATCCGGGCGTCTGTGCGGCACGGCGCTCCATGGTCGGCTCTATCATCCGACGGCCGCGAGCTGGCTCAGAAGCTCGTCGTCGTCGCTGAGGTCAGCTTCGCCGCTGGGGTTGATAGGCAGAATAATCGTGAATGCCGAGCCTTTGCCTGGCTCGGATTCGATATAGAGCTCACCGCCGTGCGCGGTGACGATCTGATCGACGATGGCAAGCCCCAGGCCCGTGCCGGTGCCGACATCCTTGGTCGTGAAGAACGGATCGCGGACCTTCGCGAGATTCTCGGCGGAGATCCCGCAACCCGTATCGGAGATCACGACAGAGATATGGTTCCCGTCGTGACGCTCTGTCCTGATCACGATCTCGCCGTGCTCGTCGATCGCCTGAGCTGCGTTCGTCAGCAGGTTCAAAAAGACTTGATTGAGCTGCGACGGCGCACATTGGATCTGCGGGAGTTCGCCGTAGAACTTGCTGACGTTCGCCTTGTGCTTGAGCGCGCTTCGCGCGATCAGCAGGCTGCGCTCTAGTCCGGCATTTACGTCGAAACTCTCGACGGGTGCGCGATCCATACGGCTGAAATCTTTGAGACCCTGCGCCATTTCCGTGAGATCGTTGAGGCCGTGCGTGCTGTCATCGAGCAGCTCTCTCGCCTCCTCGATACTCGCGAGTAACTCGTCCTGCGTGATCGATGCCTGTAGGTTGCGCAGCGCGGTCGCAAGGGCCAGCTGGTAGCGCTTGCGATCCTCGAAGTCTTCGATACGCAGTGCGTAGGCAGCCGCACTACGCTGTGCGAAGTCGTCGAAGAGCTCGAGGCGCTCACTAATGAGCTCGGCGTTGTTCGCCAGATACAGCAGAGGGGTATTCATCTCATGACTGATGCCCGCGACGAGCTGGCCGAGTGAGGACATCTTCTCCGCTTGAACGAGCTGCACCTGAGATTCCTTGAGATCGAAGAGCGCGCTCTGGAGCTCCTCGGTGCGCTCGGCGACCCGCTCCTCGAGCGACGTGTTGAGCGTTGCCAGATCCGTATTCGCGCGATTCAGGAGCTGGTAACGCTGACTCAATCGAAACGCAATGAAACCGGCAGCGCCGAGCAGAATGATCGCGTAGATGGACAGGAGTGTGCGCGCACGATCAATACCGGCGAGCGTATCCCGATAACGTTCGGCGGCTGCACTGCTCAGATTGGCGCCGCTTGCGACAAAGGGAATTTCTCCGAGGCGCGCCGTCAGGTCCTCGACACGCTGTGCGCTGGAGATAACAGTCTGCGTAGCGTCGATGAGCGCCTGTACCTGTCCTGGCATATTGGCATCGATCCTAGGATCGGTGCTCAGCGTATCTGCGAGACGCTCCAAGTCAGCGACGTCAACGGTGCTGTCCGGCGATGCGAAATCGAGTACGCCGGCGACGAGCTCGAAGGTCGTTCGTGCCGCCTCGTCGAGGCGAATGTCGCGCATGCGCTCGATGAGAGCGGGTCCGGACCGACTCACGACGTCCAGGCTCTGAACGAGAGACGCTTGTTCGCTGAGTGCCGTGTGTGTCACCGAGCTCGCATCGGCAACTGTAGCCGCATACGCATCGAATCGGCTGCGCACGCGATTCTCGTGAAGGGCTCGACCGGCGTATCCGAACACGAGCGTACGTAGGCGCCCTGGGCTTTCCTCGAAGCGCGCCAGAACTGCACGTGCGCCATCGCCGAAGGCCTGATTGCTCGCGCGCGCCGATTCGAGCGAGGCGACGAGCGTTGCGGCGTCTTCGGCGGAACGGTCGAGCTCCGCGACCGCCGCATGATGGGCGAGGTGTGCCTCGATCGGAATCGGCTGGGAGTCCAAGACGAGCATGGCAAGCATCGCCAAGGCGGCGACGGTGAACCCCGCTGCGATGAGCCTGCGCTTCATGAGACCCGATTAACCTAATCGTAGACCTTCAAAACACTAAGAGAAGGCATACCGGCTTACAGTGACTGGCTTCACAGAGCCCCGATGCGGCCCCCGAGAATCGCGATGATTCGGGTCAATGAGGCGGGTTATGTGAAGTTATCGGGCCGTCGTGATTTCGACTGCCTAGGAGGCGGCGTGGGGTCGGTCGGACGGCGGCTCGTGAATTTCGCTCGCTTTGAGAGCGACGATGTCCTCGCCACTCGGCTGCTGATACGTTCGAAGTCCAAACTCCCCGATGATCGCCATGAGGTGATCGAAGATGTCCGATTGAATGTCTTCGTAAATCGACCAGTCCGTCTCGTTCGTAAAGGCATAGATCTCGAGCGGCAGACCCTGCGGGCTCGGTTGGAGTTGGCGCACGAGCAGCGTCATCCCGTCGTGAATCTTGGGATGATGCTTGAGGTAGTTGAACACGTACGCGCGAAACGTCCCTACGTTGGTAAGGCGTCTCAGATTCGCGTTCTCCGAGTCACCAATCGCCTCGTTATAGTCGGCGAGATCTTTCTGCTTTCGGGCGATGTAATCCTCGAGCAGTTTGAATCCCTCGAGCCGCTCGATCTCAGCCTCGGTGAGGAATCGAATCGAGCTCAAGTCGATGTGAAGGTTGCGTTTGATGCGCCGGCCGCCCGATAAGCTCATTCCGCGCCAGTTCTTGAACGACTCGGCGATCAGCTTGTGGGTCGGGATCGTCGTAATCGTTTTGTCCCAGTTCTGCACTTTGACCGTATGTAACGCGATGTCCACGACGTCGCCGTCGGCGTTGCAGCTCGGCATTTCGATCCAGTCTCCGACACGGATCATGTCGAGGCTCGTGAGCTGAACGCTCGCGACCAGCGATAGGATCGTGTCCTTGAAGACGAGAATCAGCACGGCTGTCATCGCGCCGAGACCGCTGAGCAACAGTACTGGGCTACGCTCGATCAGGACAGCGACGATCAGCACAGCCGCAAGCGCGAAGACCACGATCTTGGCAACCTGGAGAAAGCCCTTGAGCGGGCGTTCCTTCGCGATTGGTAGTCGCTCATAAACCGTGTTTGCTGCGGTCAATGCGGAACTGACTGCGAGGCTACCCATGAGCAGCATATATGCGAGCGTAACGTTGATGCCGAGACGCACGATCGTCTCGGTCAGTCCCGGAATCATCTGCAGCCCGAAATAGATCACGAGCGCCGGTAGCAGATGCGCGAGCCTCGGGAACACGCCCGATTCCAAGAACGCATCGTCCCAGCCCGACGGAGTGCTCTGAGTGATTCGGTGCAAGCCGCGTATCAAACGCCGTTTGGCGATGATGTCAGCTGCGAGCGCTGCTAGAAGCAGCAGCGCCACACCGCCTACGGTCACGACCCAGGCGGGCAGCGTGTCTATCAGTGCATTCAGATTACTCAGCCAGCTGTCCATGACGGAATTGCGCGTTTAGACTTGCGGCCGGGATAGGGCAATCCCGGCCCGGACGCATGAATAGTAGCAGACCAATACCGATCAACTTGCCGTCGGAGCGCGCGCAGGATCACTCGCCGCCGTTGTCTGCGCGCGAGCTCGCACGACTCAAGGCGCGTCTTCGCAGCGCCGCGGGCAAGGCGATTGCCGATTACAAGATGATCGAGGCAGGTGATCGCGTCATGGTGTGCGTGTCGGGCGGCAAGGACTCTTATACGTTGCTCGATCTGTTGATGAGCCTCGAGAAGCGGGCGCCTGTGGACTTCGAGCTCGTCGCTGTCAACCTCGATCAGAAGCAGCCCGGGTTTCCTGCCGGAGTGCTGCCCGCCTATCTAGAGCAGCTTCGCGTCCAGTATCGAGTTGTCACAGAGGATACGTATTCGGTCGTCAAGCGCGTCATTCCGCAAGGCAAGACCATGTGCGGGCTCTGCTCGAGGTTGCGTCGCGGCATCTTGTATCGGGTAGCGACAGAGCTAGGCGCGACGAAGATTGCATTGGGCCACCATCGCGAGGACATCGTAGAGACGCTCTTTCTCAACCTGTTTCACGGAGCGAGGCTCAAGACGATGCCGCCGAAGCTGCGCAGTGACGACGGCCGCCATATCGTCATCCGGCCGCTGGCGTATTGCGCAGAGCGAGACATCGCACGATACGCGCGCGGCAGAGCGTTTCCGATCATTCCGTGTCGGTTATGCGGCTCGCAAGAGCACGCGCAGCGCCGGGAGATCAAGGCCATGCTGGCCGAGTGGGAGCGAGAGGATCCGGGTCGAACCGTGCGTTTATTTCGCAGTCTGCAGAACGTAAGTCCGTCGCATCTCGCCGATACCAAGTTGTTCGATTTTCGCGGCCTGACGGCTACGCGGGATGACGAGTCGGCTTAGCAGTGTCTCTTTAGATACCGGTCTCGGATCGCTCGCGCACTGCGCGCATCGCGTTTAGGACGTCACGGCGCAGCGGCCGGCTCAACATGAACCTCGGAATCAGCGGGCCCGGCTCGATGTCGAGCCGGTAGACGACGCGGGTTCGACCAGGCGATTCCGGCACGAGCCACCAGACGCCATCGAGTATCTCGAAGGGCCCGCTGACGCGTGTGACGCGGATTCTGTCGTATGGCTCGTAATCCAGACGAAACTCGTGCTCGAAACTCGGCATGAACCAGCGCAGCTTGGCGCTTTGCCTGAATATCTGCGCCTGCCCGTCGTCGAGCGTATCGACGAGCTCGCAGGTCTGAACGCTATCGAGGTACTCGGGAGCCGACTCGCAGTCGCTGAGGACGGCCCAAATGGTCTCGGGGCTCGCATCGACGAGCGCGGCAGCGCGGATACGCCCCCGAAAGCGGCGTTCCTCGCCGAAGTCGATGAGAATCTCCCTGTCCTGGATCGATGTCTCATCGATCCAGCCGAGGTCCGGCGGCTGGGCGGACGCCGTCTGAAGCACCAAGATGAAGAGCAGGCCTATCGCCTGTAAACGACTGAAGAAGTCTTTGTCAGCCGGTGCGCTCATCGACGATCGAATTGCGCAACGTGCCGAGGCCCTGAATGTCGATCTCGACCGTGTCGCCGGGTTTCATCCAGATCGGCGGTTTGCGGACGCGGCCGACACCGCCGGGCGTGCCCGTTACGATGATGTCGCCCGGTGCAAGCGGGGTCCAGATCGAGCAATACTCGATGAGCTCGGGAATTCCGAAGCACAGGTCGCTGACGGGCGCATCCTGCAGCACCTCGCCGTTGAGACGCGTCTGTAGGTGGAATTGGCCGGGGTCGGATTGCTCGTCGGCCGTCAGCAACCAAGGGCCCATCGAGCCGCTGCGATAGAAGTTCTTACCGGCCGTGAACTGAATCGTGTGGAACTGAAAGTCTCGAACGCTGCCTTCGTTACAACACGTGTAACCGGCGACGTGGGCGAGGGCGTCTTCTCGTTTAACATGCCATGCAGGCTTACCGATCACGATTGCGAGCTCGCCTTCATAGTCCAAGTCAGTCGACACTGTCGGTCGAACGATAGCCTGGTCGTGTCCGACGAAGGAATCGGCGAATCGTGTGAACAGCACCGGATACTCCGGTGGCTCACGGCCCGTCTCCTTGATGTGCCCCATGTAATTGATGCCGACGCACAGAATCTTCTCGGCGTTAGGGATGACGGGTAGGTGCTCTACCTCGTCGAAACCGACATCAGGTGCCATGTCTGCGAGTGCCTGAAGCTCGCCGAGCGCGTCGGCCGCGAGCAGTGCCTTGAGATCGACGTAGCGCCCGCCAACTCTTCCCCCGGCATCGACGATGCCGCCGTCGCGAACGAGTCCGTAGCTCGCGCGACCGTCGTGCTCGAAACTCACCAATCGCATCGCAATCCTTTCGTTGATCAAGCCGTCGACCGGCTACGGACTTCCTCGTCCAGCGCCGCGATCGCCTCGCCGAGCGGTAGCACCTGCTGAGCCTTCTCGCCGAGCCGGCGAATCGACACAGTACGCTCCTCGACCTCTCGCTTGCCTAGCGCGAGCAGCACGGGCGTTTTCGCGAGCGCATGCTCGCGCACCTTCAAGTTGATTTTCTCGTTACGCGTGTCGGCTTCGGCGCGTAAGCCCGCCTTTCCGAGCGCCTCGATGACCTCGAGCGCGTAGGCGTCTGCATCGGACGTGATTGTCGCGACGACGACCTGCATGGGCGCAAGCCAGAGGGGCAGCTTGCCCGCGAAATGCTCGAGCAGGATGCCGATGAACCGTTCCAGTGAGCCGAAAATTGCTCGATGCAACAGGACCGGCGTATGTTTTTCGCCGTCATCACCGATATAGGTTGCGCCGAGTCTGCTCGGAAGATTGAAGTCGACCTGTAACGTTCCGCATTGCCACTCGCGGCCGATCGCATCGCGCAGCACGAACTCGATCTTGGGACCGTAGAAGGCGCCCTCGCCGGGGTTGTGCGTGTACTCGAGCCCGAGCTCGTCCATCGCATCTTTGAGCGCCGTCTCGGCGCGATCCCAGACATCGTCGCTGCCGACGCGTCGCTCCGGGCGGTCGGCAAACTTGATGAGCACATCGTCGAATCCCAGATCGCGGTAAATACCGAGCAGCAGGTCGCAGACACCTCCAGTCTCGCTCGTGATCTGATCGGTGGTGCAGAAAATGTGCGCGTCGTCTTGCGTAAATGCGCGCACACGCATGAGTCCATGCAAGGCGCCGGACGGTTCGTAGCGGTGCACCTTGCCGAACTCCGACAAGCGCAACGGCAGCTCGCGATAGCTGCGCAGCTCGTTCTTGAAGATCTGGACGTGTCCCGGACAGTTCATCGGCTTGACCGCGAGCGTCCGATCGTCGGCTGTCTCGCTCGTGAACATGTGCTCGCCGAAGCTCTCCCAGTGCCCGGAGGCTTCCCAGAGCGAACGGTCCATGAGCTCGGGCGTATTGACTTCGCGATAGCCGGACTCGAGCTGTCGAGCTCGCATATAGCCGATCAAGGTCTGGAACAGCGTCCAGCCCTTCGCGTGCCAGAAAGCAGCGCCGATGGCCTCGTCTTGAAAGTGAAACAGGTCCATCGCGCGG
>JABAHR010000232.1_pt4 | contig 33413 bp, 31 predicted proteins | sample 7062101 | NCBI WGS metagenome assembly JABAHR01 (sample SAMN14534553, study PRJNA622989) | marine sediment metagenome | biome: marine biome [ENVO:00000428]; feature: marine pelagic biome [ENVO:01000023]; material: deep marine sediment [ENVO:00002113] | place: India: Gulf of Kutch | collected...
CGCGCGACGCCCTGCTTCTCCCTCTGCGTTGACACAGATCATATTGAGCGGCTGTTCCGCGTGCTTGGCTGGCGCCGTGGTGCTTGCGCGGCAGGTACCCCTATCGTTCCGACACGTTGGAGAAGCCAATGGAAACGTCAAAGATCGCCGAATACGCCCGGGCCCTTTACGATGCCCATGGAGACAAGGCCGAAGCCGAAGCAGAGCAGAAAGCCAGGAAAGCCCGGGAGGCCGGAGACGACGCACAGGCGGCAATCTGGCGGGAGGTCCGCTCCGCGATCAGCGGGATCCGCGGTGCCCATGAAAGCTAGGAGCGGTTTTTCGCACCGTTCGAGATCAGCCGAAAGCGCGCTTCCGGCCCTCGGGTTCCGTGCCGGCAGGACAGTGTTCCCGTGAGGTCCCGCGGGACCGGGGTTTGCGGATTCGAGCGGGCAACCGGCGACCCTCCTGGCCTTGCATGACTGCCTGATAGGCGGATCTACCCGGCGGCGCGCGACCCTCGGAAACCGCCTGCGCGGCGCGGGCGAAAAGGCCCGTGTCAGCGGCTCCGGATTGAAGGCGCAGACCATCTTGCAGCCGGACGACCTGAAACGACCCGAGCCCCGGATCTCTGGCCGGCGCACCGTCGCGCCGGCGCGCCTGTCCGAGGCCGAGCGCACAGAACTGTCGCGCGAACTCTACCGCGTGCACCGGAGAATATTCACGGGACCTTCGGCCCGGGAATTCCGGCAGATCGTGGTCGAGCCGCATTCCGAATCCACGGTGTTTCAGCTCTATTTTTCGGCCACCGGGCAGCTCGTCGGCTATTGCGCGATCCATACCTACCGGCGGCAACTTCGCGGGCGGGAGGTCATCGTGATCCGGGCGGATGCCGGCCTGCTGCCCGAGTATCGCGGTCGGGGCGTAACATTCGGCTTCGGCATGTTCCGCGCCCTGAACGAGAAGCTCCGGCACCCGTTGACGCCGGTCTACTACCTCGACAGCATCCTGCATGCGTCCGGTTATCATCTGCTCTGCCGGTATTTTCCCCGGGTGTTCCCGCACCCGCTGCGCGAGACGCCCGCGGCGTTGCAGGACATCGCGCAGCAACTGGTCGAAAGCTTCCGAGGGCCCGCCGTCACCGGGACCGATCCTTTCGTGCGCGACGTGGGATGGGCGACCATAGAATCTCCGCAGGAAACGGCGCTGAACCGACGCGAAGACCGGCTGGACGTGCAATATTTCAACGCGCGCAACCCCGGCTGTTCCGAGGGTCACGGATTGGCGGTCATCGTTCCGATGACCTTCGGCACGCTTTGCGCCGCCCTGCTGTCGCGCCTGGGCGAAGTGGTCCTGTTCGCCCTCAGCCGCCGCAAGCCCGAGTTGTGATCGGCCGTTTTCCCTCTGGACGCTCCGGGGGATGGTTCCGGGGCGGTGTCGCGATGAACGGCCGAACGGCGCAGTCCGTGGCTTCGCCCGGTGCGGACGCCGTCTGCCATGCTTGGGAATAATGCAACCTTGTCCGTGGCTTCGTGCTAAGGTCGGTTCCGGATCATCTACAGGAGCAGAGGGCATGAGCTTTGTCAGCGAAGAATTCATCATCGACAGATCCCGGCTGGTAGAGCCTGTCCTTGTCACCGGGGCGGGCGGTTGCATCGGGGCGTGGGTTCTCGGGATCCTGGCCGCGAGCGGTGCCCGCTGCGTGGCCTTCGATCTGCGCGACGATCGCCGCCGCCCGGCTCTGGTGATGGGCGAGAAGGCCGCCGCGGATCTGACCTGGGAGACCGGCGACATCGCGGATGCGGCGCGCCTGAACGACATCGTGTCGAAGCATCGCATCGGCTCGATCATCCATCTCGCCGGCCTTCAAATCCCCTTCTGCAAGGCCGATCCGGCGGCCGGTGCGCGGGTCAATGTCGTGGGGACGATCAACATCCTCGAGGCCGCGCGCTCGGCCGGTATCCGGCGGACGGCCTATGCCAGCTCCACCGCGGCGCACGGGATGCCGCCGGGCGGCAAATGGATCGCGACGCTCTACGGCGCCTACAAGCTCGCCAACGAGCAGACGGCGGGCGTCTACTGGATCGACTGGGAGGTGCCCTCGGTCGGCCTGCGGCCCAACGTGGTCTACGGCTTGGGGCGGGACCAGGGGATGACCTCGAAATTCACCAGCGCGATCCAGGCGGCGGTCTTGGGCGCCGCCTTTGAAATCCCCTATTCCGGACCGATCAGCTGGCTGCATGCCGGAGAGGCCGCCAGCGCCTTCGTCGCGGCCATCTCGCGCGAGACCGAAGGGGCGCCGGTGTTCGATCTGAACGGCGGTTGCGAGACGGTGGAGCACGGTCTTGAGGTCCTGGGCGGCCTGGTCCCCGGTCACCAGATCCGGATCTCCGGCGGGCCGCTGCCGGTCCCGCCGGACCTGGATGACGGCCCCGTGCGCGGCTTTCTCGGGGATTACCCGTCGATTGCCGTCAGCGACGGGATCGAAACGACCTATCGCACTTTCCAGCAACTGGCCGACGAAGGGCGATTGGAACCGCCGGCCTAGGCTGTCGGGGCCCTCATCCGACCCGGCAACCGGTACGGCTCGCCCCCCGGCACGACCCGGATTCCGCGTGTGCGCCTGTTTTCCGAATGCGCTGCCAGCCGATCCCCGCCGCCACCGGCCCAAGCCGGCACAGTCGGCAACAGGCCGCTGTGACGCAGTAGAGTGGCTTGTGAACACAGCTTTTTTCGCCCAGTGTTTCCAGATCGAAATCAATAATTTTTTCACCGCGGTTTGATGCAGGCACCTTTGGAAACCGAATTGACCGGGCTGACGGGGCGATCGCGTTCGACGATCAAGTCGGCGATCGCTGCGCTCGTGCTGTCCGCCCTTGCGGTCAGCTTCGCGATTTCGTTTGCCTCGATCGTCTATTCCGGGCCGCTGACGCCGCACCTGATCAAGGGCATCGGCATCGCTCTGCTTGGCAATGTCTTCATGCCCGTCGTAGCGGCGTTCATGAGCTCCTATCGTGGCATCGTGGTGCACGCGCAGGACGTTCCAGCCGTCTTGCTGGCCATCGCGGCTGCCTCGGTCGCCTCGACGATGGCGCTGGCGCCCGGAGAGACGGTCTTCGCCACCGTTGCCGCAGTGATCGGCCTAACCTCGGTCTTCACGGGGCTGGTGATGTATGTTGCCGGTCGCCTCAATCTGGGATTCATCGCCCGCTTCATACCCTATTCGGTGATCGGCGGATTCCTCGCCGCCACCGGCTACCTGCTGCTGACCGGGGCGCTGGGGATGATGATCAAGCAGGAGGTGTCGGTCACGACCGTCGCGAACCTGTTCGAGCCCGGCAATCCGGTCCGCTGGATCCCCTGGCTGATCCTCGCCGCTGTCTTTGTCGCGGCGACCAGGCGTTTCGAGAGTGATTTCGTTCTGCCGGGGCTCATGCTCGCCGCCGGAGCGATCTTCTACCTGTTTCTGGCGGCGTTCGGCATCGATATCGCCACCGCAGGGGAGATGGGCTTGCTGCTGGGCCCGTTCGCGGGCTCGAACTTTCTCGAGGGTGTGACGCCCGCGCTGGTGAACCGCGCCGACTGGCTGATGGTCCTCTCGCAGGCGCCGACCATCATCGCCGTCGCCGCCATGTCGGTTCTCGGGCTGTTGCTGAACGCAAGCGGCATCGAGGTCGTGACCGGGCGCGACCTGGATCTGGAACGCGAACTGCGCGCCTCCGGTGTCGCCAACATCGTGGCGGGGGGCAGCGGGGGATTTGTCGGCTATCACCTGCTGGGCGAGACGACGCTGGCCACGAAATTGGGCCTTCGCAGCGCGGTGCCGGGGATCTCGATCTCGATCGCCAGCATTTTCATACTGTTGTTCGGCGCCGATCTGGTGGCCCTGCTGCCGGTCGGTCTAATGGCGTCGGTCGTGGCGTTTCTGGGTCTCGATTTCCTCTACGAATGGCTTTGGTGCAAGCGCCGGCGTCTGCCGCTCGCCGACATGGCGATCATCCTCCTGATCCTGGTGGTGGCCGCGGCAATCGGCTTTCTGCAGGCGCTCAGCGTTGGCCTGCTGACGGCGACGATCCTGTTCGTGTTCTCCTATTCGGGCATCGACATGGTGCGGCTGCAATCCACCGCGGCCGTCCGAAGGTCCTCGGTCGAGCGCAGCGCCAAGGAACTGGATTCCCTGTCGCGCGCCGGTGGTTCGGTCGCGATCTACGAGTTGACGGGGTATCTGTTCTTCGGCACCGCCGCCCGGTTGCTCGAGCGCATCCAGTCGGATATCGCGTCCGGGTCCGGCATCCGGGGCATCATCGTCGATTTTGCGCGGGTAAGCGGTGTGGATACCTCGGCGGCCTTCGCCGTCTCGCGCATCGCGGATTACTGCCGGCGCGAGGGCATCACGCTCATGCTCACCGGCCTGGACGCCCGCAGCGACCAGCGCCTGAGCCGTGCGGTCGAGTTGGGTGACACGCGCCGCCTGCCGGATCTGGACGCCGCGCTGATCGAGCTGGAGACCGAGATCCTGCAGGATCGCGACGGGCACGCCCAAGACGAGCCGCCCGATCTGTCGCGCGACCTGAGCAAGCGCTATCCGAAGGTGGATTTCGCGACCTTCGTCACGACCCGGGATCTGGAGGCAGGCGAGCAATTGCTGGCACAGGGCAGCGAGTCGACCGCGATGTACCAGCTGATCAGCGGAGAGCTGCGCGCCGAGGTCGCCGGTCCCGACGGGCGCCCGAAGGTGGTTTCGCGTTTCCGTCCCGGCGCGCTGGTCGGAGAGGTCGCGCTCTACGCCTCGGTCCCGCGCACAGCCTCGGTCATCGCCGAGACCCCGGCCCGGGTCGTCCGCTTCGACCTGGAGAACCTGCCGGACACGCCCGAGGCGCGGGCGCTCGCCGGAGAACTGCACCGCGAGGCGGCCGGATACCTGGCGNNGGCCGGATACCTGGCGCAGCGCCTGATCAGAATGACGAAACTATTCCGAGAGGCCGGTTTCTAGCGCAGCGGGCCTTGCTGCGCGATCGGCTCAGATTGAAAGGGAGTATTTTGAAATGGGTGAATTGAAAGTCGCTATCATCGGCGGCGGCGCATCGGGACTGAGCGCCGCGATCTATCTGCAGGGGGCATCGGTTTCGGGAACCGGCGACACCGTCCGGTGCACCGTCTACGAGGCACGCGATCGCTGGGGCGGCAACGTCCAGTCCGCCTATACGGGGATGGGCAGATACAACGAGCCGTTCGGCGATCTGGGCGTCAACGATTTCAACCACGACACCTATGCCTTCTTCGTCAGCATGCTCGACTTTCTCGCCGCCCACGGTTTCCCAGTGCGCTACGAGACGCTTCTGGACACGACCCTGTTCTTCACGCCCGAGAACCAGACGCCAGTCTATCGCTATACCTATGAGCAGATGGAGTCCGCGACAGAAGGCTACCTGAAAATCATCAAGGACGACTGGGGCGACTTCAAGACCAACCTGCCGAAATACATGAACGACCCGGCCTATCGCTATTTGACCGTCGACGAGTTCTGCGCCGACCGGCAGTACCGGTGGGAGTTCATAGATCTCAACCTCAAGCCGCGCATCAACGGGATGTACTACACCAATGGCCAGGACCCGGGATCGATGTCGATCTACGGGGTGATGAAGTATTATCACCTGCAGGAAAACATCCAGAAGGGCGCCGCGAAGTCCCGGAAGTATTTCGTCGACGGCGCCAGTTCCTGGATCCATGCCGCCTGCCGCTACCTGGAAAAGGCCGGCGCCGAATTGCGTTTCAACGTCCAGCCTGGCGCCACGCCGGCCGAGGGCGGAAAATGGGTGATCGACGGCGAGGGGCTGGCGCCCGAGACCTTCGATGTCGTCATCTCGGCGCTGCCGGCGGACAAGCTCGGCGAGGTCTTCGGCAGCGGGCTCCCGTCCCCGGTGGCGAGCATCGCCGACGGGTTCAAGTATCTTGGCTCGACGAGCTATTTCCACACCGACACCTCGGTGCTGCCGGCGGACAGGTCGTTGTGGAAGACCTACAACATCACGATCGAGGACCCGCAAAAGAAGGTCGACCGGCCCTATGTGATCTCCTACGTCTCGCTGATGCACCAGGGCGTCGACTCGGCCTCGCCGCCCTTTGTCAGCGTCGATCCGCAAGGTGTCTCGGACGACAAGGTGCTGGAGATGTTCGGCCCGGGGGAGACGACCGAGAAGGTGCCCGCGCGCTCGACGCTTCGGCACAACACCCTCTGTCCGCACAACATCAAGGGGCAGGAGGAACTGCCGGCCTATCAGGGGCAGTCCAACCTCTACTACACCGGCGGCTGGACCACCGGCGCCGGGCTGCACGAAGAGGTCCTGGGCCAGTCGGCCTACATCGCCAAGCTGGTCCGAAGGCTGCCTGCCGACCACCTGCGCGAGGTTCACGATCCCCAGGATGCCGGCTATGTGCCGCGCCATCTGCGCACGCACGGCCCCGACCCGGCCGAGATCGTCCACCCGGTGGAAGAGGATCACCCGCTGCGCAATCCGTCCTAGGCGCGTTCAGGATGCGAGCATCGCGCGATAAGGCGCATCCAGCGTCGCGCTGAGGTGCAGTTTCGCGTGCCGGCAGATCTCGGACACGGCGTCGAACTCGGCCTCGAGCGCAGCCTTGTCGCGCGCGCCGTCGAGGATGTCGGCCAGCAGCCGGGCGCGGCGGATGTGATAGTCGGACCAGGGCGCCGGCTCGCCGCTGGTATAGCGTTCGAGGCTTTCGGCATGGTGGCGCAGCCTCGTCGGATCGCGCAGATCCGCAGCGGTCGCCATCGCGGCCTGGTGAAAGCGGTAGTAATTGTGCCCGACGCAGCCCTCGGCCAGCAGCGCCTCGCCCTCGGCCAGCGCCGCGTCGCGGGTGGCCGAATCGCGCGTGATCCGCGCCAGGGTGCCCAGAACCCAGGGGCCGATGAACCGCTCGCCGCCGCCCCGCATGCCCTCGACGGCCGCCTCGATGGTGGCCACGGCACCGTCGCGGTCGCCTTCGTACAGCTGCACCCGGGCAAGGCTTTCCTGCAAGAAGGCTTCGAACCGCTTCGCCCCGATCCCGTCCGCCACCGCCAGGGCGGTCTGGATCTGCTCGCGCGCGGGGCCAAGCTGACCCATCGAGATATGGATCCACCCCGCGGTCAGGCGCGAGACGATCTCGGCGCGATGCGTCCCGGTCTTCTCGGCGATCTCGACCGATTTCAGCGTGTCCTCCAGCGCGCCGTCCGTCTCGTTCAGATAGATCCGGACGGTGCCCAGCATGAACAGGTTCGCGGCCAGGATCTTGCTCAGCCCGTGCGTCCGGGCCAGCGTCAGGCATTCGCCGATGACGCTGTGCGCGGTCCGCATCCTGCCCTGCGCGTAATAGGCGTCGCCCATGCCGCTCAGCGCCCGGCATTTGTGCTCCACCGCGCCGGCGCGCTCGGCATGGCGCACGGCGTCGCTGTGTTCGGTCAGGCAGCCATCGGTGTTGCCGGCCGGGAAGAACAGCGAGCCGCGATAGTAATGGATGTCGCTCAGCTCTTCAGCGAAGTCCTCGCGCTCGGCCAGCTCCTGCGCCTCGTCCAGCAGCGCATGCGCCTCGTCGATCCGGTCGAGAAGGCGCATCGCGCCGATCAGGCCGATCGTCGCGCGACAGCCCGAGCGCGCGTCGGGCGCGGTGTCGCGCGACAGCCTGTAGGCATCCAGCGCGGCCGCGCTCTGGCCCGTGTCGAGCAGCAGATCCGCCCGAAGCAGGCGCAGCGCCCAGGCGATATCTTCGCGAACCTGCAAATGCAGCGCACGCTCGACCAGACGCAGGGCCGGGTCGGGCCTTGCGTCCGCACGCAGTGCCGTGGCGGCCGCCAGATAGGCGGCCGGGGCCGCCGGATCGCCTGCGCAGTCCAGATGCTCGGCATGAAGTTCGAGGTCGGTATCCCGCACCCAGTCGGCGGCCTTGCGGTGCAGGTCCCGGCGCCGGTCCGAGATCATCAGGTCATAGACCGAATCCCGGATCAGCGCATGGCCGAACAGGAAATCCTCGGGGCGTCTTTCGATCAGCCCCGACTTGATCAGCGGCCCCAGATGCGCCTGGGCATCGCCCGACACCCATTTGACCGCCTCAAGGTTGAACCGCTGCCCCAGGACCGCCGCAGCCTCCAGCAGCCGGCGTTCGCGCAGCGTGCACTGGTCGAGCCGCGACTGGATGATACTCTGGATCGATCCGGGCACCTCGCTCTCGCCGCTGTCGTCCAGATGCAGCACGAGCTGGCGCAGAAACAGCGGGTTGCCCTCGGCGCGCGCCACGCACCGCCCGATCAGCTCGTCCGACGCGTTGGCGCCCAGCCCGGTCGCCAGCGCGACCGCCGCGGCGCCGTCCAGTTCCGCCAGGTCCAGCGTGCGGACATGGGTCAGCCCCCGGTCCTCGCGCAGCTCGGTGTCGATCGCGGGTTCGACCGGCCGGGTCGTCATCAACAGCAGCAGGGGCAGCGTCTCGGCCTCGCGGGCCATCAGGGCGGCGGCGTTGGACAGCAGCGGGTCGGCCCAGTGCATGTCTTCGACGAAGACCACGAGCCTGCCGCTCGCCGCAGCCAGGCGGCACAGCGTCTGCAACGCTTCGCGCCGCCCCTCGCTGCGCGCCTTCGGATCGAGGGCATCCTCGACCAGGGCCAGGTCGGCCGGCACCGACAGACCGCAGAGCAGGTACAGGAACAAACGGCTGCGTTCGTCGACCAGCCCGTTTCGGTACAGTACTTCGATCCCGCCATCCGTACTGGCCGCCGCACCGGACGCAACCACGACCAGCTGTCGCGCGATCGTCTGCACCGGATGGGCTTTCTGCGAGCCGCCGAAATCGAGGACCAGCGTGGACGCCGTCGGTATGCCGCGTTCGCCGACCGCGCCCAGGAAACGGTTGACCAGGGTCGTCTTTCCGATGCCGGGCTCGCCCTTGATGCAGCAGACCGCACCGGTGCCGCGACCACAGGCGTCCAGCAGGGCCTCGAGCTGCCCCAGTTCGTATTCCCGTCCCACGAACAGCGGTGTGTTCGCGGCCTCGGTCACCGACAGGAACTTCCTGACCTTGATCGGCTGGGGGAACCCCTTGACGCTCAGCTCCACCGGATCCGAGCAGTCGACCAGGTCGGCGAGCTGCCGATAGATATCGTCCGTGATCAGCGTCTCGTCGGTACGAGCCTCGTCCGACAGCCGCGAGGCGAGGCTGATCGAGTTGCCGGCGAGCGTGTAATCGCCATCCGCAATCCCGCCGCTGCCTTCGCGGCGGATCACCACCTGGCCGCTCGCGATGCCGATATGCGCCCGCAATGCCACACCGAATTCCGGGTCGGGTTCCGCAAGGTTCCGATGGATCGCCTCGGCGGCCGCGACAGCCTTGAAGGCCTCGTGACCGCTGGCGCCCTCGAGCCCGAATATCGCGACGGTGCAGTCGCCGATATGCTTGTCGATGCGCCCGCCAAGATCCACGATCGCGGTATCCACGCGGTCGAAGAAGTATTCCAGCAGGGGGATCATCTGCTCGCTGGTGAACCTGTGGCTGAGGCTGGTGAAATCTGCCAGGTCCACGAACATGACGGTGACCTGCCGCTTTTCCAGGTTCGCCCTGGGCTCCTCCGAGCCGGCCTGGCGTTGGTCCTGCGGCACGAGCCGCTCGTTGACCATGCGCCGCAACTTCCGGCGATGGCCGAGCGAGTGAACACCGATTTCCTTCAGATCCGCATCCGTCAGGTCGGGAAGGATGTCGAGGTCCACGTCGTTTCGCGAGAAGGCGTCATAATAGCGCTCCAGCCCGTAATCGGCGAGGAGGTCCTGAAGCGTGAAAGTCAGCTGCTGCTCGCTTCTGTCAATCAAGTGTCACCCGGTCGCTGAGCAAGGGCTATAAAGGGCTGCAAGAATTGAGCCGGCATACAAAATACGAACCACTCCAACCATGGTAGTATATGTTTGGCCCGCGTTCCATCTGGATAATGGCAAACCGCAGACGGGCAATGCCGGGGTCTGGGCGGTGCATACGAGGCGAGGCCCGGGGCGTTCGCGGATGCGTTTTCCGGTGCCGCGGCAAACACACGGACCACGTACCCCGGGCGGACTGCGCGAACAGGTTTCTCGTTGCCAACCGCTACCGGGGCAAAGCGGCCTCAGTTCCGTCGAGCCGATGCTCTGTAGTGCTGGCAGGCATTAGCTCATCCCGTCGCTGAGCCTGACCGCAACGCGGCTCAGGCATGATCGCGCGATGGCGAGTTCGGAGCACCCCCGGCGGCTAGTGCGTCGCCGGGCGGATGACGCCATGCGGTGCCGCCGGCACCACCTCGGTCACTGCGCTGTCGCGTGTGAACATCACGTCCCGTTTCCACCATGCGACCGCCGCCGCCACGGCGACCAGGATCCAGGTATCCCAGGGCTGGGCATCGGGCCAGAAGGGGTTGATCAGTTGCCAGTGGAACAGCATCGGCAAAAGCAGGCTGCCCCGCGCGCTGTTGAAGATCGGTGTCACCAGTATGGCGAGCGTCACGTTGCCTATGAAGAAGGGCAGGAAGCTCCACTCGGCATAGACCACGCCGGCGAGATAGAAGGCCGGCAGATGCCACAGGCCCCAGATCGCTCCGATCGTCGCCCCTGCCCAGATCGGCGCCATGTGGCGCTGCAGGATGGGCTGCGCGACGCCGCGCCAGCCGAACTCTTCGACCGGGCCGAGGAAGAGCATCATCCCCAACAGCGCGAGGACCGGCCCTGCCCCCTCGGGCGGCAATGGCGCCAGAAGCGGCCCGCCCTTCATCGAAGACCCCGCCATGTAGACCAGCGGAATGCCCAGCAGGATGAAGAGCCACCATGTGATGTCGCATCGCCAGAGCAGGACCCGCGAAAGAAACCGCCGCAGCCCTGCGCGCCCCGTATATGCAAGAACCAGTGTCAGCCCGGTGATCGCCGGAGCCCAGGTTCCCAGGAAATAGAGTGGATGACCGCCACTGATCTCGCCCAAGAGCCTCGCGGCGGTTTCGGGAAAGACGATGTAGCTGCCGATGATCCCCCAAGTGATGGCAAAGGTGCCGGCCACGAACGCGACAAGCGCCACCGAGGGCACCGAATGACGAATTTCTGCACTGGGCGGGACGGCCATGATGAAAACCGGAAGACACTCTGGTTGCGTGTGGAACAATACGTGGCGGGGGCGGAAGCTGCATGATCTCGATCAAAGCCCGACAAGGGCTCTGATCCGGGGGCGCCATCTCGGCGGGCGGTAAACAGGCTGGCCAAGAGGAGCAAGAACCGGCCCGGTGCGCCAGGCTGCCCGGTTCCGCGGCATTCACGCGAAATCCACAGACGCCAGGGCTGGCGACCTGCCGCATACCAAGCTGCAATCTGCTCCGACCGAGGGTCAGCTTCCGAAATACCGGTCCATCCGGTCGAAGGCGCGTTCGATCACCTCGTCCTCGACGCAATAGGCCATGCGCACATGGCCTTCGCCGGACGGGCCGAAGGCGCTGCCGGGCGTGACCGTGACCCGGGCCTCGTCGAGCAGGCGGTGAGCGAAGGCGACATCGTCCGACACGCCCAGCACCCGGGGAAAGACGTAATAGGCGCCCTCGGGGCGGACGTAGTCGAAGACGTGCCCCAGCCTGTCCAGCCGCTCGCAGATCAGGTCGCGGCGCCGGCCAAGGATCCGCCCGAACGCGTCCAGGTGATCTTGCGGCCCCTCCAGCGCCGCCCGTGCAGCGATCTGCGAGATGCGCGGGGTGCAGATCATCGTCATGTCGTGGATCTTGACGATGTGCTCGCGCAGGGCGGCGGGGATCACCATGTAGCCGGCGCGCCAGCCGCTCATCGCGAAGGCCTTCGAGAAGGTGAAGAGATAGGCGAGATGGCCCGCCGCCTCGGGCAGCGCGGCAAGATCGAAGAACCGGTCGCGGTTCTCGTAGGTGAAGTGGCTGTAGGGATCGTCGAGGATCACCAGAAACCCGTGCGTGCTTGCCAGTCGCGCGGCTGTGCGCAGCGCCCGCTCGGACAGGATCCGCCCCGTGGGATTGGAGGGCGTAACCAGGACCAGCGCCTTCGTGCGCTCGGTAATCAGGCCTGGCAGGCCGTCCGGGTCCGGCTCCCAACCGAGGGCTTCGTCCATCTTCCAGTACACCGGCACACCGCCGTTGAACCGGATCTGCTGGATGTGGGACACGAAACCGGGGTCCGTCACGATCACCTCGTCTCCGGGATCGAGGATGGTGTGAAAGAGCGTGTTGAGCGCCTCCATGTTGCCCGCCGTGATGGTCACCTCGCGCTCGGCATCGACTGCCCTGCCGGTGCGGCGTTCGAAGGCGTTCCCGGCGGCGCGCAGCATCTCCGGCAGCCCGGCCGGCAGGGCATACATCCCGGCGCTCGGATCCTCGGCCAGCGCACGCGTCGTCGCCGCGCGGATGTGCTCGGGCGTTCGGAACGAGGGGAGCCCCCATGCCAGCGACGCCGCGCCGGGCACCTTCGCGCTGCGGATCGACATTTCCTTGATCGCCGAGATCGGGATCTCGCGCGTCCTTGCCGAGGTCAGCCCCCCGATCATGTGGCTTCTGGTGTCCATCTGGGGACGATACTACGAGTCTCCTGCCGTCCGAATTGACGGCGCATTGCGGCCCGAGGGATTATCCCCCGGATCCATCCAGCCCCGCCCCCCCNNCAGCCCCGCACCCCCGCACGAGACGATGGATGGTCTTGAACGGGCGAGTTTACCCTTTTGACGACCGCGCTTGCCCTGAGCGATCACCCAGAGCAAGATTTGCACCGCAGATTCTGCACAAAGGGAGGAGAATCAATGGCTGACACCACCGCACCTCATCCGGTGCCGAATGTGCGATCGATCACCACGGCGGACATCCGCATCGCCTTGAACGAGGGCCTGTCGGATTTCAAGCGCGCGCCGATCTTCGGGCTTTTCTTCGGCGCCGTATTCTCGCTGGTCGGCATCGCCATCACCTGGATCCTGTACAAGGGCGAAGCCAGCTATTGGATCTTTCCCGTCGCCGCGGGCTTCCCGCTTATCGGGCCTTTCGCGGCGGTCGGGATCTACGAAGTGTCGCGCCGGCTCGAGAGCGGAGAGAAGCTCGCCTGGGGCCCGGTCCTGATGGCCGGCTTCCGGCAGAAGAACTCGCAACTGCCGCTGTTCGCGGTGTTCACGATGTTCGCGTTCCTGGTCTGGCTCGTGCTGGCACGCGTGATCTTTGCCGTATCGTTCGGGACGGCGACGATGACCAACGTGATGACCTCCTTCGAGGTCTTCTTCACCTTCCAGGGCCTGACGATGGTCGTGGTCGGCAGCGTTGTCGGCGCCGCGCTGGCGGTGCTGCTCTTCTCCGTCTCCGTGGTCGGCGTACCCTTGCTGCTGGATCAGGACATCGACGTCGTCACCGCCATGATCACCAGTTTCGAGGCGACGGTCGAGAACCGCGAGGCGATGATGTTCTGGGGATTCACCGTCGCGGTGGCGATCGTGATTGCCATGCTGCCGCTGTTCCTGGGCATGATCTTCGTGTTTCCGGTGCTCGCGCACGCCTCCTGGCACATCTACCGGAAGGCGGTGGAGCACGAAGCCTAGGGCCGCGCTGTCAGACCAGTTCGAGCGCCGCTCCGGTCACAGGGGCGGCGGATGCCCTGCCCTTCGGTCGCCTGGCGATCCCTAGGGTTCCGAGAGCACATCGCGCGCGTATTTCAGCAGTTTCCGGGCCCAGTCCGGGTGATGCATGCCTCTGCTTCCATCCTCCAGAACGACCATGTAGTTCCACATCGCATAGGCGACTTCCTCGGGATAGGTGCCCTCGATCGACCTGTTCTCACGGCCCTCGCGATCATCCATGATGCCCTTGGCGATCAGCAGAGGCCGGACCTCGTCGAGCAATTCCTGGATCTCGGTCTGGACGCCTTCCTGGTTGAAGCTCGCCATGCCCGTGTGACAGGCCGCGCAATATGAGACCTCGGCCTCGAAGGTGTGGTTGCGCGCAACGGCCGGTAGCGGATCGGCCGGGTCTTTCTCTCCGACCGGACCCATGTGGCAGTCCACGCATGTGTCTTCGACTTTCCTGAGGTGAGTGTTCGGAGCGCTCGTGACTCCAAGCCCGCCCTCGCCAAGAAGCATCTGCGCCTCGACGCCGTGGTGAGGGCCGAACCGCGTGGTTTCGATGGTGACCTCGCCATTGCTCGACATCGGCAACTCGTTGCGGATCTGGTGACAATTCGCGCAGAGATTGCCCGCACCTCCGTCGAACAGGGTGCCGGTCATCTCGAGCTGCACCGGCGCCGCGTCGCCGACCAGCGAGAAATCTTCGAGCGTGTAGCTGTCGTGAATGTCGTGGCATGTCCGGCAGTTGATGGGCGAGACATTCACCACGCCCTTTATGGACGGAGCATGGGGCGGCAGGTGCGCCTCGATGCGGGCCTCGGCAGCCTCGCTACCGTGGCATCCTGCACAATTGCCATTGGTGCCTCTGATATAGGACTCGCCGCTTCCGTGCGGCGAGTGATGGAACTGCGCCTGCTTCGAGACGATCAGCGTCGTCTCGTTGTGGCATGCCACGCAAGGAATGGTTTCCGGATCGATCATTTCCTGTGCCGCGCTCGCCTTCGGTTGGAACGCGACGCCGAAAAGCACCAGCAAGGCCGCTGCCGCTGCGAACAATCTCATGGCCATCTCCCCAAGCAGTAAAATCCGAGTCCCTTCGCGGGCTGGATTTGACTTGATCCGGATCGCTTTGTCATTGAGCGGCGTTCCCGGACCGAAACCGAGCAGCATGTACGGGGATCAGGGCTCGACTGCAGCGGCGGCCAGAGGGGCCGGGGATATTCCCGAGCGACAGGGGTGCACCGGTTTCGCGATCCCGGAACGCAGGCGGGCGTCCTGTGCCGCCCCGACCCAGGCTCTTCCGACCAGGCCCCTACGTGTTACCCGGTCGTCACGGAAACCGTCAGCCCGTCAGCGGTAGCGGATCCGACCGCAAAGGCGGTCCGAGACGCGTACCACTCACGCCTATCCGGAGTGGCGGAGCAGCCGGTCGACGACGCCGCTACGAAGAGGCGCGTCGCCTTCGAAATCCCGCCACCGCTCCAGCAGCGGCTGGCCCGAGTTGCGGCAGTGCAGGCGCATCGCCTCGCGGGCCGCGGCCGCGTCGCGCGCGCCCAGCGCGGTCACGATGGCAGCGTGCTCTTCGCGCGAGAACCGGGCGATGTCGGCGGCGTTCTGCCGGTTGTTCAGTCGCGTCCACTCCGGAAAGCGCTGGCGCATGTGCCAGAATTCCTCGACCACCCAGACGAAGACCGAATTGCCGGTGGACCGGGCGATGGACAGGTGAAAGTCGCGATCATGCGCCTCGACCCGCTCCAACGGCAGGGCTGCGTCGCACATGCCCTCGATGCAGCGGTTCAGATGCGCGATGTCTTCCTCGGTCACCGTCCCGGCGGCGATGGCGGCAATCTCGGGCTCGATGGCGAAGCGGGCCTCGACCAGTTCGAAGAAACCGGGCAAGCCGTCCGCCTCGACCGGCGCCGGCGGCAGGATGTCGGCGACGAAGGCGCCCGCGCCGTAGCGTGTGACGACATACCCCATCATCTCGAGCGCGATCATCGCCTCGCGCACCGTGGTGCGGCTGACCCCAAGACTGGCGACCAGTTCCTTGTCGGTGGGCATCTTGCTGCCGGGCGGGAAATCGCCGGCGCGGATGCACGCGGCGATCTGGTCGGCGACCAGACGATATCGCGGGACCTGGACGATGGGTCTCAGCATCGGCCCGCGTCAGCCCTTGGGCTGGTCGTCTTCGATATAGAAGCGCACATTCTCCTCGAAGCTCTTGTCCGATTCCAGGCCCAGCGCCAGCGCCTTGTCAAAGCGGTAGTCGTAGCGCCAGCCGCGGACGATCTCGGCGATCTCGGGCTGCTCCTCCCACCGGATCAGCTTGGCCGGCTCGGGCCCTGCGACGGTGGTCAGCGCGTCGACCAGCTGGCCGATGGACAGCCGCTGGCCCGGCATCGTCATGCAGCGTTGCATGCCCAGGTCGGCAGCGTCGAGTTCCGCGCCCTTGATCAGGTTTTCCACGCAGCGGCGCGGCGAGAGGAAGAAATGCTCCTGCTCGGGCTCCACCGGGCAGATTGCCTCCTCTCCGTTGAGCGGCTCGCGGATGATCGAGGACATGAAGGACGACGCCGCGCGGTTCGGCTTGCCGGGGCGGACCGAGATCGTCGGCAGGCGGAAGCCGCGGCCGTCGATGAAGCCCTTGCGCGAATAGTCGTTGATCAGCAGCTCGCCGATCGCCTTCTGCGTCCCGTAGGAGGTCTGCGGATTCGGAATGGTGTGATCGGTGATCGGATCCGGCACCTCGCCCCCGAAGACCGCCAGCGACGAGGTGAAGACCACGACCGGGCAGGTCTCGAGCGCGCGGCAGCGTTCCAGCACGTTCACCGTGCCGTGCAGGTTGACGTTCATGCCGATATCGAAATCGGCCTCGGCATGGGCGGACACCACCGCGGCGAAGTGGAAGACGACGTCGGTGCCGTCGGCGATCATCCGGTCGACCTGCGCAGGGTCGGTGATGTCGCAGGCGACGGTCTCGACGGCGAACGGTGCGTCGATCGGCTCGGGCGCGGCGATGTCGGCAAGCGTCAGGCGGTCGATCTTCTGGCCGCGGAGCGTTTCGCGGGCGGCAAGGCTGGCAGCCACCTTGCGACCGATGAAGCCGCCACCGCCGATGATCAGAACATTCATGCGAATTGGTCTCGTCTGTTGAAGGATGCGGGGCGGCCGATGGCCGCCCCGTCGGATTGCGTCACTCGGCTTTCAGGCCGATGCGGTCCATGAAGCTCTTGTGGCTTTCCACCATCGCCTCTGTCTCGGGCGTCTTGTCGGCCCAGACGTCCCACCGGCTGACGGCGGCGGCGCGGAACTTCGCCCGGTCTTCCTCGGACCAGTCGTAGATCGTCACGCCCTTCTCGGGCAGCTCGGTCAGAGCCTCGCCGTTGGCGACGATGGTCAGCATCATCAGCTTGAGCGCCAGCGAGTCCATCGCGGTGGTCAGGATCTCCTGCTGGGCCTCGGTCAGGCTCTCCCAGCTCGAGGTCGAGCAGGCCAGGTGGTCCGACGACATCGAGTGGAAGCCCGGATAGGTGGTGTGCTTGGCGATGTCGTAGATGCCGAGGCCCACGTTGTTGGCCAGCGTCGAGGCGTCGGCGCCGTCGATGATGCCGGTTTCCAGCGCGGTGAAGATCTCGGTGAAGTCCATCACGATCGGCGAGGCGCCGAGATTGGCGAAGATCTCGGTCTCCAGCCCCGGGGGCGAGCGGAATTTCCAGTCCTTGAGGTCCTCGGGGCCGGCGATCGGCTCGGAGGAAGACATGGATTCCTGACCATAGACCCACCAGCCGATCAGCTGCATGCCATACTCGTTGTACAGCTCCTGCGCGGCATCATAGCCGCCGCCGTGATACAGCCAGGTGAGCTGCTGATACGGCGTGTCATAGCCGCCCATGATGTCGCCGACGAACTGGAAGGCCGGGTTCTTGCCGGTCTGGTAGGCGCCGCCGGTCATGTCGCAGTCGAGGATGCCGGTGGCCGCGGCGTCGAAGGTCTCGACCGAGCCGACGACCGAGGACGAGTAGAACATCTCGATCGAGATCTCGCCGTTGGACATCGTCTGGACATCATCGACGAACTGGGCGGCCAGCTTGCCGGAAGTGGTCTCGGGCGCGTAGTGCGTCTGGATTCGCAGATTGGTGGACTGCGCCGAGGCTGCGATAGCAAGAACGGACGCTGCCGCCGCGCCCGCTATAATGTGCGTGAGTCTCAAAGTTTCCTCCCTTGCCGCTCGTTCGCGGCGAATGGTTGCACGTCGGACCCAGTCTTTCGCGGGTCTGCGCTCACGCTAGACCGAGTCGATCTGGTCTGGCAAGATGTTTGGTATACCGAGTCGGGAAAAACCGAACCCGACCCCAGGGAGGAAAAGAATGCACGCCGATGATCGCGCGCCCGAGAGCGGCGGCGACGGCTTTCGCACGTTGCCGGAAATCGTGGCCGAACAGCTGCGTGCGCGGATCTTGCTTGGCGATTTCCCGCCCGGTGCCAACATCCCCGAGCGCGAGACCTCGGCCGAGCTGGGCGTCAGCCGCACGCCGCTGCGCGAGGCGCTGCGGATATTGGCCAGCGAGGGCTTGGTGCTCATCCGTCCGGCGCGCAGCCCGGTGGTCGCCGAACCCTCGATGCAGGAGCTGCTGGACCTGTTCGCCGTCATGCGCGTGCTCGAGGCCCTGGCCGGAGAACTGGTCTGCCTGCACGCCACCGACGATCAGATGGCCGCCATCGACCAGCGTCATCAGATGCTGCGCGAACTGTCCGCGCAGGAGGACCCGGTGGCCTTCTTCAACGCCGACATGGCGTTCCACCAGTCGATCGTCGACGCGGCGAGCAACCCGTCGCTGGCCAAGACGCATCGCGAATACAACAGCCGACTGTGGCGCGCGCGCTTCCTGACGGCGCGGGTGATGACCGACCGCGACCGCATCATCCGGGAACACGGCGAGATCCTTTCGGCGCTGCAGGCCCGCGACACCGCCTGGGCCACCGCGATGCTGAACGCGCACCTGCGCAGCGCCAACCGCAAGATCGAAGAGCTCTTCGGCGGAAAGGCGGCGCAGGGCTGAGCCCTCAATAGGTCGAGCGTCCCCCCGACAGGTCGAACACGGCCCCGGTGGTGAAGCTGTTCTCGCGCGAGCACATCCAGGCGATCATCGCGGCGATCTCGGTCACCTCGACGAAGCGGCCACGCGGGATCTTGGACAGCATGTAGCCGATATGCTCCTCGCTCATCTGGTCGAAGATCGCGGTCCGCGCCGCCGCCGGCGTCACGCAGTTCACCGCGATATCCATGTCGGCCAGTTCCTTGCCCAGCGACTTGGTCAGCGCGATCACGCCCGCCTTGGCAGCGGAATAGGCCGAGGCGTTCGGGTTGCCGTCCTTGCCCGCCACGCTGGCGATGTTGACGATCCGCCCATACTGCTGCGCGCGCATCAGCGGAACCACGGCGCGGCAGCTGTGGAAGACGCCGGTCAGGTCGATGTCGATCACCCGCTGCCATTCGTCCAGCGGATAATCGGCGACCGTCGCGTTGACGCCGGCGATCCCGGCGCTGAACACCGCGATGTCGACGCGGCCGAAGGCGCCATGCGCCTGCGCAACTGCTGCCTCCACGCTGTTCCAGTCGGTCACGTCGGCCTCGAATGCCTCCGCGCCGATCTCCGCCGCGGTCTTCTTCGCCAGTGCGATGTCGCGGTCCAGCAGTGCCACTTGCGCACCGCCGGCGATGAGGCGCTCGGCCACCGCGCGGCCGATCCCCTGGGCCCCGCCGGTGATAACCGCACCCTGCCCTTGCAAATCTATTACGTCCATCCTGTTCCCTCGCGCGTTTTCCGGTATACCCACACACGAACGATTCACAAAACAACGCAAAGGAGCAAGGGCGGCATGAAATTTCTGCGTTACGGGCCCAAGGGCCAGGAAAAACCCGGATGTCTGGATTCCCAGGGCCGGATCCGCGACCTGTCCGGCGAGACGGCGGATTTCCAGGGCGACGCGGTCTCGGTCGAGGCGCTGCAGAAGCTGGCGAAGCTCGACCCCGAGAGCCTGCCGCTGGTCGAGGGCGAGCCGCGCATCGGCGCCGCGCTGGCCGACGTGCCGAACTTCTACTGCATCGGGCTGAACTACGCCCGCCACGCCGCCGAGTCGGGCATGGACGTGCCCGTCGAGCCGGTGATCTTCTCCAAGGGCTCGAGCGCGCTGTCGGGACCCTATGACGACGTCATCATTCCCAAGGGCTCGGTCAAGACCGACTGGGAGGTCGAGCTGGCCGTCGTCATCGGCAAGGCAGGGCATTACCTGTCCGAGGCCGAGGCGCTGGATCACGTCTCGGCCTATTGCATCGTCAACGACGTGTCCGAGCGCGAATACCAGCTCGAGCGTGGCGGCCAGTGGATCAAGGGCAAGTCGGCGCCGAGCTTCGGCCCCACCGGCCCCTGGCTGGTGACTCCGGACGAGGTGGGCGACCCGCAGCAGCTGGGCCTGAAGCTGTCGATCGACGGTCAAACGCAGCAGGACAGCTCGACCTCGGACATGATCTTCACGGTGGCGCGCTGCGTCTCGGCGCTGTCGCACTACATGGCGCTGCGCCCGGGCGACCTGATCGCCACCGGCACGCCCGAGGGCGTCGGCATGGGCCAGAAGCCGCAGCGCTGGTTGCAGCCGGGCGAGGTGATGGAGCTGACCATCGACAAGCTGGGCACCCAGCGGCAGAAGGCGGTGGCGTTCCCCGGCTGAGACAAGTCGGCGGGAGACCGCACCGGCCTCCCGCCCCGTGACCGCGGCCCGGCGTGACCGCCGGGCTGCGCTTCAGTTGACCGGCGTCAGCAGCGGCTTGCCCGCGAAGAACGCCGCCATGTTGTCCCGCTGCAGCTGGCCCATGGCCTGCCGCGTCTCGATGGTGGCCGAGGCCTGGTGCGGCTGCAGCAGCACGTTGTCGAGCTTCAGGAACCGCGAATCGAGATCCGGCTCGGAGGCGAACACGTCGAGCGCGGCACTGCCCAGCGCGCCGCTTTCCAGCGCGTCCAGAAGCGCGGCCTCGTCCACCGTGGTCCCGCGCGAGATGTTGACCAGCATCCCCTCCGGCCCCAGCGCCTCGATCGCCTCGCGGCCGACCAGCCCGACGGTGTCCGGCCCGCCCGCAAGCGCCACCACCAGGTAATCCACCTCGGCGGCCAGCGCCGCCGGATCGGCGTGATGGGTCCACCCCGCAGGCGTCTCCTTGGGGGCGCGGGAATAATACGAGATCGGCATCTGGAACGCCGCCAGCCGGTCGGCGATCGCGCGCCCGATCCGTCCCAGCCCGACGATGCCCGCCCGCTTGCCCGAGACCTTGCGCAGCAGCGGATACTCGCCCTCGGCCTTCCAGCGCCCGGCGCGGACATAGGCATCGGCCTGCGGGATGTGGCGCGTCGCGGCGATCAGCATGCCCACCGCCAGATCCGCCACGTCATCGGTCAGCACGTCGGGGGTGTTGGTCACCTTGATGCCGCGCTCGGTCGCCGCCGCAACGTCGATGGCGTCATAGCCGACGCCGAAATTCGCGATCAGGCCCAGGTCGGGCAGCGAATCCATCAGGGCGCCGTCCAGCGGCCGGTGCCCCTTCATCGCCACCGCGCGGATGCCCGGACCCGGCTCGTCATGCAGGGTATAGCCTTCTCGCAGGCCCTCCATGTCCCAGTCCGGGTAGCTGCCGATGACGAGAATATCGGGTTTGGTCATTGCGGGTCCTCTAGCGTCGGGTTGAAAGCTTGGTATACCTGGGCGCAGACTAGGCAGATCGCAGCTGTTTGCCTAGTGGGGAGGGACACGCCATGGGAACCAGCCCGTCGACCATCGTTTCGGTCGAAACGCGGCAATTCGCGGTGCCGCTGGCCGAGGTGGTCAGCGACGCGATGCATGGCGATCATACGCATTTCGACCTGATCACCGTGACGCTCCGCCTCGCCGACGGGCGCGAGGGCACCGGCTATACCTACGCCGGCGGGCGCGGCGGCGCCGCCATCGCCGCGGTGATCCGGCACGAACTCGGCCCGCTGCTGCTGGGCAGCGACGCCGACGACATCCCGGCGCGGTTCGAACAGATGCACTGGCACCTGCACTATGTCGGGCGCGGAGGCATCGTCTCCTTCGCGATCTCGGCGGTGGACATCGCGCTGTGGGATCTGCGCGGCAAGCGGCTGGGCCAACCGCTGTGGCAGATGGCGGGCAGTGCGGCGCGCGACTGCGCCGCCTATGCCGGCGGGATCGACCTCAACTTCCCGCTCGACAAGCTGCTGGCGCAGACCGAGGGCTACCTGGCGCGCGGCATCGACGGGGTGAAGATCAAGGTCGGCAAGCCGAATCTGTCCGAGGATCTCGACCGCGCCCGCGCGGTGCGCGAGATGCTGGGGCCGGAGCGCAAATTCATGGTCGACGCGAACTACGGGCTGAGCGTCGAGCGCGCGATCGAGGCCGCCCGCGGCTTCGCACCGCTCGACCTGCTGTGGTTCGAGGAGCCCACCGACCCGGACGATTTCGAGGGCTACGCCCGCATCGCCGACGAGGGCGGCGTGCCGCTGGCAATGGGCGAGAACCTGCACACGATCCACGAGTTCCGCCGGGCGCTGCGGGTTTCGAAGCTGTCCCACATCCAGCCCGACGCCAGCAATTGCGGGGGCATCTCGGGCTGGCTGGGCGTGGCGCAGGCCGCCCGCGAGGCCGGCCTGCCGGTTTCCAGCCACGGCATGCAGGAGCTGCATGTCAGCCTGGTCTCGGCCCAGCCCAATCCGGGCCTGATCGAGATCCACAGCTTCCCCATCGACGCCTATACGACCCGCCCGCTGGTGCTGGAAAACGCCCGCGCCATCGCCCCCGACACGCCGGGCATCGGCGTCACCTTCGACTGGGATCTGCTGGGCCCGCACGAGGTGCTGACGTGAGCCCGGCGCCGCAGATCCTGGGCCTCGGCGAGCCTCTGGTGGAGTTCACGGAAGTCGACCTGCCCGGATATGGGCCGCATTACCGCATGGGCTTCGGCGGCGACACGATGAACGCCACCATCGCCGCCCAGCGGCAGGGCGCGCGCGCCGGCTATATCACCGCGCTCGGCCGGGACATGTTCGGCGACGCGCTGCGCGCGCTGTGGCGCGAGGAAGGCGTGGACGCAAGCGCCGTGGCCGAGGATCCGGACGCGCCCACCGGCGTCTATTTCGTCAAGCCCGAGCCCGCTGGCCGGGCCTTCACCTATCTGCGCAAGGGCTCTGCGGCCAGCCGGTATGACCCCGGGATGCTGCCGCGCGAGACGATCGCCGAGGCGCGCATCCTGCATGTCTCGGCGATCAGCATGGCGGTGAGCGTGTCCATGCGCGCGGCGGTGGCCGAGGCCATGGGCATCGCGCGCGAAGCCGGCGTCGCGGTGTCGCTCGACACCAACCTGCGGCTGGCGCTGTGGGACCTGGACCTGGCGCGCGAGACGATCTTCGCGGCGATCCCGCAAACCGACATCCTGTTCCCCTCCGAGGACGAGGCCGAGCTTCTGACCGGCCTCACCGGCGCCGGGCGGATCGCGGACCGGTTTCTCGAGATGGGCGCGCCCCTGGTGGTTCTCAAGCGCGGCGAGCACGGCGCGCTGATCGCGACCGCGCAGGGCCACACCGAAATCCCGCCCGCCCCGTCCGAACCGGTGGATTCCACCGGCGCGGGCGACAGCTTCGCCGGCGCCTTCCTGGCGCATTGGCTGGCGCATGGCGACAGCGCGCGGGCCGGACGGGCGGCCGCGGCGGTGGCGGCCCGAGTCGTCTCGGGCTATGGCGCGATCGCCCCGATTCCCACCAAATCGCAGATCGAGGAGGACATGCGATGATCCCGAACGCCTTCAAACGCGGCATGGCAACCGGAACGCCCCAGATCGGGCTCTGGGTCAGCCTGTGTTCCGGGCTTGCCGCCGATATCGTCGCGGATGTCGGCTTCGACTGGCTGCTGCTGGACATGGAGCATTCCCCCAGCGAACTCGGCATCGTCGTCCAGCAGTTGCAGGCGGCCCAGCCGCATGGCTCGACGGCGCTGGTGCGGCCGATGTGGAACGACGCGGTGCTGGTCAAGCGGCTGCTGGACATCGGCGCGCAGGGGCTGATCTTTCCCATGGTCCAGACCGCCGAAGAGGCGCGCGCGGCTGTGGCCGCCTGCCGCTATCCGCCCAAGGGTATCCGCGGCGTGGGCGGGACGATCCGCGCCAACCGCTTCGGCCGCGACAAGGACTACCTGGCCCAGGTCGAGGACGAGACCTGCATCATCGTCCAGGTCGAGACCCGCGACGCGATGAGCCGCGTCGAGGAGATCGCCGCCGTCGACGGCGTCGACGGCATCTTCTTCGGGCCGGCGGATATCTCGGCCAGCATGGGCAAGCTAGGACAGATCACCGACCCGGAGGTATGGGACGAGATTTTCGCCTGCGCCGCGCGGGTCCAGGCGATGGGCAAGCCTGTGGGCACGCTGGTCACCGATCCCGACCTGACGCAGAAGGTTTTCGACGCGGGTTTCCTGTTCGTCGCCGTCGGGCTCGATCACGGCCTGCTGGCGCGCGGCGCCGAGGCGCTGCTGGCGCGGGCGCACGGACAGGTCAAATAGCGGCGCGGGCTCAGGCCGGGCGGCTCAGCCGCCCGTACTGGGCGTAGTCCCGCAGCAGCCGGGCGAAGGCGACCTGCATGCCTGAGCGTTCGCCCTGCTGTTGCAGCTCGCCCTGCAGCTGGTCCCGCGGCGAGACGTGGAACAGGCCCAGCCAGTGGCGCAGCAGGCGCGCGAACCAACGCGGCAGGCGCGACTGGCCGCCGAAATCCACGACATGCATCTGCCCGCCGGGCGCGGTGACCCGGGCCGCCTGGTCCAGCGCGCCCTGCCAGTCGGGAATCATCGACAGGCTGTAGGACAGGAAGACGCGTTCGAAATCGGCCCGGCCGAACAGCGCCTGCGGGTCGAAATCGCAGGCATCGGCCTGCGCCAGCTTGATCCGGTCCTGCAGGCCCGCGCGCTTGACGCTGGCCTGCGCCGTGCGCAGCATCTCCTGGCTGATGTCCAGCCCGTAGAGCGTGCAGTCGGGATAGCGCCGCGCCACCGCGATCAGGTTCCGCCCGGTGCCGCAGGCCACCTCCAGAACCGCGCTGCCCGGGGGCGGGCTCAGCTCGCCGATCAGGTGGTCGCGCCCCAGCAGGAAGAACTTGCGGGTGAGGTCGTAGATATGCCGCTGCTGGCGATAGACCGCATCCATCAGCCCGGCATGGCCAGCCGATCCTTCGCTCATCCGCGCCTCCGGTAGATGTGGAAGCCGCCATAGATCGCCGAGCGGTCCTGGGCATGCAGTTCCTTGCCGCGTTCGGCGTCACATTCCCATTGTGCCAGGATCTCGTCGCGCACCCGGCCGGGCAGGATGTCGGGCACGCCACCGGTGCGGAAGATCACCCGCGCCCCCGGTCGCGCCACCCGCGTCACCTGCGTCCAGAGCGCGTTGAGCTGTTCGTCCGTCATCCAGTCCTGCGCGTCGAGGAACGAGAAACAGCTCTTCGAGCCTTCCGGCGCCCGCGACAGCATGTCGGTCAGAGAACTGTTCTCGATCGTCGCCCGCGCCGCGTTCTGCTTGAGCGTCTGCCACCTCTCCGCCTGAAGATAGGGCGGCACCGGTCCGGTGCCCTCGGGGTCGTAGCCACGGCCGAAGGCCTGCCAGGCAAAATAGTTCTCGGACACCGGATAGTCGCACATCAGCACCCGGATGCGCTCGCGCAGTACCGGGATGATGTCGCCGCCCGCATCGGCCGCCAGCTTGTCGTACTGCGCCGGCGGAATGCCCAGCCCGAACAGCGAGGCCCGCCTGCGCGCCAGCATCCGCACCAGCCACTTGTCGAACAGCGGCGCGACGTGCTCGTCGAAAAAGGCCTGCTGCTCCTCGAGGGATTTCGCCTCGAAGAAGGGCTCGTAGCGCACCCCTCCGATGCGCGAGGCCATGTGCGCCATGCCGATGAACCGGCCCAGGACGCCGAAGCGGTGGAAGCCGTGGCTGAGCATGTCGATCCGCCGCCGGCGCAGTCGCCACCGGGATTCCCAATAGGCCCGGCTCCCGGGATCCAGGTGCCGCGCGATATGCCGGTCGTAGAGCGCGCGGGCATGCGGCCGGTTGGCATGACCGAACATGTCGTAGAACTGCCCGTGCTCGGGCAGGTGGATGGCGGCGGCCAGCTTGAGCCGGTTCAGCGCCACATGCGCCGGGCTGAGGTCGACCGCCGACAGGCTGTTCGGCCCCGCGGTCAGGTAGGACATCAGGTTGCAGCCGCCCGAGGCGATGCAGACCACGTCGTCCTCGGGGCCGATTTCCAGCGCCGCCATGTCGACAACCGGGTCTTCCCAGATCTGGGCGTAGACCAGCCCCTGGAACAGGCGCGAGAAGCCGCGCTCCAGCACCCCCGCGCGGGTCAGCGGCTTGTTCTGGTGGACCGCAGCGCCCAGTTGACGGCGGTGCGCGATAGAGGCGTCGCTCATGGTGCCCTCCCGGCGGCGGGCTCGGGGCGCTCCCGGCGCGTCACCTGCTCTTCGCCGCGGCCACGGCGGCGGCGGCGGGCAGCCATGCGCCGGCGTTCATTGCGCTGGCGCGCGGCCCAGTCGACCAGGCGCAGGGTGCCGTCCTGCTCCTCGATCACGGCGGTGCAGCTCTCGACCCAGTCGCCGCAGTTCACGTAGTCGATTTCCTCGATCTTGTTGATCGTCGCGTGATGGATGTGACCGCAGATCACTCCGTCATATCCTCCCCTGCGCGCCTCGTCGGCCAGCACCTTCTCGTACTCGCCGATATAGTTCACCGCGCGTTTAACCTGTTGCTTGGCCCAGTTCGACAGGGACCAGTATTGACCTCCCCATAGCCGCTTCGCCCAGTTCAGCCAAGTGTTCAGCCAAAGCATCAGCGCGTAGGCCCGGTCGCCCGCATGCGCCAGCCACTTGGCGTTCATCACCACCGCGTCGAACTGGTCGCCATGGGTGACCAGGAAGCGCTTGCCGTCGGCGGTGACGTGGTCGTCGTATTCCTTGACCTCGATGCCGCCGAAATGGGTGCCCAGGTAGCGGCGCATCACCTCGTCATGGTTGCCGGGGATGTAGGTCACCGGCACACCGTCATGCGCCATGCCAAGGAACGCCTGGATGACGTCGTTGTGGTTCTGGGGCCAGTGCCAGCCGCGGGTCAGCCGCCAGCCGTCGAAGATGTCTCCGACCAGGAAGATCTGCTCGGCCGGGTGGTGCGCGAGGAAGTTCAGCAAAAGCTCGGCCTGGCAGCCCCGCGTGCCCAGATGGACATCCGAGATGAAGAGGGTGCGAAAGCGCCTTTCCGCGCCGAAGGGGCTGAGCTTGGTCATTGCGGGGTCGTTTTACGCCATGGTCCGACACAATTCCATGACAATCCGGCAGCCGCGACCACGCGTTCAGGAAGACGTGAGGGCAACCCGCGGCGTCAGCTCGAGGCGGGCCGCCAGCGCGCCCAGGCGCTTCTCGACCATCTCGCCGCGCAGCGCACGCGCAGGGCCGCGCAGGGTCAGCACCAATTCGTCGCCCCTGAGCGCGATCTCGGTGTCCTCCAGCGTGCCGGGGGCCGATCCCGACAGCATCGCGCCCAGCCGGATCGCGCGGCCCAGCTTCTCGGCGCTGGCCTGCCGCTCGGGGCTCAGCAGGTTCAGGATTTCGGGATCGAACGCGCCGGTGCTGCTGGACTTGTAGCGGTTCATGATCGCGATCCCGAGGAATGCCCGCTCTTGATGGTCGAGCCCAGAGAGGTTGGCCCGCGTCACCGTCTCGAAGCAGACATCGCCGCGATAGTCGGGATGCGCGCGCCATGTGATGTCGTGCAGGTAGCACGCCGCCCGCACCAGCCGCAGCTCGGCCCGGTCGGCATCGGCATAAAGCGGCGCCAGCCAAGTATAGAGCGACGCGCCGAAGCCCGGGAAGCGCGCGCTCGCCTTCTCCATGTGGCGCGCCGCCTCGAGCAGCGGGTCGCGCGCCTGCATCGAGGGCGGCATGCGCTCGTAGAGCAGCCCCTCGCGCAGCCCGTAAGAGGATACCGTCAGCACCTCGGGTTCAAGCCGCCGGACCAGCCGGCGCAGGACCCGCGCGGCCATCGGCACCAGCTCCAGCCGCGCCTCCGAGGTGTCGCTGATCGCGGCCAGCTGGTCAGGGCTCTGCCCGGCCAGCCAGTCGCAGGTCTCGACCACGTTCCCGGGCGTCATCTCGTATTCGTGCAGCACCTTCAGCGGATAGTCACGACGGTCCATGTCCAGCCGCGCGATGGCCCGCCACGAGCCGCCCACCAGGTAGATCCGCTGCCCCTTGCCGTTGACGCTGCCGGCCAGCTTGGCCAGCTCGGCGTCGATATGGGCGTCGATCGCGGCCTCGTCGCCCAGGTCGGTCAGCACCAGCGGCCCCAGCGGCGAGGTCGCCCGCGCGCCGATCCGTCCCTGGTCGACCCGCGCCAGCTCCATCGAGGCGCCGCCGATGTCGCAGACCAGCCCGCTGGCCTGCGGCCAGCCCAGCAGCACGCCCTTGGCCGACAGCAGTGCTTCCTCCTCGCCGGTGGCGACGTGCAGGATCAGCCCGGTCTTCTTCTCGACCTCCTCGCGGAAGGCCGGGCCGTCGGCGGCCTCGCGCACCGCCGCGGTGGCGACGCCCGTCATGCTGGTCACCTGCATCACCCGCGAGAGCGCCGCGAACCGGTACAGCGCGTTCAGCGCCCGCGCCCTGCCCTCGGGGCTGAGCCGGCCGGTCTCGCGAAGGCCCTTGCCGAGGCCGCAGAGAATCTTCTCGTTGTAGAAATAGGCCGGCGAGCGCGCCATGCCGTCGAAGACGACCAGCCGAACCGAGTTCGAGCCGACATCGACGACGCCGACGCGCCGCACCGACTCGCCCTCGATGGGCGCAAGGTTCCAGCCGAGCGGGCCGGGCTGCGCCGTTGAGATATTGCCGGAGCCCGTCACACAGTCCCCTAACCTTGCCTTGCGAATAGGTTGCAAGCCGGGGGCGGCTTGTCAATCGGCCGCGCCGTCGCCCTCGAGCAGCTCTGCCGCCAGCCGGACGCCCACCGGGCGCCGCTGCGCCAGTGCCGCGCGGTCCAGCGCCGCGACGGCCCGCTCGGCGGCCAGGAAGGAACGCTCGATTCGCCGGGTGATGTAGGCCACCAGGGCAGGTTTCGCGCGGATATGCCGGTCGGCGAACAGCTTGACCAGCAGCCCCGCCATCAGCGCCTCGTCCGGCGGCGCGATGCGCACGAACCCCGCCGCCGAGACGCGCGAGACCAGGTCGGGCAGGCTCAGCCCCCACTCCGCGGGCAGGCCGCGCGCGGTCAGCAGCAGGCGCCCGCCGGCGCCAAGGACCGCATTATGGGCGTGGAACACCGCCTCTTCGGCGGCGCGGTCGCCGGCAATGCGGTCGACATCCTCGATCACCAGGTGCCGCGCCGAAAGCGCCTCCTGTCCCAGCGCGTCGGCCTCGACCACCGTCGCGTCGACGGCGGCGGCCCAGACATGTGCCAGGTGGGTCTTGCCCGCGCCCTCGGGGCCGGTCAGCAGCAGCTTGCCGCCGGGCCAGTCCTCCCAGTCGTCGATCATCGCCAGCGCCCGGGCGTTCGAGTCCGAGACCAGGAAGACCTCGCGCCCCAGCGCCGGGCGCTGGCCGAGGTCGAATGCCAGCTGAGCGCCCATGGCTATTCCGCCGCGTCCCGGCTCTTGGGCCCGCTATAGAGCCGGCCGCCCTTGTACTGGTCGATGGCGAACCGGCCCAGCACGCCGATCACCGCCGCGACCGGCACCGCGATCAGCATGCCGACAAAGCCCATCAGCGAGCCGAAGGCGGACAGCGCGAACATCAGCCAGACCGGGTGCAGCTTGACCCTGTCGCCGACCATCTTCGGCGTCAGCAGGTTGCCTTCGACCGCCTGGCCCACCAGGAAGACCGCCGCGACCGCAACGATCATCCCCCAGCTGCCCCAGAACTGCACCAGCCCGACGCCGATCGAGACAATGCCGCCGGTAACCGAGCCGACGAAGGGAATGAACGAGATGATGCCCGCGAACAGCCCGATCAGCACGCCGAACTTCAAGCCCAGAACGGTCAGCGCGATGGCGTAGAAGGTGCCCAGGATCAGCCCGACGGTCAGCTGGCCGCGGACGAAGCCGCTGAGCACCTCGTCGATGTCGCGGGCGAGCCGGCGGACCGTCTCGACATGCTCGCGCGGGACCAGGTCGTCGATGCGCGCCACCGCGCGGTCCCAGTCCAGCAGCAGGTAGAAGGCGACCACGGGGGCCAGCACGACCGTCAGCAGGAAGTCCAGCACCGCCAGCGAGCCGCTGAGCAGCGTCTGCACCACCGCGACACCGCCGGTTTTCAGGGAATCCTCGGCGCCCGACAGGATCCGGCGCAGCCCCGAATTCTCGTCGAAAAGCTGCGGGAAGGTGGCGGTGAGGTAATCGCGCAGGTCGCGGATCAGGCCCGGCATCGCCTGCAGCGCGCCATCGATCTGCTGCGCCACCAGCGGCACAACGATCAGCATGCTCAGGATCAGCACCACCACCGCGAAGACGGTGATCAGCGCGGTGGCGGCGACGCGGCTCAGCCCCAGTTTCTCGAGCCGGTCGGCGGCCGGGTCCAGCAGGTAGGCGATCGCCGCGCCCAGCACGAAGGGCAGCAGCGTGTTGCCCATCAGCCATAGGAACAGGATGAACACCGCCGCCGCGGCGCCCCAATACCTGACTTGCTGTTGTGTGCTGAGGCCCATTCCCGTCTCCGTCCACTGCCGTCAAGACATGGGCCGGACGGCCCGGGGATGCAAGCCCGGCGTGCCGCGCCTCAGTCGCCGAAGCTGCGGCTGTCCTTGATCTGGTCCCAGGCCCAGACGACCTCGGCCAGGCGTTCTTCGTCGTCGCGCTTGCCGCCGTTCATGTCCGGGTGCAGCACCTTGACCAGCGCCTTGTAGGCGGCACGGATCTCGGACTTGGTCGCGGTCTCGCTGACATCGAGGATCGCCAGCGCCTTGCGTTCCGGCGCCGGCAGGCGCCGTTTGGGCGCCGCGGCCTGCGCCCCGCCGTTCACGGTGCCCTTGTCGCCCAGAACCTCGAACGGGTCGTCGAAGCCGAAGCGCTGCCAGGCCCGGCCCTCCGGGTGGCCGTCGGTTCCTTTCTTGAACGGCTTGGTCGGCCGCTCCCACACCTTGTCGGCGGCGAACTGGCGCTCCAACTCCGCCTCGGAGTGATTCTCGAAGAAGTTCCATTTCAGGTTGTAGGCGCGCACGTGTTCCAGGCAGAACCACAGGAACTCGTCCAGGTTGTCGGGCGATTTCGGCGCACGGTACTTGCCCTGCTTGTCGCAACCGGGATGCTCGCAGCCCCGCGACGACGTTTCGACCGCACCGCTCATGCCGCGCGCCCGCGCCCGCCGCTTCTTGTCGGCGGTGACCGAGATGTCGAAATCGAAGGGCGACTTACCTTTCATCGATGGCACCTGTCTTGGCTTTCCGAGTCGGAGGACACAGTTTAAGGATTACGCGCGCCGGGCCAAGTGGCGTTTTCGCGGCAAAACGGAGCAGTCATGCAGGTATCCCAGATCATCGAGCAGAAACTTCGCGCGGCTTTCGCGCCCGAGGCGATCGAGGTCATCGACGACAGCGAATCCCACCGCGGCCATGCCGGCTACCGCGAGGGCGGCCAGACGCATTTTACAGTGGTTATCCGGGCCGATGCTTTCAATGGCATGAGCCGGGTGGCGCGCCAGCGCGCCATTCACAAGGTGCTGACCGAAGAACTTGCCGGACCGGTTCACGCGCTGGCGTTGAAGGTCGAGGGGACCGAATAGTCCGTCTTCTGCGGGCCGAAAATCCGGCCGACGGTATCAGTCGTCGCGGCGCGCCGGCCCCAGGCTCAGTGGGCGGCGCGGCTCGCCTCCGCCATCGGCGCGCAGCGGGCGCAGCGTGGTGACGCTCGGCTCGCGGTCCTCGGCGCCGGCGCCGCGGACGCGGCGAAAGATCAGCACGCTCTGGAAGGACTCGCCGGCATTGCTCAGATACCCCTTCCGCTCCTCGACCGGCAGGGTGTCGGCACGCAGATATTCCCAGCCATCGGCGGCCTCGGAGTTCATGAGATCGGTCAAGGTCCGGGCGAACCTGTCCGAGACCGTCTTGGCGCCCTTGATCCGCTTGGTGCGGCGCGGCGCGGGTATGACCTTGTATTCGTAGTCCTGCATCGAAACCTCCTGCACGCCCCCTGCCTGACGCATGGCGAGTTTACACGATTGCGAAAGGGGGAAAAGACCGTAAGCGCGCAACCGCCGGAGCCCGTGGCCGGGCTGCCGCGGCGGGTTACAGCCGCTCCACGGTGACCTTCTCGCCGGTGTGGAAGGCCAGGTGGCCGGCGATCCGCGCCATTTCGGCCGGCGGGTTCTCGTAGGACCAGACCGCGTTGTCGATGCTGCCGCTCTTGGCGACGATCGAGTAGTAGGACGCCTTGCCCTTGCTCGGGCTCGAAGCGCTGTAGTCGCTGGGGTCGAGGAAGGCCATCTCGACATCCTCGCGCGGGAAATAGATCACCGGCGCCGCACCGCTTTCGAGGAGTTCCAGGGCGCGTCTGGTCTCGCCGATCACCGCCCCGCCCGCGCGCACCACCCAGGTTCCGGACGCCGGGGTTATGGTAATGTCGTTGTTCATCTGCGCGTACCTCCGGTTATGTGGGCGCCCCTGCCCGGGACGCATCATTCCCGGGGCACGGCGCTCCTGTCAAATATCCTGTGTGGCTGCCTGCAGCCAGTCCGTCGCCCGGGCCGACACCAGCGGCCCGATCTCGGTACGGACGCGCGCATGGTAGGCGTTGAGCCAGGCGCGTTCCTCCGCGGTCAGTATAGTGGCATCGATCAGCCGGCGGTCAATGGGGGCGAGCGTCAGCGTCTCGAAGCCCAGCATCGGCCGTTCGCCGCCCTCGGGCGTCTCTGGCGGACGGACGGNNCGATCAGCCTCCGGTCGAGCGGCACCCAGGTTAGCGTCTCGAAGTCGAACTGGTCGCGATCGTCGCCCATCTTCTCGGCGTCGCGGACCGCGATCAGGTTCTCGATCCGGATGCCGAAGGCGCCCTCGCGGTAATAGCCGGGCTCGTTGGACAGGATCATCCCCGGCTTCAGCGGCTCCTCGCCGCGGCGCGACAGGTTCTGCGGCCCCTCGTGGACGCTCAGATAGGCGCCGACGCCGTGCCCGGTGCCGTGGCCGTAATCGAGCCCCGCCTGCCACAGCGCGATCCGCGCCAGCGCGTCCAGGTCGCGCCCCGCCAGCCCCTCGGGCCAGCGCGCGCGGCTGATCGCGATCATCCCCTTCAGTACCAGCGTGAAGGCCCGTGCCGCGCCATCCGGCGGCGCGCCGATGGCGATGGTGCGGGTGATGTCGGTGGTGCCGTCGAGGTACTGCCCGCCGCTGTCGACGAGATAAAGCTCGCCCGACCGCAGCGCCCGGTTGGTCGCCTCGGAGACGCGGTAATGCACGATGGCGCCGTTGGGCCCGGCGCCGCTGATGGTCTCGAAGGAAATGTCCTTCAGCGCGTTGGTCGCCCGGCGGCGCGACTCGAGTTCGCGCGCCACGTCGATCTCGGTCAGCGAGCCCTTGGGCGCCTCGGCGTCGAGCCAGGCGAGGAACTCGACCACCGCCGCGCCATCGCGCAGATGCGCGGCGCGCGAGCCGGCCAGCTCGGCCTCGGTCTTGCAGGCCTTGGGCAGGATGCAGGGGTCGCGCATCCATTTGACCTCGACCTCCGCCGCCCGCAGCCGGTCGGAAATCCAGACCGGCGCGCTGCCCTTGTCGACGCCCA
>JABAHR010000699.1_pt1 | contig 33378 bp, 37 predicted proteins | sample 7062101 | NCBI WGS metagenome assembly JABAHR01 (sample SAMN14534553, study PRJNA622989) | marine sediment metagenome | biome: marine biome [ENVO:00000428]; feature: marine pelagic biome [ENVO:01000023]; material: deep marine sediment [ENVO:00002113] | place: India: Gulf of Kutch | collected...
CCTATGGCTATGGTCAGCCCCGCGGTGGCGATCGAGACGATGGCGATCCAGGTGACGGGATCCATGGTCAGACTCCTTTCGGACCGGCAGTGCCGGATTCGGCTTCCGGGGGGCCGCCCTCGCCCGCACCGGTGTGGGTGCGCGAGGCCGAGGCGATGTAGACCATCGCCAGGACGGCGAAGATGTAGGCCTGCACGAAGCCGGTCAGCAGGCCGAGCAATTGCAGCAGGACCGGGAAGAAGAACGGCGCCACGCTGATCAGGATGCCCACGATCACGGTGCCGCTCATCACGTTGCCGTAGAGCCGCACCGCCAGCGCCACGGTGCGCGAGACCTCGGCGATCAGGTTGAAGGGCAGCATCACCGGGGTGGGCCGGATATAGGACTTCAGGTAGCCGCCCAGCCCCCGCCGCCCGATCGAGAAGACCGGCACCGCTATCAGCACGCAAAGCGCCAGCGCCGCCGTGGTCGACAGCGAGCCGGTGGGCGGCACATAGCCCGGCAGCACGGTCAGCAGGTTCGCCGTGGCGATGAACAGGAACAGCGTGCCGACGAAGGGCAGGTAGCGGCCGGGCGCCTCGGTGCCGATCTCGGCGATCTGGTCGCGGATGCCGGTCACGATCGTCTCGAGCAGCACCTGCCAGCGCGAGACACGCTCGCCGGTCGACAGCCGCGCGGTGATCGCCCGGGAGCCCAGCACCAGCAGCGCCATCACGCCCCAGGTGAAGACGATGGTGGCGTTGAGCGCCAGGCCGCGCCACTCGAGGATCACCCAGGCGTCGGGGCTTATCTCCATGCCCGGCCCTCCGGTCCATGCGGCGCCGCCCGCCGCGTCGCCGCGATGCGGGCGGCGAGGAAGCCGACCCCGGCGGCCAGCAGGCCCGGCAGGTCGGGCGCAAGCGTCAGCACCAGGGCGAGCATCGCCAGCACCAGCCCGAAGCGCAGCAGCACCCCCGCCGCGAACCCGCCCGCGGACCCGCCCAAAGTCAGGCGCCGCACCGACAGCCACAGGACCGCGAAATAGGCCGCACCGAAACCGGCACCGGCGAGGAACCAGACCAGCAGGGTCAGGGGCGTCATCGGGGTGTCTCCTTCTTTCCGGGGCGGCGGGTCTCAGTCGTCATCGCGAGTCTCCCGATCGATCCAGTACCAGGCGTTCAGCGCGCCGAGGCTCACCCCGGCCAGCAGAAGGATCAGCGTCCAGGAGGTCTCGGACGGCCATTGCCGGTCGATCCAGACCCCCAGCGCCGTGCCAACCAGGGTTGGCAGCGCCACGGCCCAGCCGACGAGGCCGAACATGCTGATCCCGTAGAGCGGGCTGTTGACGCGGTTGCGCCGCGCCGCGCGCTTGCGGCGGGCCCGGGCGGCAATCTGCTCGGCCTCGTCGCGCGCGGCGCCGTTATGCGGCTCGCCGCTCATGGCGCCGGCACGCGATGGGCGGTCAGGCGGCGCAGCATCTCGGCCTCGAGCCGGGCGAGCGCGGTGCGGGCGGCGCGCTCGGCCTCGTCCTCGCGTCGGATCTCCTCGGCCAGCCGCCGGGTCAGCGCGTCGAGGTCGTCCTCGAGGATCGCGCTGCCGGCCGCCACGCGCACCTCGTCGCCGCGCTTGACCAGGGTGCCTGCGCCGATACCCGCGGTGTGCTCGCCGGTCTCGTCCTCCCAGGTCAGGATGCCCGGCACCAGTTGGGTCACGAAATCGACGTGCCGGGGCAGCAGGCCGAAGGCGCCGTTGGGCGCTTCGGCGACGATCCGGACGACCTTCCGGTCCAGCTCGATCCGGGTGGGGGTGACGAGCCTAAGCCGCATCCTCGGCCTCCTGCTCCAGTTCGGCGGCCCCGCCGATCATGTAGAAGTCGCCCTCGCCCCGGCCGGCGAAGTCGTCGGCGAGGATGCGTTCGCAGCCCTCGATGGTCCCGGCCAGCGGCACGAAGCGGCCCGCGCGCCCCGTCATCGCCTGGGTCGAGAAGAAGGGCTGCGTCAGGAAGCGTTCCAGCCGCCGCGCCCGGCGTACCGTGGCGCGGTCGCGCTCGGAGAGCTCCTCGAGGCCCAGCATGGCGATGATGTCCTTGAGCTCCTCGTATTCGGCGAGCGTTCCGCGCACGTCGCGCGCCACCCGGTAATGCCGGTCGCTGACCGAGCCGGGGGTCAGCATCTTCGACGCCGATTTCAGCGGGTCGATCGCGGGGTACAGCCCCTGCGATGCCCGCTTGCGCGACAGCACGATCGAGGCCGACAGATGCGAGAAGGTGTGCGTCGCGGCCGGGTCGGTGAAATCGTCCGCCGGCACGTAGACCGCCTGGATCGAGGTCATCGAGCCGTTGCGGGTCGAGCAGATGCGCTCTTCGAGTTCGGCCAGCTCGGTGCCCAGCGTCGGCTGGTAGCCCACCCGCGAGGGGATGCGGCCCAGCAGCCCCGAGACCTCGGAGCCCGCCTGAACGAAGCGGAAGATGTTGTCGATCAGCACCAGCACGTTCCGGCCCATCGCGTCGCGGAAATGCTCGGCGATGGTCAGCGCGGCGTGGCCGACGCGAAAGCGCACGCCGGGGCTCTCGTTCATCTGGCCGAAAACCATCACCGTGTGGTCCAGCACCCCGGCGGCGCGCATCTCGCGGTAAAGCTCCTCGGCCTCGCGGCAGCGCTCGCCGATGCCGCAGAACAGGCTCAGCCCGTCGTATTCGGCCACCATGTTGTGGATCATCTCGGTGATCAGCACGGTCTTGCCGACGCCCGCGCCGCCGAACAGCCCGGCCTTGCCGCCCCGTTCCAGCGGCGCGAGCAGGTCGATCGCCTTGATGCCGGTCTCGAAGATCTCGCCCTCGACGCGGCGCTGGGCCAGCGGCACCGGCCGGCCGCGGATGGGGTGGCGTCGGACATCCTCCAGCGGCGGGCCGTCGTCGATGGTCTCGCCGAAGATGTTGAGCATCCGGCCGAGGACATCCGCACCGACCGGCATCTCGAGCGGCCGCCCGGTGTCGCGCACGGGCAGGCCGAGGCGCAGCTCGCCGCCGGGGTTCAGTACCAGCCCGCGCACCGTGTCGTCGCTGGGCAGGCTGGCGACCTCGATCACGATCTCGGGCGTACCGAAGGTGACAAGGCGGGTACCGATGCCCGGCAGCGGCCCGTCGAAGCGGATATCGGCGATGCCTCCCGCAAGGGCGACGACATGGCCGATCGGATCCGTTCCCTCCATGCGCGCAGTCCCCTTCGCTGGCGTTGGCCGATATCGGGGAGTCTAGGCCTCGGCGGGCCTGCCACATTGACAGAGATCAAAGCCCGCCGCCGCGCTCAGGGCGCGGTGGAGGTCACCGGGCGGCCCTCGGCGCGCCACTCCGGCAGCCCGCCGTCGAGACGCCGCGCGTCCAGCCCGCGGCGGCGCAGCGCGGCGACGGCCTGGTGGGCATAGATACAATACGGCCCCCGGCAGTAGGCGACGATCTCGCGCTCCGGCTCGAGCCCGGCGGCCAGTCGCTCGACCTGGTCCGGCGGCGCGTTGAGCGCGCCCGGGATGTGGCCGCTGGCGAATTCGTCCGGCGGACGCACGTCAAGGACCGTGACCGTCCCCTCGGCCAGCCGCGCCGCCAAGGCCTCGCGGCTCAGCGGCTCGGGCGCTTCGATATCGCCCGAGAGGCCCCGCAGGATGCGCTCGACCTGGGCCAGGTTGCGCCCCGCCACCGCGCCGATCAGCGCCATCAGCTCCAGCGTGCGGGTATCGGTCAGGCGATAGATCACCGCCTTGCCGTCGCGCCGACCCTCGACCAGCCCCGCGCGGCGCAACTGCTGCAGATGCTGCGAGCAATTCGCCACCGACAGCCCGGTGCGCGCCGCCAGCGCCTCGACGCCATGCGGCCTCTGCGCGAGCTGCTCGAGCAGCATCAGGCGCGCGGGCGCCGAGAGCGCCCGGGCGACAAGCGCGTATTCCTGCATCAGAGAAGCCTTGGCGCTGGTTGACATCCCGACCACCGAAGTCGTTTAATCATTCAAGTGACTAATTGAACATTAGCGATTCCCTGATATCGCGCAACCCCCAGCGGCCCGATGCCCGATTTTGCACGTTCAATGCCCGCCAAGCCGGACCCCGGCGCCGAAGCCTACGAGCCGGGCATCCGGCGGAACCTGCGGCCGTTCCTGCAGCAACTGCTCCAGGTCTTCTTCGTCGGCCTGACGATCGGCCTGCAGCGCACGGTGATCCCGGCGCTGGCCGAGACCGAGTTCGGCGTCGCCCCCGGCTCGATGACCGCGCTGTTCGCCTTCGTGGTCTCCTTCGGGCTGGTGAAGGGAACGATGAACTTCGTCTCGGGCCGGATCTCGGAGAAGGTCGGCCGCCGTCGGGTGCTGATCTGGGGCTGGCTGGTGGCGCTGCCGATCCCCTGGCTGATCCTCTGGGCGCCCGCCTGGGGCTGGATCGTCGCGGCGAACGTGCTGCTGGGCGTCAACCAGGGTTTCTGCTGGTCGATGACGGTCACCGCCAAGATGGACATCGTTCGCGCCGGGCAACGCGGGCTGGCGACCGGCTTCAACGAGTTCGCGGGTTATGGCGGGGTGGCGCTGGCGGGTCTGACGACCGGCTACCTGGCCAGCCATTTCGACCCGCGCGTCAGCCTCTTCGCCTTCGGGCTGGGGGTGATCCTGCTGGCGCTGGCCGCGGCGATGCTGGCCTTCACCGAGACCCTGCCCTTCGCCCGTAGCGAGGCCGCGCGCCACGCCGCCGGAAGCGCCCCGGGCCCGCGCTCCCGCTATGTCGAGGGGCCCGAGAGCCCGACCGCCGGCCAGATCTTCGTCCTGGTCACCTGGCGCGACCGCAGCTTCATGGCGCTGGCGCAGGGCGGCTGCGTCGAGAAATTCGTCGACGCGCTGATGTGGGCCCTGGTGCCGGTGTTCATGGTCGGCCGCGGCGCCAGCCTGATCGAGATCGGCTGGGTCACGGGCATCTACGGGTTCGTCTGGGGCGGCAGCCAGCTGTGGACCGGGCCGCTGTCGGACCGGATCGGCCGCAAGCCGCCCATCCTGGCGGGCTTCGCGCTCTGCGCGGCGGGGGTACTGGCCTTCCCGTGGCTTGGCTCGGTCCCCGCCTGGGGCGCGGCGGCGGCGGTGACCGGGGTGGGCATGGCGCTGCTCTACCCGACGCTGATCGCGGCGGTGAGCGACATCTCGCACCCGGCCTGGCGCGGCTCGGCGCTGGGCGTCTATCGCTTCTGGCGCGACCTCGGCTACGCCATCGGCGCGCTGGCGATGGGGCTGATCGCGGACGCAGCAGGGCGGCCGGAAGCCGGCTTCTGGGTCACTGGCCTCGCCATGGCCGGCGCGGGCGTATGGCTGTGGCTGGGACTGGAAGAAACCCATCCGCGACGCCCCTCGGCAGCCGGGCCGCAGGACGGCCACGCAAGGCGCGGAGGCACCCGGTAAGCGCAGGCATGCGCCGGTCCCCGTTCTGGACATCCTCGGCGGGCCACCTAGTATCGTGAAACAGACCGTCTGCGATTACCGCACGGAGGAGGATCCCCTATCGCCGATCTCGTCGAGACCCCGGACGATCTGGGCACGCTGATCGCTTGCCCCCAATGCGATGCGCTCTATCGCGAGGTGCCGCTGCAGCATGGCGCCCGGGCGGTATGCGCCCGGTGCCATACGGTGATCGCAGCGCCCCGGCGCAAGGCGGGGATGCAGATCATCTCGCTGTCGCTGGCGACGCTGATCCTGATCGCCGCTGCGACCTTCATGCCGTTCCTGCGGGTCGAGGTGGGCGGGCTGCACAACAGCACCTCGGTGCTCGACACTGCGCTCGCCTTCTCGCAGGGGTTGCTCACGCTGCTGGTGATCCTCACGGTGGCGATGATCCTGGCGCTGCCGGCGCTGCGCGCGGTGCTGGTCATCTATGTGGTGGCGCCGCTGGTGCTGGACCGCCCCGCCGCCCCGGGTGCCCGCCGCGCCTTCCGCCTGGCCGAGCACATCAGGCCCTGGGCGATGGCCGAGGTCTTCGCCATCGGCTGCGCCGTCGCGCTGGTCAAGATCACCGACCTCGCCAATGTCCAGTTCGGCGTCGCCTTCTGGATGTTCGCGGCACTGGTGGTGCTGGTTGTCATTCAGGAACGCTTCATGTGTAGCTGGTCGGTATGGAAAGCGCTGAACGCATCGGAACGTTGATCACGGCAAGGCAGGCCGGGCTTGTCGGCTGCCGCTTCTGCGCGCGCGTCTGGCCTGCAGGGCAGACCACCTGTGGCCAATGCGGCGCGCGGCTGGTATCGCGCGATCCGATGAGCTTGCAGCGGGTATGGGCGTGGTGGACCGCCGGGGTGATGTGCTACATCCCCGCGAACCTCTATCCGATGCTCGAGACAAAGACACTTTTCCAGACCCAGGATTCCACCATCGTCGGCGGCGCGGTCGAGCTCGCCCGCCACGGATCGCCCGTCATCGCGCTGATCATCCTGCTGGCCAGCGTCGCGATCCCGATGGGCAAGTTCCTCAGCATCGCCTACCTGGCACTGTCGGTCAGCCGGCACGCGAGCCTGTCGATGGGGGCACGTCACCGGCTCTACGAAGTCGTCGAATACATCGGCCGCTGGTCGATGATCGACGTCTTCGTGGTGGCCATCCTGTCCTCGCTGGTGCAGTTCAGCGCCGTCGCCTCCATCACCCCGGGCCCGGCCAGCATGGCCTTCGCGCTGTCGGTGATCTTCACGATGATCTCGGCGCAGGCTTTCGATACCAGGCTGATCTGGGACACCGACACGACGGAGACTCAGCAATGACCGCGACGCCGCCCGAAGTGCCGACCGTACGCCGACGCAGCCTGTGGGAGCGGGCTTCGATAGTCTGGATGGTGCCGCTGACCGCGCTGATCATCGCGCTGGGCGTCGCCTGGCAGAATTACGCCAACCGCGGCCCGCTGATCGAGATCGCCTTCGAAGAGGCCGCAGGCATCCATGCCGGCGAGACCGAGATGCGCTATCGCGACATCACCGTCGGCCTGGTCGAGGAGGTCGCTTTCTCTGACTCGCTCGACAAGGTGATCGCCCGCGTGCGGCTGGACAAGGAGATCACCGAGTATGCCGACGCCGACGCCCGGTTCTGGATCGTGCGCCCGCAGGTGACCACGCAGGGCGTCAGCGGGCTCGACACGGTGCTGTCGGGCGTCTTCATCGAGGCGTCTTGGGACACCGAGCCGGGCGGGTTCGTTGCGCAACACGAAGGCGCGCTCGACGAGCCGATGCTGCGCCCGGGCGAAGATGGGCTGACCTTCAAGCTGACGGCCGCGCCCGGCGTGTTGCTGGTCGGGGACACACCGATCCTGCACAAGGGAATCGAGGTTGGCCGGATCGGCACGCCCGAGCTCGGCCCCGACGACGCCGCCGCGCAGGTCGAGGGGGTGGTATATGCGCCCTATGACAGGCTGGTCTCGTCCTCCACGCGGTTCTGGGATACTTCGGGTTTCTCCTTCTCTTTCGGGCCGAACGGGGCCGAGATCGACTATTCCTCGATCGCCTCGCTGATCGCGGGCGGCGTCGCCTTCGGAACGCTGGTTTCGGGTGGGGATCCGGTCGAGGACGGCGCGGTGTTCGAGATCTACGCCGACGAAAGCGCCGCCCGCGCCAGCCTGTTTTCGACCAACCAGGGGCCGTCGCTGAATCTTACGGCGATCTTCGAGGACAACTTCGCCGGCCTGACCGCCGGGTCCGAAGTGGTCTATGACGGTGTGCGCGTGGGCGAGGTCTCCAATCTCAACGGAATCGTCGACCCGGAACGCTTCGGCGATCCGAACATCCGCCTTCTGACGACGCTCTCGATCCGCACCGGGCGCCTGGGGCTGAGCGAACAGACGCCAGAGGCGACGCTCGATTTCCTGGCGAGCCGGGTGTCCGAGGGGATGCGCGCACGGCTTGCCAATGCCAGCCTGCTGACCGGCGGATTGCGCGTGGAACTCGTGACCTTGGATGAGTCCGAGCCGGCGACCCTCGACCGCGAGGCAGCGCCCTACCCGATCGTGCCGACCGCGCCGGCCGAGATCTCGGACGCCGCCGCCACCGCCGAAGGCGTGCTCGAGCGGATCAACAACCTCAAGATCGAGGAGCTGATAGCCAGCGCCACCGATCTCATGGATGCCGCGACCGCGCTGGCGCGCGACGACGAGCTGGGCGCCGTGCCGGGCCAGGTCAACGGCCTGCTTGAGGAGATGCGCGGGCTGGTCGGCTCGGAGGACGTGCAGGCGCTGCCGGGCCAGGTCTCGGGCCTCATCGCCGAGCTGCAGCAGACCACCGCCCGGCTGGGCGCCATCGCGACGCAGCTGGAGGAGGCCGACGCCGTGGGCCGGCTACTGGCCGCGATCGACGCGGCTACGGCGGTGACCGAGAACGTGAACCAGAGCGTCGCAGGCGTGCCCGACCTGCTCGCCCAGCTGACCGCCGTCGCCGAGAAGGCCGAGAGGCTGCCGGTCGAGGCGTTGGTAACGGAACTGACCGAGACGCTCGCCTCGGTCGACGCGCTGCTTGCCACCGAGGGCACCCGCGCCCTGCCCGCCACGCTGAACGCCTCGCTCGACGAGATCCGCACCGCGCTGGCCGAGCTGCGCGCCGGCGGCGCGGTCGAGAGCCTCAACAGCTCGCTCGCCTCGGCCGAAAGCGCCGCGGGCGCGGTCGAGACCGCCGCGGCGCAGCTGCCTGGCCTGGCCGAGCGCCTGGACGGCGTGCTGGCGCAGGCGACCGAGACGCTGGCAGGCCTCGACGGCAATTCCGACCTCAACCGCGCGATCCGCGCCGCGCTGCGCGAGGTGCAGAACGCGGCCCGCGCGGTCGAGGAACTCGCCCGTACGCTCGAACGCCGCCCGAATTCCGTGATCATGGGGAAATGACATGCGCAAGACGACCTTCGGCCCGCTCCTGATCGCCGCGACGCTGCTGGCGGGCTGCATACCCACCGAGGACCCGGTGCTCTACACCGTGCCCGGAGCCGCCACCGACCGGCGTGTGAGCGTGCCGCAACAGACGATCTCGGTCCGCGAGGTCTCGCTGCCGACCTACGCCGCCAACGAGGAGATCTCGGTGCTCGTCACGGGCGGCCAGATCGCCGAGGACGGCAACAACCTCTGGGCCGACGACCCGGTGCGCGCGGTGACGCTGCGCCTGACCCGGGCGATCGGCGACCTGACGCGCCGCACGGTGGCCGCCGACCCCTGGCCCTACCGCGCGCCGGCCGAGGTGACTGTCGACTCGACGTGCGCCTGGAGGAATTCGTTGCCGAGGCCTCGGGCGCCTTCATCGCGCGCGGCCAGTTCTACATCGCGCACGAGGACCCCGAATTGCTGGGCCGGTCGGTTACCTTCGACCTGGAAGTCCCTTATGATCCTGCCGGCGGATACGCCGCGATCGCCGCCGCGCGGTCTCAGATCATCGCCGCGCTGGCGATGGACATAGCGCAGAAGGGGCTCCGCTGAGCGCGGATATGGAACTGACTTAGCCAGCCCCGCGTTTCCCGGGTAGCGGACAATTTGATTTAGAACAAAGCGGCGAGCCCTGTTGCTGTTAGGGTTCCGTTGAGGGCGCACCCGCGCCCAGGCCTGACTGGCCGCTCCGCCGAACGAACGTAATAACCAAGCAAGGAGTAGGGATGTTCAAACATATCATGGCGCCGGTGGACCTGGCGCATCTCGACAGGCTGGAAAGCGCGCTGGAGACGACAGCGGATATCGCGAAGCACTATGGCGCCAAGGTGACCTACGTCTCGGCGAGCAACGCCACCCCCGGATCGATCGCCCGCAACCCCGATGAATTTCGCGACATGCTCGAGGCCTTCGCGAAAGAGCAGGGTGACAAGGCCGGGATCGAGACGGGATCGCATCCCCTGATCCTGCACGACGAAGCGGTCGACCTGGACAATGCCCTGGTGCATGCCGTCGACGAAATCGAAGCCGACATGGTGATCATGGCGTCTCACAAGCCTGGCCTCGTCGATCATTTCTGGTCGTCCAATGGCGGCGCCGTGGCGCGGCGCTCGAACGCTTCGGTCTTCATCGTCCGCGAGGACTGAGGCCTAACCGGGCCGTCGGCGAATCCGCAGCGAGCGCGGCCTGTGCGCCGTTGAATTTGTGGGCGGATTGGCCGAAACTCGGGCGTCAGGCGTGTCGTGACGGGACGATGTCGCCGGGAACGTCGTCTGCGTCGGGGGTCCGGGCCCATGAACTACAGGATCGGGACTGTTGAGGTCCGGCCGGCCAGTCGTGAGGTCCTGCGCGCGGGCGCGGCTGTCCATCCCGAGCCGCGCCTGTTCGACCTCCTGATGCTCCTGATCGAACGTGACGGCTCGGTGGTTTCCAAGGACGAGATGATCTCTCGGGTGTGGGGTGGCCGGGCAATCTCCGACGACGCGATCACCTCGGCCCTGCGCGACCTGCGGGCGCTGCTGGGCGATGACGGGCGCCGGCAGGAGATCATCCGGACTGTCTATGGCTTCGGCGTGCGCCTCGCCGTACCCGCGGAGCCACTGACACCCGACACGGCGGGCTCCACCACGACCCGTCCCACCATCGCGGTCATCCCCCTGACGCCGCTCGCGCCCGAGGATGCGCCGCTGGCGCGGGCGGTCACGCGCGACCTGACCATCGCGCTGGCGCGGACGCGCTGGCTGTTCGTGACATCGCCGGGCAGCGCTGCCGCCCTGGAAGGAGACGCCCGGCCTACCCGCGAGGTGGCCGAGCGGTTCGGGGTCCGCTACCTGCTGTCGGGCACGCTCGCGCGGAACGGCACCAGGCTGCGGGCTTCGTTCCTGCTGAGCGATATCCGTGAGGGGCGGGAGCTGTGGGGCCAGACGCTCACACGCCCTGTCGACGACGTCTTTGAGGTATTCGACGAAGTCGCCCGCACCGTCGCCGCCGGGGTGGAGGCCGAAGTCGCCCACCGCGAACGCGCCCGCGCGCTGCTGGCGCCGATGTCCGGGCTGGATGCCTGGAGCGCCTATCACAAGGCGATGGCGCTGCTGTTCCGCTTTTCGCGCGATCAGTTCGACCCGGCCCGCGCGCTGCTGGAGCAGGCGGCCGAACTGGACCCGACCTCGGCCCGGATCCGCGCGGCGCAATCCTTCCTGCACTGGCAACAGGCCTTCCTGCAGCTGGGCGAGGCACGCAAGCGCGAGCTGGACGTCGCCGCCGCCTTGGCGCGCGAGAGCGTGGCGCTCGACCCGCATGACCCGCAAGGCTACTGGGCGCTCGGTCGCGCGCATATCCCCGACGGCGATGTCGGCGGCGCCGAGGCGCAGCTGAACCGCGCGATCGAGCTCAACCCCAGCTTCGCCAGCGCGCAGTATTCGCTGGCCTGGTCGCTGAGCCAGGATCCGTCGCGCCGCGACGACAGCAAGCGGCACCTGGACAAGGCGCTGCGGCTGAGCCCGGTCGACCCGATGATCTACGGCTTCCACATCCTCGAAGCGGACCTGGCCCAGGCGCGGGGCGAACACGACCTCGCCGCCCGCAAGGCGCTGGAGGCCGCGAGCCACCCATGGGCGCATCACCACGTGCTGGCCATCGCCTCCTGGATCCTCGAAGCCTCGGGCCAGCCGGACCACGCCCGGGCGATGGCCGCAGAGGTGCGGCGGCGAAAGCCGGGTTACGATTTCAATGATTACGCCGCCGCGGTGCCGCTGAAGGGCGAAAAGCATCGCATGGTGAAAGAGATATTCCAGCGCCTCGACTACTGAGCCGGGCCGCTCGGATCGCAAATCCCCGGAATCCCCCCAGTTTGCCCACAGGATCGCGCGGGTGATCCGAACGTAAGCTCGCGTCATGACGCCACTGACCGGCATGTCGCCGGCCGGCGCGCACAGCGAAGGAGTACCACATGAAGACCTGGCCCGTAATCGCCGCCGCCTGCCTGGGGCTGGCAACCGCCCTGTCCGCGCAGGACAAGGCCGCCCTGATCGCCGACGCCGAAGCCGCGGCGCCGCCCGAGTTGGCCGCGACCGCCACCATCATGGATTGGGAGGGCAACGTGCTGCGCGAAGGCAACGGCGCCTATACCTGCCTGCCGACTCCGCCGATGCTGGATCCGGGCGTCTCGCCGATGTGCATGGACTCGGAGTGGATGACCTGGGGCCAAGCCTGGATGGGCAAGCAACCCTACACGCCGGGCGGCCTGGGCATCAGCTACATGATGGCGGGCGATGGGGGCGCCAGCAACGTCGACCCTTACGCCGAAGGTCCGACCGACGACAACGACTGGATCGTCGAGGGCGCGCATCTGATGATCATCCTGCCCGATCCGGCGGCGCTGGAGGGGTTGTCGACCGATCCGCACAATGGCGGGCCCTACGTGATGTGGAAGGGGACGCCCTACGCCCACATAATGGTCCCGCTGGAATAGGTCCCGCCGGCAAGGACGTAGCGGCGGCCCCTCGGGGCCGCCGCCCTATGGCTCAGGCCGCGTCGACGGCATCGGCGAGCAATTTGCGCACCTGAACCGCGACGGATTTAAGTTCGTCATTGTCGATGGAGGCCATCGACTCGACCGGATCGATGGCGTTGACCTCGGTCCCGTCATCGGTCTGCCGCAGGATCACGTTGCAGGGCAGCATGGCGCCCACCTTCGGTTCGATGCCGATGGCCTGGTGCGCCATCTTCGGGTTGCAGGCCCCCAGGATGCGGTAGGCGGCCATGTCGACGTCGAGCTTCTTCTTCATCGTCGCCTTCACGTCGATCTCGGTCAGCACGCCGAAGCCCTGATCGGCCAGCGCCGCGCGCACGCGCTCTTCGGCAGTGTCGATATTCACGCCCTCGAGCAGGCGGTCATGCGTATAGCTCATCGGTTTGTCCCTCGCTTGTTTTCATCTCGATGTCCTGGCTGAAACGCGAATTCCTCGCTTTCGTTTCACGCCACGGGCAGGACGACGGGCGCAGCGCCCGTCCAGCCCGTGGCAAGACCTCGATCGTGTCACGTCGCTTCGATCGGCGTCGGCTGGTAGCCTGCCTCGCGGATCGCCGAGCCGATCGCGTCCTGCGGAAGGGTGCTGCTGACCTCGACGCTGTGGTCGGACAGGTCGCACCGCACCTTGGCGCCCGAATCCACCGCGATGATGGATTTCTCGATCGCGGCGGTGCAGTGGCCGCAACTCATGTCGGGAACGCTGAATTTCATCGTCAGGTCACTCCATTTGCAGTTTCCGGTCACGATATGGGTGCCTCCCCCGCAGGAAGGTCAAGGGCCGCACCGCCCGGCAACCCTATTTGACCGCGAAAAAGAATGCCGATATACCCATTGACCTTCCAGTCACTGGAATCCCTAAATGACGGCCCAGCGCAGGTTTCGCAACGCAAAGGACCAGAGTGAGCATGACCGACCCGACCACAGTATCGCTTTCCATCGATGGCATGTCCTGCGCCTCCTGCGTAGGACGGGTCGACCGGGCGCTTTCGGCGCTGGACGGGGTCGAGGACGTGTCGGTCAACCTCGCCAGCGAGAGCGCGCGGCTGAGCGTGGACGACCCGGCCCGCATCGGCCAGGCGGTCGAGGCGCTGGACAAGCTGGGCTATCCCGCCCGCACCGCCACGGCGAAGCTGAACGTCTCGTCAATGTCCTGCGCCTCCTGCGTCGGCCGCGTCGACCGGGCGCTGCTGGCGGTGCCGGGGGTGCTGGATGTGAACGTCAACCTGGCCTCGGAAACCGCGACGATACGCTATGTCGAGGGCGCGGTCGCACCCACGGCGCTGGCTGCCGCGGCGACCGAGGCGGGCTATCCGGCCGAACTGGCCGAAGACGCGGCGGTCGAGGACCGCGCCGCGCGAAAGGATGCCGAGGCGCGCGAGACCAGGCGGCGCACCGTCATTGCGGCCGTGTTGGCCCTGCCGGTCTTCCTGCTCGAGATGGGCAGCCACGTGATCCCCGGGATGCACGCGCTGATCGGCCAGACCATCGGTCACCAGGCCAGCTGGCTGCTGCAATTCGTGCTGACCACCGCCGTGCTGGCCTGGCCGGGCCGGGAATTCTACCGCAAGGGCATTCCGGCGCTGATCAAGGGCGCGCCGGACATGAACAGCCTGGTCGCCGTGGGCACAGGGGCGGCGTATCTCTACTCGGTGGTCGCGACATTCCTGCCGGCGCTGCTGCCCCAAGCCGTGCGCGCGGTCTATTTCGAGGCCGCGGCGGTGATCGTGACGCTGATCCTGCTGGGCCGCTTCCTCGAGGCGCGCGCCAAGGGCCGTACAGGCGCCGCCATCCGCAGCCTTCTGAGCCTGCAGGTCCGCACCGCCCGCGTGCTGCGCGACGGCGAGCCTGTCGAGTTGCCTATCGACCAGATCCACACCGGCGACATCCTGGTGGTGCGGCCGGGCGAACGGATTGCGGTCGACGGAGAGGTCGCCGAGGGCGGACCTCCGATCGACGAGAGCATGATCACCGGCGAGCCGGTGCCGGTGGCCAAGGCCGCAGGCGATGGCGTCACCGGTGGTACCGTCAACGGCACCGGCAGCTTCCGCTTCCGCGCGACGCGCGTGGGTGCCGACACCGTGCTGGCGCAGATCATCCGCATGGTCGAAGAGGCGCAGGGCGCCAAGCTGCCGATCCAGGGGCTGGTCGATCGCATCACGCTGTGGTTCGTGCCCGCGGTGATGAGCGTCGCCGCCCTGACCGTGCTGGTCTGGCTGCTGGTCGGCGGCGCCTCGGCGCTGACGCTGGCGCTGGTCGCGGGCGTGTCGGTTCTGATCATCGCCTGCCCCTGCGCGATGGGGCTGGCCACGCCGACCTCGATCATGGTCGGCACCGGCCGCGCGGCCGAAATGGGCGTGCTGTTCCGCAAGGGCGACGCGCTGCAGCGGCTTGCCTCGGTGGACGTGATCGCACTCGACAAGACCGGCACGGTGACCGAGGGCCGCCCGGAACTGACCGACCTGGTGCTGGCGCAAGGCCATGAGCACGCCGAGGTGCTGGGCCTGGTCGCCGCGGTCGAGGCGCAGTCCGAACACCCCATCGCCCAGGCGATCACCCGCGCCGCCCGCGCCCAGGCCGCGCCGCAAGGCCGGGTCGAGGAATTCGAGTCCATCACCGGCTTCGGTGTCCGCGCCCGGGTCGACGGGCACGCCGTGCTGGTCGGCGCCGATCGCCTGATGGCCCGCGAGAGCATCGACACCGCCCCGCTGGCCGCGCAGGAGGCCGAGCTGGCCGCCCGCGGGCGCACCGCGCTCTATGCCGCCATCGACGGCCGGCTGGCCGGGCTGATCGCCGTGGCCGACCCGGTGAAACCGGCAAGCGCGGCCGCCATCGCCGCCCTGCGCAAGCAAGGCGTCGAGGTGGTGATGATCACCGGCGACAAGCAGGCGACGGCCGAGGCCATCGCCGCCGAGACCGGCATCGACCGGGTCATCGCGGGCGTCCTGCCCGACGGCAAGGTCGCCGCGCTGAACGAGCTGCGCGGCGAGGGCCGCAGCGTCGCCTTCGTGGGCGATGGCATCAACGACGCCCCGGCGCTGGCCGCGGCCGACGTCGGCATCGCCATCGGCACCGGCACCGACGTGGCCATCGAGTCGGCCGACGTGGTGCTGATGTCGGGCGACCTGCGCGGCGTCGTCAACGCGGTCGAGGTCTCGGCCCGCACCATGCGCAACATTCGCGAGAACCTGTTCTGGGCCTTCGGCTACAACACCGCCCTGATCCCGGTGGCGGCCGGGGTGCTCTACCCGGCCTTCGGGCTGCTGCTGTCGCCGGTGCTGGCGGCGGGCGCGATGGCGCTGTCCTCGGTCTTCGTGCTGAGCAACGCGTTGCGGCTGCGCCGCATCCGCCCCCAGATGGACGAAACCGCGCCCGCCACCGACGCCACGACGCAGCCCGCGCCTGTCGCCGCGCCGGCCGAGTGAAGGAGGAAACCATGAACATCGGAGACGTGTCCCGCCTGTCCGGCCTGCCCGCCAAGACGATCCGCTACTACGAGGATATCGGCCTCATCCAGCCGCAGCGCGGCGATAACGGGTATCGCCAGTTCCGCGACGCCGATCTGCACAAGCTGGCCTTCCTCGGCCGGGCACGGGCGTTGGGCTTTTCGATCGAGGATTGCCGGACGCTGCTGGCCCTCTACGAGGACGGCAGCCGCGAGAGCGCTGCGGTCAAGAAGGTCGCCGAGCACCACCTCGAGCGGATCGACGACAAGATCGCACAGCTCAGGTCGATGCGTGCGACCCTGGCCGAACTCGTCGATGCCTGCGCCGGTGACCATCGTCCCGACTGCCCCATTCTCGACGACCTGGGCGCCCCGGAAATCACCGAGGATCTGCAGGCAGCGGTCAAATGACCGGCGCGCGCAGGGCCCATTGGGACCACGCCTTCGAGGCACGCGAGGAAACCGCGCTGACCTGGCACCAGGAGGTGCCGCAACCCAGCCTGGAGCTGATCGAGACCCATGGTCCCGGCCCCGGCGCCAGCGTCATCGACATCGGTGCCGGAACCGCCCGGCTGGTCGATGCGCTGCTGGACCGCGGCTATGCCGACATCACGCTGCTCGACGTTTCCGAGACTGCGCTGGCCGCCACCCGCGCCCGGCTGGGCCCGCGTGGCGCCTCGGTCGCCTTCGTTACCGCCGACATTGCCGAATGGCGGCCCGAGCGGCGCTGGGATCTCTGGCACGACCGGGCGGTGATGCATTTCCTGGTGGACGAGGCGGACCAGGCCGCCTACCGCGCGGCGCTGCTGGCGGGCACGCAGGCGGGCTCGGTCGTGGTGCTGGGCACCTTTTCCCCCGAGGGGCCGGACCGTTGCAGCGGTCTGCCCGTGCGGCAATGGACCGGCGCGGCGCTGCTGTCCTTCCTCGGGCGCGAGCGGTTCGATCTGCTCGAAGCCCGGCCGCATATGCATGTCACGCCCCGGGGCGCCCGGCAGGCGTTCGAGTTCTCGGTCTTCCGGCGGAAATAGCTCGCCTGCCCCGGCCGCGCCGCTCAGACGCTGTCGCGGACGCGCTCCCAGGTATTCTGCAGATGCCGGGCCAGCGCCTCGCCCAGGCGCTCGCCGTCGCGGGCCTGCAAGGCCGCGACCATCTCGCCATGTTCTGCCGCCGCCTCGGCCCAATAGCCCGCCGTGCGGTTGCCGGCATAGCGCACGCGCTTGAGGCGGCCCTGGAGAATGCCCTGCATCTCTTGCAGGGTTTCGTTGCCCGACAGCGCGGCCAGGCCCGAATGGAACTCCTGGTTGAGCTTGAAGTACCCAAGCCGGTCGCCGGCCCGGTGGCAGTCCAGCATGCGCTCGTGCAGCGCGACCATATCGGCGATCTCCGCATCCGAGGCCCGGTCGGTGGCCAGCCGGCCGGCCAGCCGCTCGAGATGGGCCAGCACCTCGAGCATCCCGAACACGTCCTCTGGTGTCAGTTCGCGGACGATGTTGCCGCGCGAGGGGCGCATGACCACCAGCCCCTCGGCCGCCAGCGTGCGCACCGCCTCGCGGAACGGAGTGCGCGAGACGCCCAGCTCTTCGATCAAACGTGTCTCGTCGATCCGGGTGCCGGGCGGCAGCACGCCCTCGACGATCATGTCGCGGATCCGGTCCGCCACCTGGTCGTGGAGCGACTTCTTTCTGATCGACTTCGGGGCCGCGCCCGAAACATCCGTGAATTGAGACATCATCAGGTTTTGCCACGACTGTCCGCGCGATCCTAGGCCCGGGCTGCCTTCGGATGATATTCTGTTGCTCCTCCGGCTGCCAATGCGCTTTCGGGCCATGCCCATTGATCGCGGCGCTTTGCCGAACCGGCCGCGGCCGGCAAGATCGAGCCCGGAACGAGCAACGGCGGAAAGCACCGCCAAAGGGGGCTCGGATGAGCGACATGGCCACGCCTGAAGAGGAATACCCCGATGTCTCGAACCAGGCGCCGGTGCCGAATTTCACCCGTCTCAAACACGTCCTGGTCGATGGGCTCACGCATCACGGCACCAAGGTCCTCGGCAGCCTGGACGTCAGACCCGGCGACCGGGTCGTGGATGTCGGCTGCGGTTTCGGAGACATTGCGATCGAACTGGCCCGGATCGTCGGGCCCGAAGGCTCGGTGCTCGGGCTCGATCGCTGCGAGGGGTTCCTCGAGCATGGCAGGCGAGACGCGGCGCAGGCTGTGCTGAGGAACATACGCTTCAAGACGGCCGACGCGCAGACCTATCCCTTCGCCTCGAAGCATGATCTCTGCTTTTCTCGCTTCGGCACCCAGTTCTTCGAGAACCCGGTCGCGGCGCTGCGGAACATGCGCATGGCGCTGCGCCCGGGTGGGCGCATGGCAATGATCGTCTGGCGCGGCATAGACGACAATCCCTGGCTGGGGGTGCCGAAGGACATCGTCTCGCGCTTCCTGCCGCCGCCGGCCGAGGACGCGCGCTCATGCCGCCCGGGGTCTTTCCAGGTGGCCGATCCGGGCGAGGTGACGAAGCAGCTGGAGATCGCCGGCTACGAGGGCATAACCTTCGAGCGGATCGACGCGCCGCTGCTGGTCGGCTGGTCCCCCGCGGATGCGGTGGCGTTCCAGCTTGCACTGGGTCCGGCGGGCGAGATCTATCGCGAAGCCGGCGCAGATGCCGAGCGGCTGCACGACGAAATCGCGGCGGCGCTCGAGACCGAACTGGCAAGACACCGGACCGATGAAGGCATCATGATGCAGTCCAGCGCCTGGAAAGTCGCGGCTAGACGACCGCAGGCGGATTGAACGACATTCGGCTGCCGCGACGAAATTCCCACGAATAAACCGGTGCCCTCGGCGGCGGGGCATGCCATGGTGCGCGCGATATGCCAGACGACCAGATTCTCATCCTTGCCATCTTTGCGACCGTCTTCGGCCTGCTGATCTGGGGCCGCATCCGCTATGACCTCGTGGCCTTCGGCGCCCTGATCCTTGCCGCCGCGCTGGGCCTCGTGGGCGAGAAGGAAGTCTTCGAGGGCTTCGGCCACCCCGCCGTCGCGATCATCGCGATGGTGCTGGTGGTCTCGCGGGGGCTGTCCGGCGCGGGCGCGGTCGAGATGATCGCCGGCAGGCTGCTGCATGACCAGCGTCCGGTGCCCTGGCACATCGGCGCGATGGCAGCCGTCGGCGCCGCGCTGTCGGCGGTGATGAACAACGTCGCCGCGCTGGCGCTGCTGATGCCGCTCGACATCGAGGCGGCCGAGAAGGCCAAGCGCACCGTGGGCCGCACGCTGATGCCGCTTTCCTTCGCCACCATCCTGGGCGGCATGATCACCCTGATCGGCACGCCGCCCAACATCGTGATCTCGGGCTTTCGCCAGGACGCGCTGGGCGCGCCCTTCGCGATGTTCGATTTCGCCCCCGTCGGGATAGCCGTGGCGTTGGCGGGCATCATCTTCGTTGCGACCGTCGGCTGGCGGCTGATCCCCGACCGGGCGGTAAGGCGCGCGGATTACGAGGATCAGTCGGGCACCGGCCGCTATGTCGCCGAACTGCGCGTGGGCGAGCAGTCGATCCGCGAGGGCATGACGGTTCGCGATCTCTACCCGCTCGCCGACGAGCTGGACGTGAACGTCCTGGGCCTCGTGCGCCGGGGCCGCCGACTGCCCGGGCTGGCGGCCCGTGAGCCCGTCCAGGCCGGCGATTTCCTGGTCGTGGAGGGCGAGCCGAAGGCGATCGAATCCTTCATGGGCAAGGCCGAGCTGGATTTCGCGGGGTCCGAGAAGCACAAGGGCGGCGTCGACGAGGGCAGCCTGACGCTGACCGAGGTGATCGTGCCCGACGGCGCCCGCGTCGTCGGCCGCACCGCGCGCAGCCTGCAATTGCTGTACCGGCACTCGGTCACGCTGCTGGGCGTGTCGCGCAGCGGCAAACGGTTCCGCGACCGCGTGCGGCTGCTGAAGATCAAGCCGGGCGACGTGCTTCTGCTGCTGGGCACGCCCGAGCGCAACGCCGCCGCCGCCGCCTGGATGGGGGTGCTGCCGCTGGAGGGGCGCGAGACAAGCGTCATCCAGCGCTCCAAGGCCTGGTACGCCATCGGCATCTTTTTCGGTGCCATCGGCCTGGCGGTCGCGGGGGTGATCTCGCTGCCCGTGGGGCTCGCGGCCTGCGTCATCGGCTACGTGGCGATGGGCGTCGTCGGCGGGCGCGAGGTCTACGAGGCGGTCGAGTGGAAGGTGATCGTGCTGCTGGCGAGCCTGGTGCCGCTGGCGCAGGCCTTCGAGGAAACCGGCGGCGCCGAGTTGATCGCGGAACAGATCGTCGCGGTCACCGGAGGCTACCCGGCCTGGACCTCGATCCTGGTGCTGATGGTGGTGACGATGACATTGTCGGATTTCCTCAACAACGTCGCCACCACGCTGATCGCGGCGCCGATCGGGCTGGGCATCGCCCAGGCGACCGGATCGAATCCCGACGCCTATCTGATGGCCGTCGCCGTGGCGGCGTCCTGCGCCTTCCTGACCCCGATCGGGCACAAGAACAACACNNGATTACTGGCGCATGGGCCTGCCGCTCGAGGCGCTGGTGATCGCGGTCGGGCTGCCGACGATCCTGCTCGTCTGGCCGCTCTGAGCCGCGCGCGGCTCAGGTATACCGCTTCAGCCAGCTCTCGAAGGTATTGTGCAGCCCGTCGAGGGCCTCTTGCACGCCGGCATGCGCCTTGGACCATTGCTCGGCGTGCATTTCCTGCGCCTCTACCACGCGTTGCGCCAGGTCCGCCTTCTGCTGTTCCAGGACGACCAACTGCCTCAGTGCTTCGACCTGGCTGTCCTTCGTCGCTTTCTCCATCGCGTTCTTGGCCCGGGTTATGGCGTGGGAGATTTCCGACAGCCTGGCGTTGAGATGATCGATATAGGTGTCGCGTTGCATGCGGTCTCCTTTCCGTCCGGGCGCGCAAGGCGCCCTTTCGCGCCCGGTGGGCGACGAGGAAGACCGGATGACTGATGCGGCGCGGGGCCGACGCGACGCGCCGCTGCCGTCCGGGACCCGCCCCAACCGGCACGCAGAGCCAGCATAGCACCTTACCCGGGCGTCATGCCACTATGGCGATCACTCGCGTGCAGACACGTTTATGGCACCAGGACCGCCGCGCCCTCCAGCCGTCCGGCCCGCAGATCGTCCAGCGCCGCGTTCGCATCCTCGAGCGGATAGCGGCGGGTGTGGGTCTCGATCCCCGCCTGCACGGCGAGCGGCAGGAACTCTTCGCCGTCTGCGCGGGTCAGGTTGGCGACCGAGCGGATCACCCGCTCGCCCCACAGATCGGCGTAGGGGAAGGACGGGATGTCGCTCATGTGGATCCCGCCCGAGACGACCGAGCCGCCCTTGCGCACCGCTTTCAGCGCCTGGGGGATCAGCGCCCCGACCGGCGCGAAGATCAGCGCGGCGTCGAGCGGCTCGGGGGGCAACTCTTCCGAGCCTCCGGCCCAGACGGCCCCCAGCCGGCGCGCGAAGTCCTGCGCGGCGGCATCCCCGGGCCGGCTGAACGCATGGACCCGCCGCCCCTGCCAGACGCAGAGCTGGCACAGGATATGTGCGGCCGCCCCGAACCCGTAGAGCCCGACTGCGCCGGGATCGCCCGCCAGGCGCAGGGTGCGATATCCGATCAGCCCGGCACAAAGCAGCGGCGCCAGCGCCACCGGATCGGCGGTCTCGTCCAGCGGAAAGACATAATGCGCATCGGCAACGCAGTACTCGGCATAGCCGCCGTTGCGGGTGTAGCCGGTGAAGCCGGGCAGGTCGCACAGGTTCTCGCGCCCCGCCGCGCAGTGTGGGCAGGCGCCGCAGCTGTGCCCCAGCCAGGGCACGCCGACCCGCGCACCGGGCGCGGGGCCGGTGACGCCGGCGCCCAGCGCATCGACGCGGCCCACGATCTCGTGGCCCGGCACCAACGGCAGCGCCGGCTCGGTGAGGTCGCCATCCGCGATGTGGAGNNACGGTACCGACGATCTCGTGTCCGGGGATGATCGGCAGCGGCACGTCCGGGAGCTCGCCGTCCACCACGTGGAGGTCGGTCCGGCACACGCCGCAGGCCTCGACCCGCACCCGCACCTCGCCCGGCCCTGGCTCGGGCCGCGGGATGTCGCGCGCCTGCAGTGGCGTCCCCGGGCGGTCCATCACCATCGCGCGCATCGCCCCGCCCCTGTCAGTCTGCGGCGTCCGGTGGCCTGCCGGTCAGCCCAGAGCACCGCGCAGGGCGGCATTGGCCTCGGGCAGTTCCGACAGGGTCATCCCCGTGCCCGAGCACGCCCCCGCGGCACCGGACCCGGCGAGGATCGCGGCGATCCCCAGGCCGATCAGCAACGGCAGAAAGAATTGCCACCCACGGCCCGCCACATGCGCCCCCGAGAGGGAGGCGCGACGGGCGGCAGGGGACGAATGGCGTTCGAAAGCAGTCGCGGACATAACGCACCCTCCACTCACACGGACCCCGCACGCCGATCGGGCGCCGAGGTCGCGAGAAGTCTACCCGAGTCGCCCCCCGCTCGGCAATCGACCCGCACCGGGCGACGTGGCAGGGTTGCGAAGGGGCTCGCTGCGCGGCTATGCCGACGCGGCAGGCAAGGGGAAGGAAACCGCATCGATGAGCCATCCAGTCGCGCTCGTGGGCATCGGCAAGATCGCTCGCGACCAGCATGTACCCGCAATCGCCGCCGACCCGGATTTTCACCTGGCCGCGACCGCCAGCCGCAACGCGCAGATCGAAGGGGCCGAAGCCTTCCACGACCTGGAGGCACTGCTGGCGGCGCGGCCGGATATCTCTTGCGTATCGCTCTGCACACCGCCGATCGCGCGCTATGCCGATGCGCGCCGGGCCCTTCTGGCCGGTCGGAACGTGATGTTGGAGAAGCCGCCCGGCGCGACCCTCAGCGAGGTGCATGACCTGATCGAACTCGCGCGCGCGCAGCGCGTCACGCTGTTCGCGACCTGGCATTCCCGACATGCCGCGGCGGTGGCGGCGGCGCGCGACTGGCTGGCGGGCAGGACACTGCGCAAGGTCGATATCCAGTGGAAGGAGGACGTCCGGCGCTGGCACCCGGGCCAGGACTGGATCTGGCAGGCTGGGGGCCTCGGCGTTTTCGACCCGGGCATCAACGCACTGTCCGTCATGACCGCCATCCTGCCGCGCCAGGTCCATCTGATCTCGGCCGAACTGGCCTTTCCCGCCAACCGCGACACGCCGGTCGCCGCCACGCTGGCCTTCCGGGACCCCGGCGGCGCCGAGGTGAGCGCGGAATTCGATTGGCTGCAGGAGGGCCCGCAAAGCTGGGACATCCACCTGACCACCGATGACGGCCAGGCGACACTCGGCGAGGGCGGAGCGCGCCTGACCGTCGACGGAACGGACGTCGCGGCCGGCCCGGACCGCGAATACCCAGGCCTTTACGCCCGCTTTGCCGAGCTGCTGAAGACGGGCGAGAGCGATGTCGACCTGTCGCCGATGCGGCACGTCGCCGACGCCTTCACCCTTGGGCGACGGGTCACGGTCGAGCGGTTCGACTGGTGATCGGGGCGCGCCACGCGGTCCCGCGCGGGGCCGGTCAGAACCGGCTCAGATAGTACCTGTATTCCACCGGGTTGATGATGCTGGTCAGCGCCGCGATCTCGTCGCGGCGGACGGCGGCATAGATGTCCCGATATTCGGCTCCGAAGATTTCTGCCGCGATATCCGAGGCCGCGAAGCGCTCGACCGCCGTCGCCCAGTCATGGGTGAGCGCGTCGACGGGCTCATGATCGTCGTCATCCACGTCTGGTGGCGGCGCCGCCTGTGCCTCCAGCCCGTGCAGGATACCGCCCAGCACCGCCGCCAGGGCCAGGTAGGGATTCACGTCCGCCCCCGCGATCCGGTGTTCGAGCCGCGCCGCAGGCCCGGCTATTTCCGGCAGGCGGATCGCCACGGCCCGGTTGTCGACGCCCCAGTCTGGCGTCGAGGGGGCGAAGCTGCCCGGCTGGAACCGGCGGTAGGAGTTCATGTGCGGGGCGAAGATCGCGTGCAGGTCGCGCATGGTCTCCAGCACGCCCGCCACCGCGTGGCCCAGCGCCGGCGCGATCTCGTCGCCTTCGGGGGTGAAGATGTTGCGGCCGCTCTCGTCCAGCACCGAGGCATGGACATGCATCCCGCTGCCCGGGTGATCGGCATAGGGCTTGGCCATGAAGGTGGCCTCCATGCCATGCCGCGCCACCACGCCACGCACCAGGCGACGGAAGAACAGCGCGGTCTCGGCGGCCTCGATCGGATCGTCGGTGTGCTGGAAGTTCACCTCGAACTGGCCGGGGCCGTATTCTGCGATCAGCGTGTCGGTCGCCAGCCCCTGCTCCCGGCAGGCGTCGAGGATGCCGGTCAGCAGCGCCTCCTGCCGCGAGAGCACCTCGAGGTCGTAGTTCTGCGCGTCGGGCGTGCGCAGCGGCGCCTCGGGCGCCTCGTCGGCATGGGCGCGGGTCTTGACGATGTAGAACTCCAGCTCGGTCGCCACCACCGGCTTGAGCCCGTGCGCCGCGAAGCGCTCCAGCACACGCGACAGGATCAGCCGCGGCGAGGCGCTGCACACCGCACCCTCGGGCTCCAGCATCTCGACCAGCACCTGGGCGACGTTCCCGCGCACCCAGGGCACCGGCTTGAGCGTGCCGGGCAGCGGGCTGAGCACGCCGTCCGGATCGCCCACGGTGATGCCCAGGCCGGTCTCCTTCACCTCGGAGCCGGTGATCGCCGGGGCATAGGTGGACAGCGGCAGGCGGACCGATCCGGCCTCGATCTTGTCGATCTCGTCGCCGGGCAGCCACTTGCCGCGCAGCACGGCATTCAGATCGCACAGCAGCAGTTCCAGCCGGTCAGGCGTGCCGTGCGCAGCGCGATAGGCTTCGTATTCGTCTCTCAGGCTCATTGCACCGCCAGCCTCTCTTCTTGCCGCTGCCGCGCGATCTGCCGCTTCAACGTCAGCGAGGCAGTCAGCACGCCCACCGTCACGATCCCGATCAGGATGGTGGACAGCGCGTTGATCTCGGGGCTGACGCCCAGCCGCACCGACGAGAAGATCTTGATCGGCAGCGTCGTCGAGGACGGCCCGGAGGTGAAGGAGGCGATCACCAGGTCGTCGAGCGACAGGGTGAAGGCCAGCAGCCAGCCCGACAGCACCGCGGGCAGGATCACCGGCAGCGTCACGCTCATGAAGGCGTCGAAGGGCGTGCAGCCGAGGTCGAGCGCTGCCTCCTCGATCGAGCGGTCGAAGCTCACCAGCCGCGACGAGACCACCACCGAGACATAGCACATCGAGAAGGTGGTATGTGCCAGCACGATGGTGAACACGCCCCGGTCGACGTCGAGCGAGATGAACAGCAGCAGCAGCGACAGGCCGGTTATGACCTCGGGCATCACCAGCGGCGCGTAGATCATGCCGCTGAACAGCGTGCGGCCGAAGAACTTGCCGCCGCGCACCATCACATAGGCCGCCATGGTGCCCAGCACCGTGGCGATGGTCGACGAGAACACGCCGACCTGCAGCGTCACCCAGGCGGCGTCGAGAAACGCCTCGTTCTGCAGCAACTCGCCATACCAGCGGGTCGAGAACCCGGCCCAGACCGTCACCAGCTTGGAGTCGTTGAAGCTGTAGACGATCAGGATGACCATCGGCAGGTAGAGAAAGGCGAAGCCCAGCGTCAGCGAGACGATGTTGAAAGCGCTCAGCCGCCTCATTGCTCGGCCTCCCGCTGGCGTTCCTCGTTGCGCTGGAACAGGATGATCGGGATGATGATGATCACCAGCAACACGACCGCCACCGCCGAGGCGACCGGCCAGTCGCGGTTGGAGAAGAACTCTTCCCACAATACCTTGCCGATCATCAGCGTGCGCGAGCCGCCAAGCAGCGACGGGATCACGAATTCGCCCAGCGCCGGGATGAACACCAGGAAGCAGCCCGCGGCGACGCCCGCGCGCGACAGCGGCACCGTCACCAGCCAGAAGGCCGAGGTGCGCGAACAGCCCAGGTCCTGCGCCGCCTCGATCAGCGAGTCGTCCATCTTCTCGAGCGTGGCGTAGATCGGCAGCACCATGAACGGCAGGTAGGTGTAGACGATGCCGATATAGACCGCGGCGTTGGTGTTGAGGATCGTCAGCGGCTCCGAGATCACACCCGACCACATCAGCAGCTGGTTCAGCAGCCCCTCGTTCGACAGGATGCCCATCCAGGAATAGACCCGGATCAGGAAGCTGGTCCAGAACGGCAGGATCACCGCCATCATCAGCGCCGGCCGCCATTGTTCGGGCGCGTTCGCCATCCCGTAGGCGATCGGGAAACCCACCAGCAAGGTTAAGAGCGTCGAGACCCCCGCGATCTGCACGCTGGACAGGTACGCCTTCCAGTAGAGGTCGTCGGTGGTCAGGAAGACAAAGTTATCGAAATCCAGCGCGGCGAAATACGCCCTGATGCCGTCCCAGCCTGCGGACAGGTCCAGCTGCGGCGTGTAGGGCGGGATCGAGAGCGCGTAATCGGAGAGCGCGATCTTCAGCACGATGCCGAAGGGCACCAGGAACAGCATCAGCAGCCAGAGATACGGGACGGCTATCAGCAGGCGGCGGGCGAGCTTCATCCGACCCGTCTCACCGTGTCAGGACCAGGCCGGCGGTATCGGTCCAGGACAGCCAGACCTCGTCCTCCCAGGTCAGGCCGCGCCGGGCGATGCGGCGGGTATTGGCGGTCTGCGCCTTGATCACCTGCCCGCCGGGCAGCTTGACGTGATAGGTCGAGACGTTGCCCAGATAGCCGATATCCAGGATCGTGCCCTGCAGCACGTTGTTGCGGTCCTCGGGCCGTTCTTGCGAGATCGCGATCTTCTCGGGGCGGATGGCCAGGGTGCAGCGCGCGCCCTCGGAGATCTCGCCCCCCGCCATGCCGATCAGCGGCGGCTGGCCCTCGGCCCAGTCGACCGCGGCCAGCCCCTCGGGGCGCGGCGCGGCAGTGCCCTCGATGAAGTTCGCGTCGCCGATGAAATCCGCGACATAGACCGAGTTCGGGGACTCGTAGATCCGGTCGGGCGTGTCGACCTGGACGATGCGGCCCTCGTCCATCACCGCCACGCGGCTCGCCACGGTCATCGCCTCTTCCTGGTCGTGGGTGACGATGACGAAGGTGATGCCGAGCTTCTCCTGGATGTCCATCAGCTCGAACTGGGTCTCTTCGCGCAGCTTCCTGTCGAGCGCCCCCAGCGGTTCGTCCAGCAACAGCAGCTTGGGCGCCTTTGCCAGCGAGCGTGCCAGCGCCACGCGCTGCCGCTGGCCGCCCGAGATCTGGTGAGGCTTGCGACCGCCCAGCCCCTTGAGCTGCACCAGCCGCAGCATCTCTTCGACGCGGGCGGCGATCTTGTCCTTGGGCATCCCGTCGCGCTTAAGCCCGAAGGCGATGTTGCCTGCGACCGTCAGGTGCGGGAACAGTGCGTAGGACTGGAACATCATGTTGACGGGGCGCTTGTTGGGCGGGATGCCGGCCATGTCCTTGCCGTCGATGACGATCCGGCCCTCGGTCGGCGTCTCGAACCCCGCCAGCATCCGCATCAGCGTGGTCTTGCCGCAGCCTGACGGCCCCAACAGGGCGAAGAACTCGCGGGAATAGATATCCAGGTCGACCCGGTCGATGGCGGCGAAATCGCCGAAGCGCTTGGTCACCTGCTCGAACCGGATGAGGGGTTTTTCCTGCGGGTCGTCCCAGGGAGCGAAGACGCGCGCTTGCGCGGACGTGTCCATGGCAGCTTCCTTCAGGCGCTGCCGGGCGCCCGGAGCCGACCGGCCCGGACGCCCGCGCGCAAGGGTGGGCTCAGGTGCCCGACTTGATCTTGGTCCACAGCCGCGTGACCACCCGCTGCACCTGCGGCGGATAGGGCGATGTGGTGTAGAGGTTGTCCAGCGTCTCTTCGTCGGGATAGATCGCCGGGTCGCCGATCACGTCCTCCAGCAGGTATTCCTGCGACGCCTTGTTGCCGTTGGCGTAGTAGACATAGTTCGACGCGGCGGCGGCGTTCTCGGCGTCCAGCATGAAGTTGATGAACTTGTGCGCACCATCGGGGTTGGGCGCGTCCACCGGGATCGCCATCTGGTCGAACCACATCAGCGCGCCCTCTTTCGGCGCGTTGTAGACGATCTCGACGCCGTTTTCGGCCTCGTCCGCCCGGTCGCGGGCCTGCAGCACGTCACCCGACCAGCCCAAGGCGACGCAGATGTCGCCATTGGCCAGCGCGTTGATGTACTCCGAGCTGTGGAACTTCTGCACATAGGGGCGCACGGCGGTCAGCACCGGCTCGGCCTTGGCGATCACGTCGGGGTCGTGGCTCGCCGGGTCCTCGCCCAGCCAGGCCAGCGCGGCCGGGATCAGCTCGGTCGGGGCGTCGAGGAAATGCACGCCGCAGTCCGCCAGCTTCTCCATGTTCGCCGGGTCAAACACCAGGTCGAGCGAGCCCAGCGGCGCGTCCTCGCCCAGCGCTTCGGTCACCTTGCCGACATTCGCGCCGATGCCCGTGGTGCCCCACATGTAGTTGACCGAGTACTCGTTGCCCGGGTCGTAGCTCGAGGTCCGCTCGGCGATCTTGTCCCAAGCGTTGTCGATGTTGGGAAGCTTGGACTTGTCCAGCTTCTGGAACGCCCCCGCCGCGATCTGGCGCTGCAGGAAATCGGCGGTCGGGACGACCACGTCATAGCCCGAATTTCCGGCCAGCATCTTGGTCTCGAGCAGTTCGTTCGAGTCGAACACGTCGTAGATCAGGTCGATCCCGGTCTCNNTGCGAGGAGCTTCGTCTCCAGCACCTCGTTCGAGTCGAAGACGTCGTAGACCACCTCGATGCCGGTCTCGGCGGTGAACTCCGCGAGGATCTCCTCGTCGATGTAGTCCGACCAGTTGTAGACGCGTACCTCCTCAGCAGCGGCAGATACCGCGATGGCCGATACGGCGACAGCGAGCGCAGCGGTCTTGATTTTCATTTGCCTCACCTCCGGATGAGCAATTGCGATTTTTCCGGCATTTGATCAAAATGCCGAAATTGGCGCAAGGTGTTTTCTGATTCCACTCTTTTTGCTGAGACGCCAGAGTGGTCCGCTTTGCCGGGAATGCAAGAGGGGAGTGCCGACGATGACCGCGGACGGCGCAAAACTTCCGGACCACGAAGCCATTTACCGCCGAATCAGGGACATGATCCTGTTCGGTGAATGCGCCCCGGGCGAGGCGGTGACCATCCTGGGCCTGACCGACACGATCGGAGCGGGCATGACGCCGGTGCGCGAGTCGATTCGGCGCCTGACCGCCGAGGGCGCGCTCGAATCGATGGGAAACCGGCGGGTCTGCGTGCCGCATCTGTCGACCGGCAGGCTGGCCGAGATCCGGCATGCGCGCCTGGCGATCGAACCACACCTGGCGCGGCTTGCCTGCGAGCATCTCGACGCCGCGACGCTGGTCGAACTGCGCGATCTGGATGGGCGCGTGGACGCCGCGATCGGGCGGGGCAATGTCGAGGGATATCTTGAGAACAACTACCGCTTCCACTTTCGCCTCTACGAAACGGCCCAAGCGCCGGTGCTGACGCGCATCGCGCTGTCGCTGTGGTTGCAGATGGGCCCCGCGCTCAGGATCGTCTGCGGCCTCTACGGCACCTCCAACCTGCCCGACAAGCACAACGAGGCGCTCGAGGCCCTGCGCGACGGTCAGCCGGAAGCGACGGCGCAGGCGATCGGCGACGACATCGATCAAGGCATGGAACTGGTGCGCCAGTCGTTGCCCGCGAATGTCTGACGGGCGCCCTGCCCCGAGGCGGATTGACCGGCCAATAATTTGATCATATTTTGAGCAAGACGCATTATCCGGCCGGCGCAATCCTCGCGGCGGCCGCTGGAGGGAGTCCCGATGAAACCGATCGCCAACCACCCACCCACCGCCGAATTGCAGGCGTTGGACGCGGCGCATCACATGCACCCCTTCACCCATGGCGACGAGCTTTCGGCCAAGGGCGTACGCGTGATCACCTCGGCAGAGGGCGTCTGGATCACCGATTCCGAGGGCAACCGCATCCTCGACGGCATGGCCGGCCTGTGGTGCGTGAACGTCGGCTACGGCCGCAAGGAACTGGCCGACGCGGCCTACCGGCAGATGCGCGAACTGCCCTTCTACAACACCTTCTTCCAGACCACCCACGTCCCGGCCCTGTCGCTGGCCGCGAAGCTGGCCGAGCTGGCGCCGGGCGATCTGAACAACGTCTTCTTCTCGAATTCCGGCTCGGGTGCCAACGACACCAATATCCGCATGGTGCGCACCTACTGGGCGATGCAGGGCAGGCCCGAGAAGTCGATCATCATCGCCCGCGAGAACGCCTATCACGGCTCCACCGTCGCCGGCGCCTCGCTCGGCGGCATGGCGGCGATGCACGCGCAGTCCGGCCTGCCGATTCCGGGCATCCACCGCATCGGCCAGCNNAGGGCGCCGGCGGCGTCATCATTCCGCCCGCAACCTACTGGCCCGAGATCGCCCGGATATGCGCCGAGCGCGACATCCTGTTCATCGCCGACGAGGTGATCACCGGCTTCGGCCGCACCGGCAACTGGTTCGGCTCGCAGACCGTGGGCTGGAAGCCCGACATCATGACCATCGCCAAGGGGCTGAGTTCTGGCTACGCGCCGATCGGCGGCTCGATCGTGTCGGACAAGGTGGCCGAGGTGATCGGCCGCGACGAGTTCGTCCACGGCTACACCTATTCCGGGCACCCCGTCTCCTGCGCCGTGGCGCTGGAAAACCTGCGCATCCTGCAGGAAGAGAACGTGCTGGGCCACGTCCGGGACACGGCCGCGCCATATCTGCGCGAGAAATGGGAAAGCCTGACCGAGCACCCGATGGTCGGCGAGGCGCGCATCGTCGGGCTGATGGGCTCGATCGCGCTGACGCCCGAAAAGCAGTCCCGTGCGCCCTTTGCCCAGCCCGGCGGCACCGTCGGCCTGATGTGCCGCGAACGCTGCTTCGCGAACAACCTGGTGATGCGCCATGTCGGCGACCGGATGATCATCGCGCCGCCGCTGGTGATCCGGCCGGCCGAGATCGACATCCTGATCGAGCGCGCCTGGAAGGCGCTCGACGAGACCTATGCCGCAGTGCGCGAAGAAGGGCTGCTGAAGTCGGCGTGACCCCAGCCGCCGGAGCCCGGCTCGACCGCGTGGCGGGTCTGGTGGCAGGCAGCCCCGTTCACACCCCCCGCTTGTTGCCCCACAGCAGCACGTGCAACTGCGGCAGCACGCGCGGCGCGAACCATCCATCGGCCGTGACCCGCTCGACCAGCCACAGCAGCCGGTCGGCCAGCGATTGCGGATCGACCGGCAATTCGGGGTCGACCTGGCTGTTGCCCGGCTGAAGGTACAACGGCAAGCCGGGGTGCCGCGCCGCCGCGGCACGCGCCCAGTCGTAGTCGGCCTCGTCGAAGATCACGATCTTCATCACTGCCCGGCCGCAGCCCTCCGCCGCCGACAAGCACGCGGCGAAGCGGTCCCAATCGACGGTCTCGCCGCTCGAGGGTGGCTTGGGGCTCAGCACCAGCGTGTCGAGCGCCGCGAACCAGTCGCGCGCGACGGAGCCTTGCGTTTCGCAGGCGAAGCGATAGCCGGCCGCTCTGCCCCGCGCGACAAGCGGTCCGAAATCCTGGATCGCCGGGTTGCCTCCGGACAGGGAGACGGTCAGCGGCCGCCCACCCGAGAGCCGCTCGACCTCGGTCCAGACCTGCTCGGTGGTCATCTTGCGCCAGGTGAACCGGTACTCCGAATCCACCGCGTGCAGGCTGTCGCACCAGGAACAGCGGTAGTCGCAGCCGCCCGCGCGGACGAAGACGGTCGGCTCCCCGATCAGCGCGCCCTCGCCCTGGATCGTGGGGCCGAAGATCTCGGCGATGCGCAGGTCGCTCATGGCCGGAACTCGGCCCATGTCTTGGGCGTCTCGCTGACCCGCACCGCGGCGGTTTCCGGCCAGCGTCCGGCGCACCAGTCGTGGAAATGCTTTGCGAGCCGCTCGGCCGTTACCATGTCGTCTTCCAGGACCTCGTTGAGGTGCCGGTGGTCGAAGACCTCGTCGATATAGCGCTTCAGCTCGGCCAGGTCGTGATAATCCCGGACAAAGCCGTCCCCGTTGAGCTCTGGCGCTGCCAGTTCCACCACCACGATATAGTTGTGCCCGTGCAGCCGCGCGCAGGGGTGGCTGTCGGGGAGTCGCGACAGCTGGTGTGAGGCCGAGAAGTGGAATTCCTTGGTGATCCGGTACATCAGCCTTGCCCCCCTCGGGCGATCGCCGCACGCCAGTAATCCGGGTCGGCGTATTCGGTCGGGTCCGCGACTCCGGCGAGGTCGAAGGCCTCGCGCCGCTCGACACAGGTACCGCAGCGCCCGCAATGGATGTCTCCGCCCTTGTAGCAGGACCAGGTCTCCGCGAAGGGCGTGCCGTGGCGCGCGCCCTCGCGGACAATGTCTGCCTTCGTGCGATGCACGAAAGGCGTGTACAGATCGACCTCGGCATAGCCATCCAGCGCCGCCCGCTGCATCGCGGCGAAGGCCTCGGTGAAGGCCGGGCGGCAATCGGGATAGATGAAGTGATCGCCGCCATGCACCGCCGTGGCCACCGCCTCGGCGCCCCGGGCGGCAGCGATGCCGAAAGCGATCGACAGCATGATGGCATTGCGGTTGGGCACGACGGTGATGCGCATCGTCTCCTCGGCGTAGTGCCCGTCGGGCACGTCAATGGCGTCGGTCAGCGCCGAGCCGCTCAGCGCCGCGCCGATGCCGCGCAGGTCGATCAGGTCGTGCGGCACGCCCAGCCGCTCGGCGCAGCGGGCGGCGTAGTCCAGCTCCTTGCGGTGCCGCTGGCCGTAGTCGAAGGAAACGAGGCGGCTCAGTTCCCGCTCCGCCGCGACCATGTGCGCGAGGGAAACGGAATCGAGCCCGCCCGAGCAGATGACGATGGTTCTCATGATATGACCCTTGTTTTGATGACCGGGTAGGCTGCGACCGGTTGCACGCGACTTACGCCTCTCCTGGCCGGATAACAAGAGATCCGCCAGCACATCCGCGCGACCCGGCCGGCCGGGTCACGAGCACCTGCGTTCCAGGCCAGAGAGCCAGCCTCGGTCGCAGTTGGCGCTTGATCCTAGAAAGGTGGCGGCTGTCTGTCGCGCCGCGATCGGATTCCTACAGGCCGAGCCCGCGGTAATGGTCGTTGATCGCACCCGCGGTCGTCCACCAGACGCGGTCGCCGCCGGCGGCCTTGATATGACGCAACGCGCGCTCAAGGTGCTTGAGCCGGTGCGGATGCCCCATCAGGTAACCGTGCAGCGCGATGCCCATCACCAGGGGCCGCCGGCCGCTTTCCTCGAGCATCACGTCGAAGGCGTCGATGATCATGTCCCCGAACTCGGCGCCCTCGCGCTTTCGGCCCACGATCTGCGGGATGTCGTTCAGCTCCTGGGGATAGGGCACCGACAGGATGCG
>JABAHR010000232.1_pt2 | contig 33188 bp, 26 predicted proteins | sample 7062101 | NCBI WGS metagenome assembly JABAHR01 (sample SAMN14534553, study PRJNA622989) | marine sediment metagenome | biome: marine biome [ENVO:00000428]; feature: marine pelagic biome [ENVO:01000023]; material: deep marine sediment [ENVO:00002113] | place: India: Gulf of Kutch | collected...
GGCGTCTGCATCTCCAAGGACGGCTTCCTCTACACCGTCGAGGCCAACCGCGTGCTGGTCTTCCCGGCCGCGGAATTCTTCTGGGAGAACCCGGACGTCGCCGTCGACGTGGTGGTGCCGCAGGGCGAGCTGATCCCGCCCGAGGAAGAGAGCTACAACCACGGCGCCCGCGTCTGCAAGATCGGGCCGGACAACAAGATCTACATCTCGCTCGGGCAGCCCTACAACGTGCCCCCGAAAGAGAAGCTGGATCTCTACCGCGAATGGGGTATCGGCGGCATCATCCGCATGAACCGCGACGGGTCGGACCGCGAGGTCTATACCTACGGCGTGCGGAACTCGGTCGGCCACGACTTCAACCCCGAGACCGGCGAACTGTGGTTCACCGACAACCAGGTCGACGGCATGGGCGACGACATTCCGCCGGGCGAGTTGAACCGCCAGACCGCGATGGGCCAGAACTTCGGCTTCCCCTGGTATGGCGGCGGCGATGTCCGCACCAATGAATACAAGGACGACGAAGTCCCGGCAGACGTGGTGTTCCCCGCCGTCGAGACCATCGCGCACGCCGCGGACTTGGGCATGATGTTCTACACGGGCAGAATGTTCCCCGAGCAGTACAAGAACGCGATCTTCTCGGCTCAGCACGGCTCCTGGAACCGCACGACCCCGGTCGGCGCGCGGGTCATGGTCACCACCATCGACGAGGAAGGCAACGCCACCATTAAGCCATTCGCCGAAGGCTGGATCGACGAGAACGGCGAATACCTGGGCCGCCCGGTCGACGTCGCGCAGCTGGGCGACGGGTCGATCCTGGTGTCGGACGACTTCGCCGGTGCGCTCTACCGGATCAGCTACCAAGCGCCGGAATGAGACGGGCACTCGCAATCGGGCTCGGCGGGATCTTCCTCGCCGGGTCCGCCCCGGCCCAGGACCTCGCCGGTGATCGCGAGGCCGGCCGAGCGCTGGCCGGGCAATGCCGGACGTGTCACGGGCTCGAGGGGCTGGCGCGGATCCCGATCGCGCCGAATATCGGTGGCGAGTCCGCGTCCTACATCGCCAGCCAGCTGACCGCGTTCCGCGACGGGACGCGCGAACACGAGATGATGAGCGTCGTGGCTGCGTCGCTCTCTGACCAGCAGATCGCGGACCTGGCTGCCTGGTATTCCGGTCACGTCGCGACAGCACAGCTTTCCGCCGATCCCGAAGGGGCGCCTGCCGCGTGCGTAGGATGCCACGGCGCGGATGGCATCTCGCTGCTCGAGGACGCGCCGAACCTGGCCGGAGAGACCACGATCTACATCGATAGCCAGCTCAAGGCGTTCCAGAGAGGCAAGCGGGTTCACGAGATCATGACCGATGTAGCCGCCGCAATGACCGACGAAGAGATCCGCGCGGCCGCCGAATGGTACGCGGCAGTCGGGCTGGAGATCGAACAGGTCGAATGAGGCCCCTCCTTTCCGCACGGTAGCCGCGCGGTATCGGGGGCGCGGGCGGAAGAATCATCTCTGCCACCATCCGTGTTGCAGCAAGTGCGGCAGTCCCGCTCATGCCCGAGGCGCGTGGCCCGTCGCCGGGACCGGGCCGCCCCGCCCGGCACTTCGGTCACCGGAAACGCCCCGAAGAAGTCTTCGTGATTTCATGATTCTGCGGCCCACCTGGCCCGCAGACGGAGTTTCATCACCCCGCCCACGATGAGGCGGCGCATTGGCCGGACAACGCGCATCCGCCCGGGCGGGCCGCCCGATGTTAATCTGAAATTAGAAGAAACTTGGAACATCTGCAGCAGTCTAGGGAGACTGCCAAATGTTTCGACGCCTCACCTCGCGGTCGCGTATCGAAGTGGTCGCATTGCTGACAACTCTCTTGTTTGCTCCACCGGCGCTCGCCGAACGCCTCACCCTTCGCATCGACGCCGATTTCTCGGTGAACGCGAACGGCGCCCGGGCGATCGCGCTCGGGATCGACACGGCTCTCGCCGAGATCGGCGCTCGTATCGGAGATCTCGAACTGGTCGTCGAGCAGGTCGACCACCACGGCAATCCGCGCCGCTCGATCAAGCACCTCGACGCAGCGGCCGCCGACCCGACCGTCCTTGCCGTCTACGGCGGCGTTCACTCCCCGCCCTACATGATGCACCGCGAGGAAATCAGCAACTCCGGCCTGCCGCTTCTGCTGCCGTGGTCCGCCGGCGGCCCGATTACCCGCCGCGCCGAGGATGGCACCAACACGATCTTTCGCCTCTCCATCGACGACACCAAATCCGCACGGTTCCTGGCCGACTGGGCGGTCGAGCGCGCGGCCTGCAAGATGGTCGATCTCGTTCTTCTGGACACCAGCTGGGGGCGCGCCAATCGCGAACCGTTGGTCCGTCACCTGACCGCCCTCGGCCTTCCCGATCCAGCAATCCAGATATTGCCGATGAACCCCGGCGCCAGCCGCATAAAGGAGATCGTCGACGGGCTCTTGAGCCGGGATCCGGACTGCGTCGTTTTCCTCGGCACCTCCACCCAGGCGGTGGCGCTTCTGCCGGCGTTGCAGGATGCCATGCCGGCCCTGCGGGTGATCTCGCACTGGGGCCTGATCTCGGGCGAATTCACACAGATGACCGAGCCGACCGTCTGGCGAAACATGGACATCAGCATCCTCAGCACCTGCGGTCTGGACGCCATCGCCAGCGGGCGCGGCCAGGCGCATGCCGCGATGGAGTCGATCGGGACGGAGGATGGCGAGGGGCGCCCGCTGCTGGGCGACATCCCGGCTTTCCCCGGCTTCGTCCACGGCTACGACCTGACGCGGATCCTGATCCAGGGCATCCGCCAGGCGCAATCCGACCCCGAGTGGCGGGACGGAGATATCCGCGCCAAGCGGCGCCTGCTTGTCATGGCGCTGGAGAATCTGGATGAACCGGTCGAAGGGTTCCTGAAGGTCTACCACCACCCGTTCGCGCCGTATTCGACCGTCTCTCCGGATTCGCATGAAGCCCTGTCCGGCGCAGACCTCTGCATGGTGCGGTTTGCCGAAGATGGCGGCCTGGAAGCGATCACCGATGGTTGATCTCGCATCGCACAGGACCACCGGCCACGCAGCCTTCGCTCACTCGCGGAACGTGGCCGGCGGCGCCGACCGGAACCTGGACAAGACCTACTGGCTGATCCTGTCGGTCACCCTCGGTCTCGCGATCATCGGCTCGACGATCGGCGTCGTGTTCGCCACGCTGCCTTACGTGACCGAAACGCGGAAGGCCCTGCATTCCGAATATGTCCATGAAGAGCGCAACGCCATCATCCAGCGCATCGACCCCATCCGGACCCTGGCCAGGTTCCACGCCGGGGCCACCGACACGCTGGCGCTGGTCTTCTCGGATTTCGATGACATCGATCGGATCGATCGGCTGTATCGTGCAAGCTTCGTGGCCGAAGATCTGCTGGCGCTTCGGGTGTATGATTTCAGCGGGACACCGCTCTTCACGACGAGCCGCGAACAGAATGCGGATGCGACTGCGTGGTCCGAGGCGGCAGATCTCGCCCTCGCGGAGGTTCTGGAAAAGACGCCGGGCGGGTTTTCCCGCTCGCTATCGGCGCCGCATATCCTCGGCGACCACCAATATCTCTTCGTCTTCGAGCCGGTCCTCCACCAGGGAAATTTCGAGGGCGCCGTGCTGGCCGTCATCAATCTGGAAGAGATCATCGCGCTGCAGCGCCAGCACGAGACGCTCGGCACGTTCAGCCTCGTCGCCAGCGACGAGACCGGGGCCGCGGCGGCCACGCGCGACGGAGCATTCTTCGCGAGGCTGGATGGAACCGGCCTGGACCTCGTCTTCGAGCCGAACGCCGCGCAGGGGTTCCTTCTGGGCAGCTCGCTGGCGTGGAAGAACACGCTCTTCGTCGCGGTCGCGATGGCGATCCCCCTGCTGTTCCTGGCCGCCACGGGCCGCGAGCGCATCTTGCGCCCCTACCAGGCGCTGCAGGCGTCCGAGGCATCGCTTCAGCAGCAGAAGAAGGAGCTCAGCGAGCTGGCCGCCATCGCCCAGCGCGCCAAGGAAGCCATCATCATTACCGGTCTCGACGGCAGAATCCGATGGGTCAACCCGGCCTTCGAGCGTCTGACCGGCTATGTCATGGGCGAGATCGAAGGCCGGAAGCCCGGTGCCTTCCTGCAAGGGCCGGACACCGATGCCGATACGATCGCCAGGATCGGAACCGCGCTGGCGCAGCGCGAGGAAATCGATGTCGAGATCCTGAACTACACCAAGACCGGGGGCACCTACTGGATCCGCCTCGGGATCTCGCTGCTGAAGGATCCCGACGGCACGCCCTTCGGGTTCATGGCAATATCGTCCGACATCACCGAGGCGATCGAGCGCGGGCTGGCGCTGCGCCAGGCGCATGACGAGATCGAGCGGCAGGCCAACGAGGATGCGCTGACCGGCCTGCCGAACCGACGCGCCTTCGATCTCGCGCTCGCCGAGCGTGGCAAGATGGGGGCCAACCTGGCGATTATCCGGATCGATCTCGATCACTTCAAGGACGTGAACGACCGCTTCGGGCACGCCGCGGGCGATCTGGTGCTGGAGCGCGTGGCGCAGATCCTGAAGGAGGAGACGCGCACGATCGACATGCCGGCGCGCATCGGCGGCGACGAATTCATCGTGCTGCTGGGCCTCGAGCATACGCGGGCCGAGGCCGATGCCCTGGTCCGGCGCATCCAGGAGCGGATCCGGGAGCCGATCCCCTTCGAGGGCCATGAGCTGAAGGTCGGCTCGAGCTTCGGGATCGCCTTGGGCAAGCCCCCCGAGACCTGCCCGGAGGAGGTGATCCGCGCTGCCGACGCCGCCCTCTACGCCGCCAAGGATGCCGGCAGGAACCTGATCATCCACTACACCTCGGACCTGCACGAGCAGGTCACCGCCCGGCGTCAACAGACCGAGGAGCTTCGGCGCGCGCTGGAAAACGCCGAGTTCGAGCCTGTCTACCAGCCGATCATCGATGCCGCGAGCGGCGCGCTGGTCAGCGTCGAGACCCTGGTCCGCTGGCGGCACCCCGAACGCGGGCTTCTCGCGCCCTCGGCATTTCTCGATCATGCCCGCGACATCAATATCCTTCCCGAGATCGATCGCCAGGTCATGGATCGCGCCTTCCGCGACATCGGCCGGATCAATTCCCACGGTCTCTACGTGCCGCAGTTCTCGCTCAACCTCACGCCCGAACGGCTCGCCGACCAGGCGCTGCTCAAGGGCACGCTCGAAGGCGACACGGCGGGCGCGGCGCTGACCTTCGAGATCCTCGAGTCCACCTTCCTCGAAAAGGCGAACGACGACATGCACTTCGCCATCGACCTGTTGCGTGACCACGGCGCCCGTATCGAGATCGACGATTTCGGATCGGGCCATGCCTCGATGATCAGCCTGATGCACCTGCGGCCCGACGGGCTTAAGATCGACATGCAGCTGGTGCGCGAGGCGCCGCATTCGAGACCCTATCGGATGATGGTCAGCTCGGCCGTCAGGCTCGCCAACACGCTGGGGATCACCGTCACCGCCGAGGGTATCGAGACCGAGGAGCATCGGGTCCTGATGACCCGTCTCGGGTGCCACAAGCTGCAGGGATACCTGTTCTCGAAGCCGTTGACCGCGGACGATCTCGAAGCCTATGCGCGGCAGAGTTTCCTGCTGAACACCAAGGCGTCCTAGGACCGCTCCGGGCCCGGCGGCCGCGATCAGGCCCGCGCGTCGGAACCAGGGTCCGCGGCGTGGCGCCCCAGGACGCGCCCGGAGCCGGCGCCGGTTGCCGCGCCGTCGCTCCACACCGCGCGCCCGCCGAGGAAGACGCCGACGATCCCCTCGGCCGGGTTTCTCGGCGCCTCGTAGGTGCTGGCGTCGAGGATGCGCCCGGGGTCGAACAGGACCAGGTCGGCGACCATGCCAGGCGCGATCCTGCCATGCGCCTCCAGCCCGAGGACAGCCGCGGTCTGCCCGGTCATCTTCGCGATCGCGGTTTCCAGCGGAAACAGGCCCTTCTCGCGCGCGTAATGCCCCAGCACCCGGGGGAAGGCGCCCCAGAGCCTGGGATGCGGGTTCACGTCCCCCGGCAGCCCGTCGGAGCCGACAAGCGAGGGGGGGTAGCGCAGGATACGCTCGACGTCGGCCTCGTCGATCTGGTGGTATATCGCGCCGCCCGGCTTCAGCCGCTCGATCGCCGTGCCCTCGTCGACGCCCCATTCGGAGGCGATCCCGGCCAGCCCGCGGCCGACCATCTCGGGATGCGGCTCGGACCAGCTGATCGTCACCTCGCGGCTGTCTCGGGCGAAGGTCTCGATCAGCACCGTCGAGCTGGCGGTGTAGGGGTAGACGTCGAGGTCGATCGACAGCTCCTCTCGCGCCGCGCCGATCATCTGAAGCGTCGCGTGCGACAGGCCGCGCCCGGACTCGCCGCAGCACTTATGGTGCGAGATCAGCGTCCGGGCCCCGGTTCGCCGGGCGATGTCGATGGTTTCGGCAACCGCCGACACGACGCCGCCGCGCTCGTCGCGCATATGCGTCGTCCACAGCGCGCCGGCCTGGGCGACGCGCGAGACCAGCGCGACCAGCTCGTCGGTGGTCGAAAACCGCGCAGGCGGATAGGCCAGGCCCGTCGACACCCCGGCGGCCCCGGCGGCGAGCGCCTGGTCGAGCTCGCGCAGCATATGGTCGATCTCGGCCGTCGTCGCCGGCCGATCGAGGTCGTCCATCGCCCGCGCCCGCAGGGTGGTATGCCCGACCAGCGGCACCACGTTCACCTGCAGCGCGGCGCCGCGCAGCGCGGCAAGGTAGTCACCGAAGCCGTCGAAGGTGAACGCCTCGCGCCCGCCCAGCAGGTCCAGCGGCGGCACCGGCGTGTCCCGACGAAGCAGCGGCGAGGGCGCGGCGCTTATCCCGCAATTGCCGACCACGACAGTGGTGACGCCCTGGCTGATCTTGGGCGTGATACCGTCGCTCGAGAACGCCGCCATGTCGTCATGGGTGTGCACGTCGATGAACCCGGGCGCCAAGGCAAGCCCACCGGCCTCGATGACCTCGCGCGCCCGGGGGGCAAGCCCCTCCCCAACATGCGCGATCCTGCCATCTTGGACCGAGACATCGCCGGCCACCGGCGGCCCGCCGGTGCCGTCGTAGATCATCGCGCCGCGGATCAGCAGATCGGCCAAGGGCGGGTCCTGCGCCGTCATCCGCTTGCCACGACGAAGTCGTCGAGCCTGTCGGGCGCGGGGGCGAAGCCGTGGCCGCTGCGCTCGGGTGCGGTCATCTCGCCCTGCCCGCTGAGGTGCAGCGCCGGCTCGGCAAGGTCGGTCCCGTAGAGCCTTCCGTCCGGGAAGATGTCGGCCGGATAGCTGTTCCCCGGCAGCGTCGCGAAGGCCAGCGACACCCCCTGCCCCACGAAGGATTCGAGCATGCCGCCGACCCAGCAGGGGATCCCGTGCTGGCGGCAGTAGCGATGGATCGCCAACGCGTTGGTCAGCCCGCCGACCCGGCCATGCTTGATGTTGATCATCCGGCCGGCGCCGATCTCCCGTGCCTTGCGCACCTCGTCGAGCGAGGTGATGGTTTCGTCAAGGCAGATCGGTGTCTCCAGCTCGGCCTGCAACCGCGCGTGATCGACCAGGTCGTGCCAGCCGAGCGGCTGCTCGATCATCGCCAGGCCCAGCTTGTCCAGCTCGGCGAATATCGGCAGGTCGTCCAGGCTGAATCCCGAATTGCAGTCGATATGCACCGGCATCTCGGGCGCCGCCGCGCGCACCGCCGCCACCATCGCCGGTGAGCTGTCGCGGCGGTATTTCAGCTTGATCCGTCCGAAGCCTGCCTCGACGGCGTTGCGGACGTGCTGCAGCAGCGCCTCCATATCGTCCTGCACCGGAATGTCCGCCCCCACGGCAACCACCGGGGACTCGCCGCCGATCAGCCGCCACAGCGGTTGCTCGAGCGACCGCGCATGCAAGTCCCACCAAGCGGTGTCGAGCGCCGCCTTGGCGAAATAGTTGCCCTTGTAGCTGGCCAGCCGCGCCTGCAGATCCTCGCCCGAGCGGATCTCCTGACCGACCAGAAGCGGTGCGAAAACGTCGCGGATCAGGGCCAGACAGCCGCCGGTCCATTCCGGCGAGAACTGCGGCACCGCATAGGGCGCCGCCTCGCCCCAGCCGACCAGCTCGCCGCTGGTCATGCGCACCAGCACCGTGTCGATGGCGGTTTCCTCGCTGAACGCGGTCTTCCAGGGGGCCTTCAGGGGCATCGACACGTGAAATACCGAGATCGCGTCTATCTTCATCGTCCTTCCCCCATTCAAGCGCCCGGTGCGCCGCGTCAGTTTCCAGGATCCAGCTCTCCGAGCAAGTCGAGCATATTCTCGACCTCGCGCAACCGCGACCGCCCTTCGGCGCCGGCCAGGTGGTTCACCCGCGTGCAGATGAAGTTCAGCAGGCTGATCACGCCGACATAGGAATCGAACAGTGACATTCCGCGAACCTGGCACGGAAAGGCCCAAGTCGCGTATTGCAGCGTCGAGACGGCACGCCGGTCGGTGAGATAGGCGATCGGCACCCCCCGGTCATGCATCAGCCCCATCGCGGCGCCGAGTTTCGCCGAGCGCCGCCGCACCCCCACCGCGAACAGCAGGTCGTCGGGGCCGAGATCCGCGATATCCTCCATCAGCATCTGTCCCGCGTTCGGCACCAGCGAGACCTGGGGACGGATCAGCACCAGCTGCCGGCGCAGGTAGCCGGCGAGGTAATAGCTGTTCCGATAGCCCATGCAGACCACCCGCCGGGCCGAGAGGATCCGGCGCGCGACCTCTTCGACGGCCGCGCTGTCGATCGCCTCGATGGTCTGGCGCAGGCAGGACACGTCGTGTTCGAGATGGTCCATCAGCGTGCTGCGACCGGTGGTCGGCGGTGCGGTCAGGAAGATCGGGTCGCCGGTGGTCTGGGCACGCCGGATCTCGCGCTGCATCTCGCGGAAATCTCTGAAGCCCAGCCGCTTGACGAAGCGCGACACCGCGGCCTTCGACGCCCCGGCGACCTCGGCCAGTTCGGTGGCCGAGTAGAGCAACACCTCGTTGGGATATTCCAGCACGCGGTCCGCGAGCGCCCGCTCGCTCTTGGGCATCGAGGCATAGACCGACTGGATGTGTCGCTCGATTGCCCTGGGTTTCGCGCCTGCTGGTCGTTTTTTCGGCATCGGGTGCTGCGCCTCCTCGAAACACATAAAACATAAGTTTCGAGATGTTGACAAATTAAAATTTTCGTTTCAGCCTTTTCAATATCGCGCCAGAAAACAGCTCGCGAGACGGCAGTCGGCGCCCCGTTCAACAGAGGAGACACCTAATGATCAGAGGGACGAAATCCTTGCTCGTCAGTGCGTTGGTGATCGGCGTCGCATCACCGGCAATGGCCAGCGATATCGTATGGGCGCGCGATGGCGACATCGACTCGCTCGATCCGCACCGAGCCACCTCGACGCTGTCGCGCCAGGTCTGGTACCAGATCTATGACTCGCTGCTCGAATTCGACGACTCCGGCACGCCGGTGCCGAACCTGGCCGAAAGCTGGACCGTCTCGGAAGACGGTACCGAGGTCGTCTTCACGCTGAACGAGGGGATCACCTGCCATGACGGCTCGGCCTTCAACGCCGACGACGTGCTGTGGACCGCCAACCGCGCGCTGTTCGGCGACAACCCCAGCCTGACCAAGGCCAGCTGGGGCGACGTGACCTCGGTCGACAAGATCGACGACCTGACGGTGTCGTTCAAGCTGGCGCAGCCCTTCGGCGCCTTCGTGCCCTTCATGGCCGACCAGTTCACCGCGATGCTGTGCGACAGCAACGCGGAAGCGGCCGATTTCGGCACCGAGTCGGCGATCGGCACCGGGCCGTGGAAGCTGGCTTCCTGGACCAAGGGGTCCGAGATCATCCTCGAGAAGAACCCCGATTACGTGAATTACGGCCGCCCGGTCGACAACCCGGGGCCGCCGCTGGCCGACCGGCTGGTGATCCGCACCATGCCCGAGGCGCAGACCCGCGTCGCCGGCCTGCGGACCGGAGAGCTGGACGTCATCGTGCCGCCGATCCAGGAGGTGAAGGCGCTGCAGGAGGACGACTCGGTCGAGGTGCACGTCGCCACCGGCACCGGGCAGAACATGTTCCTGCAGTTCGCGGTCAACCGCCCGCCCTTCAACGATGCCCGGGCGCGGCGCGCGGTATCGCACGCGCTCGACAAGGACACGGCGATCAAGATCGTCTACGGCGACCTGGTCGAACGGCAGTACTGCCCGATCTCGCGCGGGGTCTTCGGCAACGATCCGGAGTTCTGCAAGCAATACGACCAGGACTACGACCCCGAAAAGGCGAAGGCGCTGCTGGCCGAGCTGGGCTACGGCCCGGACAACCCGATGCCGGTCACGCTGGCGACCTGGACCGGTGACAGCCGCGAGCGGATGCTGCAGGTGATCCAGAACATGCTGGGCAAGGTCAACATCGATGTCAGCATCGAGGTGATGGACATCGGCACGCTCAACGCGCGCGACACGCAGGAGAACAACAAGGCCGAAGGTCCGGGTTACATGGACCTGATGGGCTGGACCTGGTTCGACCCCGACCTGCTGTACCTGCTGTGGCATTCGCCGGGCGCCTATGAGGGCTTCCACACGCCCGAGCTGGACGCGGTGCTGGAGCGGACCCGCACGGCCGTGGACCCGGCCGAGCGCGAAGAGGCGGTGCACGAGGCGTTCAAGATCCTGCTCGAAGAGGCCGGCCAGGTGCCGATCTACACCCCCGGCTGGCTGTGGCTGTATGCAGTGTCGGCGGACAATCCTGGCTTCAAGGTCGGGCCCTTCAATCGCGGGCTGTTCAACGCGATGGAAGGCTCCTGACCCCGACTGGCCGGGCGGGGGGACTCCCGACCCCCGCCCGGTTCATCCGCTAGCTGACGAAAGGCGCGCATGGCCCGCTTCCTGTTCCAGCGAATCCTCGCGGCGATCCTGACGATCTTCGTCACCACGATCGCCGTCTCGATGCTCATCCACCTCGTTCCCGGCGACCCGGTCCAGATCATGTACGCCCAGAGCCAGGGGACGACACCCGAGCAGCTCGAGGAAGTGCGCGCGCGTCTGGGCCTCGACCGGCCGCTGATCGAGCAGTACTTCAACTATCTCGGGCGTGTGCTGCAGGGCGATCTGGGCTACACCATCCGCGGCGAGCAGCCGGTGCTGGAACTGTTGCTGCTGCGCCTGCCCAACACGCTGCTGCTGGCGACCGCGGCGCTGGTGATCGCCTCTGTCATCGGGCTGACCTTCGGCTTCATCGCCGCCTACAAGCGGGGCAGCTGGCTGGACACCACGCTGATGACCACCGCGATCCTGGGCGTGTCGATGCCGCATTTCTGGCTGGGGCTGATCCTGCTTTTCTACTTCGCGGTGCAGTTGCAGTGGTTCCCCGTTGCGGGCAGCGGCTTCCAGAACCTGGTGCTGCCGGCGATGACGCTGGGGCTGACCAACGCGGCCATCATCGCGCGGCTGACGCGCTCGTCGATGATCGACATCTTCGACCAGGACTTCATCCGCACCGCGCATGCCAAGGGCCTGCCCAAGGCGGTGGTGCTGTCGCGCCACGCGCTGCGGGCCGGGCTGGTGCCGATCGTGACGATGATCGGGTTGCAGTTCACCTACATGATGGGCGGCGCCATCGTCGTCGAGAACGTGTTCGGCTGGAACGGCGTCGGCCGGATGGCGATCCAGGCGATCTTCCAGCGCGACTACCCGCTGATCCAGGGCTTCATCCTGATGTTCGCCGTGGTCGTGGTCACGGTCTCGCTGCTGATGGACCTGATCTATGCGTGGCTCGATCCACGCATCCGGCACTAGGGGGCGGCGATGCAGGACCGTGTGAAACGCGCCGTCGACCTCGCCACCGCTGCCGGAGACATCGCCGAGCTGCCCGAGGACGCCCTGCCGCGCATCAGCGTCGGCCGGCGCATCCGCGCGGTGCTGGGCGCGGTGACGGTCAACCGCGGCGCCAAGGTCGGCCTGTTCCTGGTCCTGGCCCTGATCGTCATTGCCGTCTTCGCGCCGGTCATCGCGCCCTACGACCCCGACGAGATGGGCGCCGGCATGTTCCTGACGCCGCCCAGCGCCGAGTACTGGTTCGGCACCGACGAGTTCGGCCGCGACATCTTCAGCCGCGTCGTCTACGGCGCGCGGCTGACGATCCAGGTGGGCGTGATCGCGGTGGGCATCTCGCTGACCGTGGGCACGCTGATGGGGCTGATCGCGGGTTATGCGCGCGGCTGGACCGAGCGCATCCTGATGCGGCTGGTCGACGTCGTGTTCTCGTTCACCGAGACGCTGATCGCGCTGGCCGCCGTCGCCGTGCTGGGCCCGAGCCTGACCAACGCGATGATCGCCGTCGGCATCGCCGCGATCCCGTTCTACGCCCGCGTCGCCTATTCCGTCACGCTGGTCGAGCGGAACCGGGCCTATTTCGATGCGGCCTATGTCGCGGGCGCGGGGCACCTGCGGCTGATCTTCATCCACCTGCTGCCCAACATCATCCCGCCGCTGATCGTGGTGGCGACGCTGGGCGTGTCCTCGGCGGTGCTGGCGGCGGCGGGGCTGAGCTTCCTCGGGCTGGGGGCGCAGCCGCCCTCGCCGGAATGGGGCGCGATGCTGTCGGCCGGGCGGGACTATTTCACCCAGGCGTCCTGGATCATGATTTATCCGGGCCTCGCCATCATGGTCACGGTGCTGGCCTTCAACCTGCTGGGCGACGGCATCCGCGAGGCGCTCGACCCGCGGCAGAAGAAGAAGCACTGAGGGGGCGCGGCATGGAAACCGACGTAAAGGACCCACCGGTGGCCGACGCGGCCGACACGATCCTCAAGGTCGAGGGGCTGAGCACCGAATTCCGCACCGGCGCCGGCGTGGCGCGGGCGGTGGACGACCTGTCCTTCGACCTGGGCAAGGGAGAGATCCTGGCCATCGTCGGCGAGAGCGGCTCGGGCAAGAGCGTGACCTCGCTGTCGATCATGGGGCTGATCCCCGACCCGCCGGGCCGGATCGCTGCCGGGCGCGTGATCTTCGACGGCCAGGACCTGATCAAGCTGGGCGATCGCGAGATGCAGCGCCTGCGCGGCGCCCGCCTGTCGATGATCTTTCAGGAGCCGATGACCTCGCTCAACCCGGTGCTCTCGATCGGCCGGCAGATGACCGAGGGCATCATGCAGCACCTTGGCGTCGGCCGCTCCGAGGCCCGCGCCCGCGCCGTCGAGATGATGCGCCAGGTCAGCATCCCGGCCCCCGAGGCGCGGCTTGGCGACTTTCCGCACCAGTATTCCGGCGGCATGCTCCAGCGCATCATGATCGCCATGGCGCTGTCCTGCGGTCCCAAGGTGCTGATCGCCGACGAGCCGACCACGGCGCTGGACGTGACCATCCAGGCGCAGATCCTCGAGCTGATGCGCGATCTGCGCGACAACACCGGCACCTCGATCATCCTGATCACCCACGACATGGGCGTCGTCGCCGAGATGGCCGACCGCGTGCTGGTGATGTATTGCGGCCGCAAGATCGAGGAGGGCGAGGTCGGCGACGTCTTCGAGAATCCCAAGCACCCCTACACCCTGGGCCTGCTGGGCGCGCTGCCGATCCTGGGCCATGCCGGCGAGGTCGGCGAGACCCTGCTCAACGAGATCCCCGGCGTGGTGCCGCCGCTCACCGACCTGCCCGAAGGCTGCCGGTTCTCGGACCGCTGCAGCTACGCTACCGAAAAGTGCCACAGCAGCGACCCGATGCTCGAGGACAAGGCCCCGGGCCACCAGGCCGCCTGCTGGCATTCCGACAAGCTGGAGCCGCGGAGATGACCGAAGCGCCGATCCTGGAACTCGACGGGCTGGTGAAGTCCTTCCCGGTGCGCAAGGGCTTCCTGGGAAAGAAGAAGCTGCTGCACGCGGTCAACCACGTCTCGCTGATGATCAACCCCGGCGAGACGCTGGGGCTGGTCGGCGAGTCGGGCTGCGGCAAGTCCACCGTCGGCAAGGCGATCATGAAGCTGCACGAGCCGACCAGCGGGCGCATCCTGCTCGACGGGCAGGACATCGCGACGCTCGGGCGCGGGGCGATGAAGCCGATCCGGCGCAAGGTGCAGACGATCTTCCAGGACCCCTTCGCCTCGCTCAATCCGCGGATGACCGCAGGGGCCATCGTGGCCGAGCCGCTGACGATCCACGGGCTGGCCTCGGGGACGGAGAAATGGCGCATCGTCGCCCGGACCTTCCGCAAGGTGGGGCTGCGCCCCGACCAGATGGCGCGCTACCCACACGAATTCTCGGGCGGCCAGCGGCAGCGACTGGCGATCGCCCGGGCGCTGGCGGTCGAGCCCGAGCTGATCGTGGCCGACGAGCCGGTCTCGGCGCTCGACGTCTCGATCCAGGCCCAGGTGATCAACCTGCTGGTGCGGCTGCAGAAGGAGATGGGGCTGGCGCTGCTGTTCATCTCGCACGACATGAGCGTGGTCGAGCATGTCAGCCACCGCGTCGCGGTGATGTATCTGGGGCGGATCGTCGAAAGCGCCCCGCGCGCCGAGCTGTTCGCACGGCCCCGCCACCCATACACCGAGGCGCTGATGTCCGCCGTGCCGGTGCCCGATCCGAAGGCGCGCGACAAACCGCGGATCGTGCTCAAGGGCGACGTGCCCAGCCCGATCGACCCGCCCTCGGGCTGCCCGTTCCGCACCCGCTGCCCGCTGGCCGAGGAGGTCTGCGCGAAGACCATGCCGCCGCTGGTGGAGGACGGCCGGGGCCATGCGGTCGCCTGCCACGTCCGCGCGCCGGAGCCGGTCGCATGACCATCGGGATCGGCGCCACCGGGCCGAATGCCGGCCTCGCGGTGTTCCGCGCGCTGGCGGCGGCCGAGCGGGTGGGCGAAGGGGCGATCGGCGGCTTCGCCGTCTTCGCCGCGATCGACGACGAGGGGCATCTCTACCGCGCCGAGACCCAGCGCGGCGGCACCGCGACGCTCTTCACCGCCGGCGAGCGCACCGGGATCGAGCCGCCCGCGCAGGTCGCGGCGGCCCATATCGCCGCCGTGATGTCGAGCGGCCCCGACCGCCCCGCCCCGCTGAGCCAGTTCCTCGCCGCCGGCGGCGCGGTCGGGCTGGTGACCGGCCACCGCCTGCCGAACACGCCCGGCGCCGACGGCGTCGCAGTCAACGAGGCGGTGCTGTCGGCAATGGCCGGCGGGCTCAGCGCGAAGGACGCTCTGGCGCCTGTGCTGGGCGCAAACCCCGAAATCGATGCCGGCATGATCGCGCTGGACCGCTTCGGCGGCATCGCGGCGGGCAACACGCGGCTGGTGGCCGCGCGCCCCGACCTCGGGATCGCCAGCCGCCGCGACCAATCGGGCACGGCCGTCGAGGTATTGCACAACGCGATCCGCCCGGCCGCCAGCCTGGCGCCGCTTGTGGCCGACATCGCCATGCAGGTCCTCAGCCCGCCACCCGCCCCGCTCGGCCACGCCATTGTCAAGGCGGGCACGCCGCTGGCCGAGGGCACGGTCAACCGCGTCGTGCTGGATGCCGAGAATGTCGCCATTCGCGTCGAGGTGACCTCGCCGCTGATGCTCACCGAAAAGCTGGCCTGCGCGGCGGTCTATCTGGGCGCCGAGGTGGTGCGCGATGGCGTGATGCTGGGCAGAACCACCGAAGAGCCCAACGTGCTGGTCGATGGCGGCAGGATCGTCCGGCTGAGCGGGCAGGACACGTTCGCAATTCCGTACACGGGGCCGACCCGCCCGGGCAATTGAGGGAGGCCGCGCCATGGAAATCCCAACTTCCGTCGAACTGCTGCAGCGCCTGATCGCGCAGCCCTCGGTGCATACCGCGCAGGACTACACGGCGATCACCGACGAGGTGATCGGACTGCTGGAGCCGCTGGGCGTCCGCTGCCACCGCCTGCCCGACCCGACCGGCACCCGCGCCGGCCTGTTCGCCGCGACGGGGCCCGAGGGGCCGGGCGGGGCGCTGCTGTCGGCGCATCTCGACGTGGTGCCCGTCGAGGGGCAGGACTGGACCTTCGATCCCTTCGGCGGAACGCTCAGCGACGGGCGCATCTATGGCCGCGGCGCCTGCGACATGAAGGGCTTCGCGGCCTGCGCCGTGCGGGCGATGATGCTCGCGGCGGGCACGCAGCTGGCAGCGCCGCTGAAGCTGGCGTTCTCGTATGACGAGGAAAGCGGATGCGTCGGCATCGCAGAGATGATCGACCGGCTGGAGCCCACCATTGGGCTGCCCGATATCTGCCTGATCGGCGAGCCGACGAAGATGCAGATCGCCACCGGCCACAAGGGCAAGCTGTCCTACCGGGTGGTGTTCACCGGCGAGCCGGGCCATTCGGCCGAGGCGCCGCGTCACCTGAACGCCCTGCAGCTGGCGACCGACTTCGTCTCGATGCTGCGGCGGCTCCAGGCGACCATCCAGCACAACGGCGTGCGCAACGCCAGATACGCGATCCCCTATGCCACCATCCATGTCGGCCGGCTCTCGGGCGGGACGGCGCTCAACGTGGTCCCCGCACAGGCCGAGCTGGAATTCGAGATCCGCTACCTCGCCGACGACGATGTCGGGGCCTATCTCTCGCGGATCCAGGCCGAGGCCGAGGCGCTGGTTTCCTGCCTGCGCGACGAGCACCCGGCCGCTGCCATCCGCATCGAGGAGATCAACGCCTATCCGGGGTTCGATGCACCCGAGAACAGCGACGCCGAGGCGTTCCTGCGCTCGATCGGCGCCGAAGGCGCGGCCACCAAGGTGAACTACGGCACCGATGGCGGGGTGTTCGCCCAGCGGCTGGGCCTGCCGGTAATGGTCTGCGGCCCGGGAAACATGGAGCAGGGGCACAAGCCCGACGAGTTCATCGAGATCGCGCAGCTCGAGGCCTGCGACGACATGCTGAACCGGCTGATCGACCGCCTGGCCCAGGGGCTCTGACGGCCGGGGGGCGGACGCGCGCTTGCGTGCTGCCGGTTTCAGCCGTGGTTCTGGACGATCGTCTTGATCTGGGCGAACTCGTAAAGCGCCGCGAACCCCTTCTCGCGCCCATGCCCTGATTTGCGGACACCGCCGAAGGGCAGCTCGATGCCGCCGCCCGCGCCGTAGCCGTTGATGAAGACCTGCCCGCACCGCATCGCCTTGGCGACGCGCATCTGGCGGCCGCCGTCGCGGGTCCAGATCCCGGCGACCAGGCCGTAATCGGTGCCGTTGGCGATGGCGACGGCTTCGGCCTCGTCCCGGAACGGGATGCAGACCAGGACCGGCCCGAATATCTCCTCCTGCGCCAGCACGTGGTCCGAGGCCACCGGGCCGATCAGGGTCGGCGCGACGAAAAAGCCGCTCTCGGCCGCGGTCTCAGAGACCCGGCCGCGGGCGATGATCGGCGCGTCCGCTCCGCCCGCCCGGGCGACATAGCCTTGCACCCGGTCGCGCTGCCGCGCCGAGATCAGGCCGCCAAGATCGAGATCCGCGTCATGCGCACCGGCGGTCAGCGCCGCGAACCGGGCCGTCAGCCGCCCGACGACCTCGTCCCAGATCGACGCCTGGATCAGCGCCCGGCTGCCCGCCGAGCAGGTCTGCCCGCCATTCTGCACGATGGCGCCGGCCAGCACCGGCAGCACGGCCTCGAGATCGGCATCCTCGAACACGATCTGCGGCGACTTGCCGCCCAGCTCCAGCGTGCAGCCGATATGGTTCTTCGCCGCCTCGGTCTGGACCAGCACCCCGACCTCGGGCGAGCCGGTGAAGGACAGGAAATCGACGCCGCGATGCGTGGTCAGCGCGGCGCCCGCCACGTGGCCGTATCCCGGCACGACGTTGAGCGCGCCGGGCGGAAAGCCGACCTCGGCCGACAGCGCGGCGATCGCCAGCGGCGTGAGGCAGGCCTCTTCGGCAGGCTTCAGCACCACCGCGTTACCCATCGCGAGCGCGGGGGCCAGGGTGCGCCCGAACATCTGTGCGGGGTAGTTCCAGGGGATCACGTGGCCGGTCACGCCATAGGGCTCGTGGATCGTCTGCACCTGGTAGCCCGACAGGAACGGGATCGTTTCGCCATGCACCTTGTCCGCAGCGGCACCGTAGAATTCGAAATAGCGCGCGGCGGCGGTGATGTCGGCGCGCGCCTGCTTCATCGGCTTGCCCGTGTCGCGGGCCTCGATCGCGGCCAGGGTCTCGGCGTTCCCGGCGATCTTCTCGCCCAGCTTCATCAGCAGCCGCCCGCGCTCGACCGCGCTCAGCTTCGACCACTCACCGCCGTCGAAGGCCTCGCGCGCGGCCGCGACCGCGCGGTCGATATCGTCGGGGCCGCCGGCCGCGATCTCGGCGAACACAGCGCCGTCGCTGGGGCTGAGGACAGGGATCGTCTCGCCACTTGCCGCCGGCTGCCATGCCCCGGCGATAAAGCAGCCCGCGGCCCGTTCGATGGCGCTCATCTCGTTCATGCTGCATCCCCCTGCTTGCGTGCCGTCGCGGCGCGGGCGGCGGGTTGCCCGGCCTCGACTCGGTGTCGACAAACTGACCTCGCGCTTGCGGTCGCGCAACCCGCTTCGTGCAGCGATGGCCCGACAGGCGCGATTGCCTAGCGACACCTTTCGGCGTTACCTGAAGGCCGAAACGACAGGGGGGGCAAAGTGCAGCGCCGAAAGGATCCAGACCGGGAAACGCCGTCAACGGGGGCCGAGCACGACGGGGCCGTCTGGCTCGACACGATCGACGCGGCGTTCGACGCCTGCGGGATCACCGACGGCAGCGTCCTGTCCTTCCATCACCACCTGCGCAACGGCGACGCGGTGATCTGCGACGTCATCGACCTGGCGGCGCGGCGCGGGCTCAGGGGGCTGGGCATCGCCGCCAGCTCGCTGTTCCCGGTTCACGCCCCGCTGGCCGAGCACATCCGCGCGGGCGTGGTGACGCGGCTGTGGACCTCATACATGAACGGTCCGGTGGCCGAGGCGGTGTCGCGCGGCGCGCTTGACAGCGTCGCCATCCTGCAATCGCATGGCGGCCGAGCCCGCGCGATCGCGCAAGCGGAGATCCCCATCGACGTGGCCTTCGTCGCCGCGCCCGCCGCCGACCGGGCGGGCAACCTGACCGGTGCGATCGGCGCCGCCGCCTGCGGCCCGCTAGGCTACCCGCAGAGCGACGTCGCCCATGCCCGCCATACCGTGGCCATGGTGCAGGAGATCCATGACGCGCCCCTGTCGCGGACCGAAATCGCGGCACGCGACGTCGATTACGCGGTGCAGGTGCCCAGCATCGGTGACCCGACGGGGATCGTGTCCGGGACCACCCGCATCGCCTCGGACGAGACCAGCCTGCTGATCGCCGAGCGCGCGGCAGAGGTGATCGCCGCCGCGGGCCTGCTGCGGGACGGGCTGTCGATGCAGACCGGCGCCGGCGGCGCCTCGCTCGCCACCGTGGCCGTGATGGGCGAGCGGATGCGCCAGCGAAAGGTGACGGGCTCGTTCCTTTCGGGCGGTATCTGCGGCACCCATGTCGCGCTTGTGCGCGAAGGGCTGTTCCAGGAAATCTGGGACGTCCAGTGCTTCGACCGCGAGGCCGTCGCCTCGTATCGCGAGGACCCGTGGCACCACGCCATGTCGGCGGCGAAATACGCGAGCCCCCTCGAGCCCGACTCGATCGCCTCGCGGCTCGACGCGATGATCCTTGGCGCGGCCGAGATCGACCGCGACTTCAACATAAACGTCACCACCGCCGGCAATGGCCTGATCATCGGCGGCCCCGGCGGCCATCCCGACACGGCGGCCGGCGCCACGCTGTCGATCGCGACCACGCGGCTGACGGCGAACGGCTATGCCAAGGTCGTGGACCGGGTCGGCACGATCACCACGCCGGGCGATGACGTGGACGTGCTGGTCACCGAGGCCGGGGTCGCGGTGAACCCGCGCCGCCCGGCGCTGGCGCAGGACCTGCGCGACGCCGGCCTGCCGGTGCTGCAGGTCGACGAGATGATCCGCCTGGCCGCCGAGCGCGCGACGCGCAAGCGGATCGTCCCTTCGGGCCCGGTGGTCGCGATCCTCGAGGACCGACGCGGCGGCATTCGGGACCGGATCCGCGCGATCGAGGGCTGAGCGCGGACGCGTGCCGAACCTTGCCCGCCCGACGGGCAGCTTCGACTTGCGGGAAGCATCGCGGCTCCTGACTTCAGCGGCCCTTGGGGTTCGACACTCCGCCAATCGCATCCGCGAAAGGTCATTAATGAGCTATTCAGCGTGCGCTTACCGAGATGCCTTTGCACGCATCGATCTGTTTTCCCACGGTCCCGCCTGCCTCCACCCGCGCCTCAGGAATGACGCCACGTGATGCGAGCGGCCTGACACCGACAGCCTGATCCGCTGCACCAGCGAGATCCGCAAGGCAATCGGGTAAAGCGGCCGCCGCGTCGCGCATTGGACCATGACGCCGGCATCGGACAAGCTGACTGCGATGACCCATCGCCGCCCTGGCGGGCTTGGCGGTATCCGTGACGAGGGTCTGCGCGCTGTCCTGTTCTCCTGAGGCCCCTAGAAGCCGCCGATCCCGGATGCGGCCTGCGTTCCCTGGTCCCTCGCGCAGGCGGCCTGCGCCACCGGGTCTGCTATTTCGACCGGATTGACAGAATGTCGGGGTTCCGTCGCGATTCAAGGAAACACGCCAGGCTCTCGGCATCGCCGGGCTCGGCGATCGCGCGGCCCTGAGCGGCGGTGCAGCCCAGGGCGCGCATCCGCGCGACCTGTTCGTTGGTCTCGACGCCGACCGCCGCGACTTCCAGCCCGATCCCGCCGGCGACGGCGACGGACGCGGCGATCATCCGCTCCGTCCGACTGTCATCGAGGGCCGTGACAAGCTCCCGCGCGAGCTTCAGGCCCGTCAGGTCGACCGAAGTCAAGATCTGCAGCGTCGACCCGCCGATCCCGAAGCCGTCTATGGCAACCCGGAAGCCCGCGGCGCTCAGCTTCGTCAGCCTGTCGAACACGACCGTGCCGGTGGCCTGCAGCAGATCCGCGTCGGAAATCTCGAGCACCAGATCCCGCGGAGCGAAGCCATGCACCGCGCATTTCGACAGCAGAGCTTCCACATAGTCGGCCGATCCGAGCAACGGCAGCGATGCGTTGATCGCGATGCAGGGAATCCCCTGGCCCGCGTCGCGCAATTGCGCGAGGTCCTCGAGAGCCTGCAAGACGACCGTCCCCTCGATCTCTTCCATCAGGCCCAGGTCGGATGCCGCCGCGAAGAAGGCATCAGGCGTCAGCGGTCCGCGCTCGGGATGCATCCACCTTATCATGACCTCCACGCCCGTGATCGCCCCGGTCTTCAGGGACACCTGCGGTTGGTAGAACGGCGCGAATTCCCCCTTTCGCACCGCCTCCCGCAGCTGGGTCTCGAGGCGATGACGCTGCTCGGCTGCCTCGCGCATGTAAGGCTCGAACCGGGTCATGCGGTTCTTGCCGGCGCGTTTCGACCTGTAGAGCGCGATATCGGCGTTGGCGACCAGAAGCTCGAGGCTGTCCACGCTTTCCGACGCCAGCGCATAGCCCAGGCTCATCCCGACCACGCATGGTTCGGAGGACTCGCCAAGGTCGAGATCGACCGGCCGCCGCACCGCGTGCAGGATCCTTTCGCCGAACTTCTCTGCCTGCGATTGGCCCTCGCCGACTGCGGTGCAGAACGCGACCACGAACTCGTCTCCGCCCAGGCGCGCGATAACGGGGTCATCGGCGCCGGGCAGATCTCCGACCAGCGTTTCGAGCAACCGCGCCACATGCACAAGCAACGCGTCTCCGGCGGGGTGCCCCAGCGAGTCGTTGACCGCCTTGAAACCGTCCAGGTCGATATTGACGACCACCAGGTCTTCGCCGGCAGCGCCCCGATCGCTCAACCGTTCATCGAGCAGTTCCCAGAGACGCTTGCGGTTCGCGAGACCCGTCAGGCTATCCGCGTTTGCGGCGACGTCGAGCCGTTTGATTGCGGACCATACCGCACGCGCCGCGGGCCGGAAGATGAACAGGACCTCCGCCACCAGCAAGATGACCGTAAAGCCGGCGATTATGCTTTGCAGCCGCATCATGCTGTCGTTTTCCGCATCGGCCAGCCCCTCGAAGAGGGACACCGCCTCGTTTAGGCCGTCGAGGAGCGTGGTTTCCCCCTGCCCGGCCAGGGCGCTCAGCAGCGACCTGGCGTCGGGCGATAACGGGGCCTCGGCGATCAGCGCCCTCGCATTGTCGATGTATGCCCGCGAGTCCGCATTCAGGTTGCCGCCGTCCGGATCGAAATAGTAGTCGGCGATGGGGCCGTCCAACACGGCGTTTTCCAGAAGCCAGACGTGCCCCGCCTCGAATTCGTCCGTGGCATCGACGAGCATCCCCGCCGAGTCCGCATCGCCGTAGTAGTAGTGCTTCTCGCCGAAATACAGGATCCGCTGGCTCAGCATGCGCTGGCGGCCAGCGATGTTGATGATCTCGGCGTAATGAGCGCCATGGGCGATCTTTGCGCGCGTCAGGGCGTGGGCGCTGACCACCAGGGCGATCAGCGTGGCGACGGCCGCCATGTGCCAGAACCACAGGCGGCGGGTCGCCTGACGATGTTCCGACAGGCTGCGCCGCCGGTTGCTTATCGGCCACGTGGCATTGCCTGATCCTGGCCGCATCGCGCTCTCATATCTACCAACCACAACAACGGCGAGAGACTATGAGGCGCTCGGTTGCGAGAGGGTTAAGACGCGGCCGGCGTCGGGATTTCGAAACGGAGCATTTTACCCGTATGGCGACGGCGCAGGCAGGGCGGATGCAGGCCGAACCCCGGAAGACCGGGCCGCACTAGACTCCGGCACCGGTAATCGGATTCAGGAGCACGCAGATGCCGACCGCCCTTATCGTTCTGATTGTCGCCGCGCTGGCGATCATCCTTTATGTGATCGTCATCTACAACGGTCTGGTCCGACTGCGGCAGATGGTCGAGGAGGCCTGGAGCGGTATCGACGTCCAGCTCAAGCGTCGCGCCGACCTTATCCCGAACCTGATCGAGACGGTGAAAGGCTATGCCGCGCACGAGAAGGACGCCCTGCGCGAGGTCACCGAGATGCGGACCAGGGCGCAGAACGTGGCAGAGGGCGACGTCGCGGGCCGGTCGGCGGCCGAAGGCATGCTGAGCCAGGCGCTGGGCAGGCTCTTCGCGGTGGCCGAGGCCTATCCCGATCTGAAGGCGAACGAGAATTTCCGCGAGTTGCAGACCAGCCTCGAAACCCTCGAAAGCGAAATCCAGATGTCGCGCCGCTATTACAACGGTTCGGTTCGCGAGATGAACGTGAAGGTCGAAAGCTTCCCCTCTAACCTGGTCGCGAACCGGTTCGGCTTCGCCAAGGCCGAGTACTTCGAGCTCGACGACCCGGGCGACCGCGACCTGCCCGAAGTGAAGTTCTAAGGTGCGAGGCAACCGCCCGATGATGCGGCTCCTGGCGCTGCTTGCCATGCTCTGGATGGCAGGCCCCGCCGGCGCGGCGGAAGAGATCCTGTCCTTCTCGAGCTTCGTCGATGTGCAGGCCGACGGGGATTTCATCGTCACCGAGACGATCCGCGTGCGCTCGGAAGGCGAGGAGATCCGCCGCGGCATCTTCCGCGATTTCCCGACCACCTTCGAGGATCCGGACGGACGCATCGCCAAGACCGGTTTCGAGCTGATCTCGGCCACCCGCAACGGCGCGCCCGAGACCGCGCGCGTCGATGAAGGCGGGACTTACGTGCGCGTCTACTTGGGCCAGTCGGACGTCTTGATCGATCCCGGCATCCACACCTACGAGTTGACCTATCGGACCGACCGGCAGGTGCGCTTCTTTGCCGAGCAAGACGAGATCTACTGGAACGCGACCGGGACCGAGTGGAGCTTTCCGATCCTCGAGGCCAGCGCCATCGTGCGCCTGCCGCAACCGGGCGCCGTGCTGGACGCCACGGCCTATACCGGGGAATACGGCTCCACCCGGCAGGACGCGCGGTGGTCGATCTCTCCGGACGGGCGCGAGGTCGAATTCGAGACCACCGCGCGCCTGGGCCGTTACGAGGGGCTGAGCGTCGTCGTCGCCGTCCGGAAGGGGATCCTCACCGAACCGTCGCGCGAACAGGCGCTCGACTGGTTCATCCGCGACAACAGGGCCACGCTGATCGCCGTTGGCGGGCTGGTCGCGGTGTTCCTCTACTACCTGGCGATCTGGTTGGCGATCGGGCGCGATCCCCCCGAGGGGATCATGGTGCCGCGGTGGGACCTGCCGCCGGGTGTGTCCCCGGCACTGACATCCTACATCTGGCACAAGGGCCTGCGGCGGCAGGGCTTTCCGGCGCTGTCGGCGGCGGCGGTCAACCTGGCCGTCCAGGGGTACCTGGAATTCGACGAGATCGGCGACACGATCACCCTGCGTAGGACCGACAAGCCCGGCACAGGCGTCGGCTTTCCCGTGGGCGAGGCGGCGCTGCTGGCGAGGCTCGACAAGACCGGCGGCAGGCTGACCATCTCGTCGTCCAACGGCGAGAAGGTGGCCGCGCTCGGCCGCGCGTTCCGCCAGGCCATCGAGCGCGAGCACCGTGATCTCTTCTACAAGTCGAACCGCGGCTGGACGGTGCTGGGCGTGGTAATGACCGTGGCGACAATCGTGGCGGTCTTCGCCTTCGGCGGGCTGGACTCGGACACCATCGGCACCCTCATACCGGTGCTTTTCATCGGCTTCGTTCTGACGACCATGACCACGAGCATCGGCAAGGCCGTGGGATCGGGGCTGGGCGGAAAGCTGCAGCTCATCTTCGCCGGCTTCTTCGTCGTCAGCATACTGGTCAATTCCGGCGTGCTGATGCTTTCCAGGCTCTGGTCATCGATCGAAGACCCGCTGCTGCTGGGGGCCATCGTCACGCTGCTGCTGGTCAACCTGCTCTTCTTTTTCCTGATGGGGGCGCCGACGCAGCTCGGCCGCAAGCGCACCGACGAGATCGCCGGGCTCAGGCTTTATCTTTCCGTGGCCGAGGAAGACCGGATGAACATGGCCGGGGCGCCGCAGATGTCGCCGCAGCACTTCGAGAAACTGCTGCCATACGCGATGGCGCTGGATGTCGAAAAGCCGTGGACCCGCGCGTTCGAGACGTGGCTTGCCGCTGCCGTGGCCTCGGGGGCCGTGGTCGCCGGCAGCTATGCGCCGCGGTGGTACCGCGGCGATTTCGGCAGCGGCCGCACGGTGGCCGATCGCATGGCGGGGCTGTCGGGCACGATGTCCGACAGTCTCACCGCTGCCCTGCCGGCGCCGAAAAGCTCGTCCTCGGGGTTCTCCGGGGGTGGCGGATTTTCGGGCGGCGGCGGCGGCGGGGGCGGTGGCGGCGGCTGGTGAGCCGCGCAGGCGCGGCAGCGGCGCGGGGCTCGGGCCCTTGCGCCCCCCATGCCGGCACCGGACCGGCAGGATCGATGAAGGACGAGGGCGGCGGCACCCTGCCCCGATGCAGGTACCGATCGCTCAGTGCTCGAAGATCAGCCGGACGCCACCGTCGGGTGTCGACCTGTGGCGGCAGTCGTAGCGGCGATCGAGCAGCGCGCCGACGCGAGCGGGAACCGAGGATTCCGGCTGGTCCGGTCTGATCGTCGCGACGAACCGGAAATCGTCGAAAGACAGCGTCACTTCCGCCGAGGTGGCGCTGCCGTCGCGGAATTCCTCGCACCAGTCGGTGATGGCCGGAACCACCCTGTCGATCACTTCGCGCCGCGCGCCCCAGCTCGCGCCCCGCTTTTCCACGAAACGGGCCACCTGGTCGCCAAGCCCCGCATCGAGCACGACAGCGCCCGATGCGCTTTGAGAAACGCCGACGTTCAGCAGGATGTTCAGTAACAGCGCCAGGATCGTCGCGGTGGCGATCGGGCTGCCGATGATAACGGCGGCCCAGGGCGGGAAGGCCTCGGCAAGCTCGGGCATCGCGATGATCCCGACACCGGCCAGAAGCGGCAGGCCGACGACGTAGATGCGCCGCGCATCGAGCATCCGCGAGGCGATGAGTTCTGCCCCCGACGACACCAGGTGACAGGCCGCATAGATCAGCCCGGCGCCCATCACCGGCGCGGGAATGAGCGCCAGCAGAGCCGACACCTTCGGCAGGAAGGCCAGCACCAGGAAGATCGCGGCGGTGGCCAGGCCGATCACGCGCGCCGTGGCACCTGTCGCGGCCGCCAGCCCGACGCTGGCGCCCGAGGCGCTCATGCCGAAACCGCCGATTAGCCCGGCGGCAACATTGCCGATACCGCCGGCGACAAGCCCGCCACTCATCGACGCCGTGTCGGGGCGGTTCCAGGTGCTGTCGTTGATTTTCTGTACGCTGATCAGCAGCCCCGCATCCTTGACGTTCGCGGCCAAAGCAGCGGCGAGGAACGGGACCACCAGCATCGCGTCGAAGCTGAGCGAGGTGGCGGGTGGCGCCGGCAACCCGAAGACCGGCAAGTCCGCCACGGACGCGAAGAGCTGCTGCTCGCCCAGTCCCAAAAGGATCGCCGCAAGATACCCGAGGCCCAAACCGACCGTCGTCGCATAGAGCCGGAACCGGCCCGCAAAGACCGTGACCAGCACGATCGTCGCCAGCGTGACTAGCCCCACGATCCACTCGCGGGGCTCGGACACGCGATCGCCATCGCCCATCCCGACCAGCTGCGACAGCGCCACGGGCACCATCGACACGCCCACCATCAGCACGATGACGCCCGAGATCTCGGGCGGGAACAGCCTGCGGAACCGGCGCAGGATCTGCGACAGCGCGATCGACACGATGCCGGCGAACACCGTCATGCCGAACACCAAGCCCAGACCGCCCGTCCGCGCCGCCAGCAGCGCGGGGCCAAGATAGATCGCCGAGGTGATGTAGGGCGCGAGGTACCCCGATCCGACGGGCCCCCGCCGCATGGCCTGCAGCGCGGTGACCAGCGCCATCGCGACAAAGGACATCGCGACGACCGAGGCGGCATCGGCGCGCGAGCCGCCGGCCTCGAGCGCCACCAGCACCGGGTAGGCTATCGACATCACCGCGATCAGCACATGCTGCAGGCCGAGCATCGCGCTGACGCGCAGCGGTGGCACGTCGTCCAGGCCATAGATCAGGTCCACAGGCCTGCGCGTCCTGGCCCGCACGGCGCTTCCCAGCCGCAGAACCTCCATCGCGGCGGCGCAGTGCGCGGCCATCGCGTTGAGGATCTGCAGGTCGCCGGCGGTGAACTCGCGACCGTCATCCGAGCCCGCGACCAGCACGCCGATGACCCGTTCGCCCGACTTCATCGGGCTTGCGATGACCGCGGCTGGCGCGCCCGAGCCATCCAGCCCGCGCGGATCGGCGCGCGTCTGGTTCACGATCTCGCCGGTGCCCGAGCGGAACACCGAGGCGACGATATCCGTGCCGACATCCCGGCTGGAACGCTCCTGCAGCGCGGTCCCGCTGTTGGCGATCAGGTCCAGCCGTCCGCTTTCCGCGTTCAGCACCAGCGCCGCGACGCTGCCGCATTTCAGGAACCTGGCGGCCTCGTCGCAGATGATCGCGGCGACCTCGGCCCGGCTGCCGGCCCCGACGGTCTTCTCCGAGATGGAGTAGAGCATCGCCAGTTCCTTGTAGCGGTCGAGGGATTCCCGGGCCAGCGCGCGGGTCTCCGCCTCCTGGGCGGCGAGGAAAGCCAGCAGCGCGGCCAGCTCGGCTGCGCCCTGCCCGCGCACGTGCCCGATGGTCTCGCCGCCCACCGCGATCGCGGCCCCCTCGCCCTGCCCGGGCTGACCGAGCAAGACGGAACCATCGGTGCCGGTGATTGCCAGCCCGTCGCCCCGCCGCGCGATTTCGGCGGCGAGATCCGGGCGGCGTAACAGGCGCCGGAGGGTTCGGGTCTGCGGCGTCACGCGATCCCCCCTGCGGTCGGGGGTCGGCGGGCGGGCGGCGCGGTCGCGATCGCAGTGAGGGCGCGATCAGCCATCCAGACCGAGCACTTCACGCGCCATCGCCAGCAGTTCATCCGGGTTGAAAGGCTTTGTCAGGTAGGCATCGGCGCCGACTTCGGCCCCCTTTGCCCGGTCGTATTGCTGGCCCTTGGCGGTCAGGAAGACCACGTGGATGCCGTTCGCCTCGGGCGCCTGCCGCAGCCGCTCGCACACCTCGTAGCCGCTGAGGCGCGGCATCATCACGTCCAGCAGGACGAGGTCGGGGCGTTCGGCCAGGATCAGTTCCAGCGCGGCCTCGCCATCGGCGGCGGTGAAGATTTCGACGCCGTCATCCTCGAGATCCTCGATGCTCTGCTCGATCAGCAGGCGGATATGGGCCTCGTCCTCGGCGATGACGATCTTCTTCGGCATGGTCAGGTCCTTTTGCCTTTCTCTTCGGCCATTTCGGCGGGCGAGACGGGCAGCCAGCAGTGAAAGACGCTGCCGGCGCCCGGCGTGCTCTCAACGCCGATCTCCCCGCCCAGATGTTCGACAATCTCGCGGCAGATTGGCAAGCCCAGTCCGGTGCCCGAGGGTTTTTCCGTGAGAGTGTCGCCAACCTGCCGGAATTTCTCGAAGATGGCCTCCTGGTCCTCGGCGGCGATCCCGGCGCCGGTATCCTCGATGCTGATCCTGATACGCCCGGCCCCGGCGGGGGCCGCGCGGCAGACGATGCCCCCCTCATCGGTGAACTTCACCGCGTTCGAGATCAGGTTCACGAGCACCTGCACCAGCCGGTCGCGATCCGCCTGCACCGGCGGCAGGCCCGCCGCGATCTCGGAGCGGAAACTCAGCCCTTTCTCGCGATAGAGGCTTTCGGTCGCCGACGCGGCCTGTTCGATCACCTCGGCCACGTCGACCGGCCGGATGTTCCAGGTCATTTCCCCGGACTCGATCTTCTCGAGGTCCAGCACGTCGTTGATCAGCTTGGTCAGCCGGTCGCCCTCGGTCTGGATGATGCCGAGGTTGCTCCGGACCTGCTCGATGGCGCGCTCGGTCTTGCGGTCCGCCTCGGCGACATTGGGCAGGATCGTGCTTTCGAGGCGTCTCTGGACCAGGCGCGCGAAGCCGAGAATCGAGGTGAGCGGCGTCCTCAGCTCGTGGCTGACATTCGCCAGGAAGCTGCTCTTCGCCCTGCTTTCGGCCTCGGCCCGATCGCGCGCGCGCAGCAACTCGTTTTCGCGTTCCTTCAGCTCGGTAACGTCCGAATAGATCGCCACCGTGCCGCCGTCGCTGGTCGTGCGCTCGTTGACCTGCACCCACCGTCCATCGGCGTATTGCAGCGAGAGCGGGCCCTTCGGGTTGCGGAACCGATCCAGACGCCAGGTGAGCCACTGGTCGGGATCCCGGCCATCCGGCGCGATCATCCGGCGTTCGAGCGCGGTTCGGTAGAGGCTCTCGACCTGCATCCCGGTATCGACCAGGTCCCGCACGTCGCGCATGAAGATGTCGCGGTACCGGCTGTTCGCGATGACCAGCTTCTCGTCCGCGTCGAAGAAGGCGAAGCCCTCGGAGGTGCTCTCGAGCGCGTCGCGCAGCCGCGCCTGCGCGCGGCGTTCGGCGGCTTCGGCCTCGGCGCGCTGCTGCGTGACGCGCTGCTGGCGGATCGTCAGCCAGACGATCCCCGCCGCCAGCAGGACGAACGCGGCCAGCACGACGACCAGCCGGTCGCGCAGCTGCCCGAGATCGGCCGACTGGCCCTCCATGATCTCGAAGGCGATGCGGTCGGCCTCGGTGGTCTTGTCGTAGACGCTGCTCATCGTCTCCTGGATCCGGGTGAGAACCAGGTCCAGAAGGATCGGCGAGGTCGGCTCCAGCGCGCCGAACCCCTCGGTCAGCCAGATGCGCGCATCGTCGACCGCCGGGCTGATGGTCGCATGCAGGGCCGAGGCGCCAATCAGCGTGTCGAAGGTGTAGCGCGTCCGCAGCGCCTCGAGATCACTTTCCACCGTGTGCAGGTGGTCGAGGATCGCCGCCACGTTGCCTTCGGTCGGGTGCGCCCTTGCCGCCTGGGTCGCGGCGAGCAGTTCGTAATAGTTCCGCGCGACCCGCTCCATGTCCCGCTTCTCGGCCATGACGCGCAGCGGCAGGCCTTCCTCCAGCCGTTTCACCGCGATCTGCACGTACCCGATCACGCCGATCGCCACGGCCAGGACCAGGCCGATCAGAACGACGGTGCGCAGCGAGCGCGCGCGTGGCAGCTCAGCCATCGCCGGCCCGTCGCGGGTTTCGGGCCGACATCATTCCGCGAGCAGCCCCGCGGCCTGGTAGAACTGCCGCGCCCCCGCGTGGAGCGGGATCGCGATGCCCTTCAGCGCGGTCTCCAGCCGGACCTGCGCGCCCTTCGGATGCCCCTCGTCCAGCAGCTTGCGGGTGCGCGGGCTCCAAATTGCCGCGGTCAGGTCGTTCACGAGGTCCGCGTCGAGGCTTTCATGCACGATCAGCTGGGTGCCAATCTCGAGCGTCGGCACCGCCTCGTCGAGCCCCGGATAGGCCCCGGCGGGGATCGTGCCCTGCGCGAGATAGGGGCGCTCGGCGATCAGTTTTCCGGTGATCCGGTCCGAGAGCGGGATCAGTCGGATCGCGGTCGTCTTCGAGACCTCGATCACCGAGCCGGTCGGGTAGCCGGCGACAAAGAAGAAGGCGTCGACATCGCCCTCGACCAGCATCGGCCCGGCATGGTTGTGCTTGATGTAGAGCGGGGTGATGTCGTCCTTGGAAATCCCGGCCGCCGCCAGGATCAGCTCGGCGGTCGCGAGCGTGCCCGAGCCCGGCTCGTCCAGCGCCACCCGCTTGCCCCGAAGGTCGTCGACGGTCCGGATGCCCGAATCCGCCGCGGTCACGATGTGCAGGCTGCCCGGATACAGATTGGCCACGGCCCGCAGCTGCGTCATCGGCGTCTGGCCGTCGAACCGGCCCTCGGCGGCATAGGCCCAGTAGATCACGTCCGCCTGCGACAGGCCGGCCTCGATGCTTCGGTCCGATACCGCCTGGACGTTCGCCACCGACCCGTTCGAGACCTGCGCGATCGAGATCAGCCCGGAGACACCGCAAGCCGTCCCGTCCGCGCAATCCTCGGCTGCCGAGATGCCCTGTGCCAGCAGCGAGCCGATGGGATAGAAGGTGCCCGCCTTGCTTGCCGTCGCGATGCGGAAGATCTTCGGCGCCCCGTCGCTCGACTGCGCAAGCGCGCCGGCGGGGGACAGGACCGCCCCCATGACACCCACGATCGCGATCGCGGCAAGGCGGCGAAACGTGATTTCAAGCATCTCAGATTTTCCTTTTCCCTACGTAGTCCATTCTGCTGGCCTCTTCCTGGCTGCCCGTCCCTGTGCCTCTCACCTGTCGAGAAGGTGGTCGGGTATCGGCACCCCCGCCTCGCGGAAATAGCGCGCGGCGCCTGGGTGAAGCGGCATCGGCAGTCCGGCAAGCGCGGTTTCGGGCGACATCGATTGCGTCGCGGCGTGCATCTGGTGCAGCAGCGGCAGGTTGTCGAACAGCGCCTGCGTGATCAGGTAGACGTCTTCCTCGGGCACGTCCTCGCGCACCGCCAGGAAATTCGGCTGGGCGATGGTTCGAATGTCCGCCGCCTGGTCGGGATAGGTGTCCGCCGGCAGGACGTAGGGCTGCCAGAGATTGCGGCCGCCATCGGCGCGGCGGGCCTGGTCCTCGGTGAATTCCAGGATCACCGCGTCCTGCCCCATCTCGGACTTCAGCCGTGCGAGCGCCTTGGTCGGAAGCCCCGCCGGCAGGGCGATCGCCGCCACCTCGCCGCGCTGCAGCGCATCCGCCGCCGGACCATAGCCCATGTGCAGAAGCTCGAACGCCTGCTCTGCCTGCAGGCCAAGGTTCCCCAGCAAGGTGATCGAAGAGGCCAGGGTACCCGAGCCGAGACTGCCGAGAACGACCGGCCGCCCCTTGAGCGCCGACAGGTCCTCGATCGTCCCGGATTGCCGGAACTCGGCCCGCATGACGAATTGCTCGACATTGGGCCACAGGCCGGTCACGGAGCGGACGGCGCCCGACGGGCCGCTCTCGGCGAACACGCCCAGGCCACTGCGCGCGTCCGAGCCGAAAAGCCCCTGGAGAATGGCGAACTGCGCCTCTCCGCTCTCGAGCAGCCGGACGTTCTGGGCCGAGCCGGCCGTAGTGGCGGTCGTCAGCGCGATACCATGGCTCTTCTGAAGCGTCGCCTTCACGAGCGCGGCAAGAGCGACCCCGACGGGGTAGAAGGTGCCGCCGGGGCTGGCCGTGGCCAGCAGATAATCCCTGTCGGAACTCGCGATCGCCGGCCGGGACGCCAAAATTGGCGCGATGAGCGAAACAAACAGGAAAATACGCCGCCTCATCCAACCTTCCCGAGAGAGCCTATTCTTGACCACTATAGGAACAATTCCTGAGCGGGTGCCAAGATTTTCCGCGCGCGTTGACGAAATTTCGTCGCTTGCGCAAAGCTCCATTTGTTTATCGCTCCCGGGGCGGTCGCGACCCGATCGTTGTTTTGGAACCGTTCGATGCAGGTGCGCGCGCAAATGCTTTGCCGGGCCGATCCGGCGCAAGGAACCTCCGCGCCACAACAGATGCCGCGGCAGCCCGGCGGTCTTGTTGCGAGGCGTCCCGCTCGCGGGGCGGAAGGCCCGGCCGGACGGTGCGCCATATCGCGGCCGCCGTGCCCTTCGATCGGAATCCATTGACCGCCCGCCGAGCGGGATGGGGGCTCAGGCTTGCGCCGCAAGGCCGCCGGAGCCTGAGGCGGTCAAGGCGCCTGCGCGCCGCTGACCCCGACATAGACCGCATAGACGGCGTGCGTCGAGGTGATGAACAGCCGGTTCCGCTTGGGCCCGCCGAAGGTGAGGTTGGCGACCATCTGGGGCAGCTTGATCCGGCCCAGCGGGTTGCCCTCGGGATCGAATACGCGCACGCCGTCCAGCGCCGATGACCACAGGTTGCCTTCGGTGTCGAAGCGGAACCCGTCCGGATGGCCGGGCGCGACCTCGACGAAGACCTCGCCGCCGGTCAGCCGGTTGTCAGAGGTCACGTCGAAGACGCGGATATGGCGCGGCCCATCGGGGTCGTGCGACATCCCGCTATCGGCGATGTAGAGCCGGCTCTCGTCGGGCGAGAAGGCCAGGCCGTTCGGCTTGACGAAATCGTCGGCGACCA
>JABAHR010000684.1_pt1 | contig 33128 bp, 37 predicted proteins | sample 7062101 | NCBI WGS metagenome assembly JABAHR01 (sample SAMN14534553, study PRJNA622989) | marine sediment metagenome | biome: marine biome [ENVO:00000428]; feature: marine pelagic biome [ENVO:01000023]; material: deep marine sediment [ENVO:00002113] | place: India: Gulf of Kutch | collected...
TGGGCGTGATCGGGTCGGCAACGGAGACCGAGCAGATCGCGCGGACGGTCGATTCCACCGGCGACGTCTATTTCGTGCCGGCCCTGGCCGGGTTGGGTGCGCCGTACTGGGATCCGTACGCGCGCGGGATGATCGTCGGTCTCACCCGCGGCACCAGCCGCGCTCACCTGGTACGGGCGACGCTCGAGAGCATCGCCTACCAGGCGCGCGACGTGATGACCGCCATGGAACGAGATGCCGGCATGTCGCTCCGCGAACTGCGCGCCGACGGCGGGGCGGCGGCGAACGGATTCCTGATGCAGTTCCAGGCCGACATCCTCGGCGTGCCGGTCGAGGTGCCGGCCGTGACCGAGACCACCGCGCTGGGCGCGGCGTACCTGGCGGGGTTGGCGACCGGTGTTTGGGATTCGACTGCGCGGATCGAGGAAAGTTGGCGATGCGCGAAACGATACGAGCCGCGGATGGCGGAAGCCGAGCGCGAAGACCGCTACGGCCGCTGGCAGCAAGCGGTGGGGCGGGCGCAAGGATGGGCACGGCGATGAACCGCGGCGGCGCCCCGTCATCATTCGCATAATCCCGGGCCCGGCGTTATGTTGTCGCGGGGCGGAGAGAAATCATGAGCGATAAAAAAACATCGAATCTGTTCGACGACGCGATCAAACGACTCGACGACGCGCTGGAGTTTGCCCAGGTCGATGCCGAGGTGGTGCAGAAGCTGAAACACCCGAAGGCGATTCTCCAGGTATCGATCCCGGTGCGGATGGATGACGGGTCGCTCGAGATTTTCGAGGGGTACCGGGTCCGGCATGACGACACGCGGGGGCCGACCAAGGGCGGGCTGCGGTATCATCCGGATGTCGACCTCGACGAGGTGAAAGCCCTGGCGTTCTGGATGACCTGCAAATGCGCCGTCGTCGGCATCCCGTACGGCGGTGCCAAGGGCGGCATCACCGTCAATCCCAAACGCCTCAGCCGAATGGAACTGGAACGGCTGAGCCGGCGGTTCATCCAGTTGATGGCCGATTTTATCGGGCCGGAAACCGACATCCCGGCCCCGGACGTGTACACCAATGCGATGATCATGGGCTGGATGATGGACGAGTACTCGAAGATCGTGCGGCGGCACACGCCGGCGGTGATCACCGGCAAGCCGATCCCGCTCGGCGGCAGCCTGGGCCGCGACGACGCGACCGGCCGCGGAGCCTATTACTGCATCAAGGAACTGGAACGGCGCCGCGACTGGGACCCGCAAAACATCCGCGTGGCGGTCCAGGGATTTGGCAACGCGGGCCAGGCCGTGGCGCGGTTGTTGCACGCCGACGGCTACCGCATCGTGGCCGTCAGCGATTCCAAGGGCGGGATCCATCGCGAAGAAGGTTTTGACGTCCCCAGCCTGATCCAGATCAAGCTCGAGTCACGCCAGTTGCGGGCGGTGTACTGCAACGGCGCGTTATGCGAGGCGGTGGAAGCGGACCCGATCACCAACGAACAGTTGCTCGAGCTGGATGTCGACATCCTGATCCCGGCAGCGCTCGAGAACCAGATCACCTGGGAGAACGCCGGCAACATCCAGGCGCCGGTCATCGTCGAGGTCGCCAACGGCCCGACCACCACCGCGGCCGACGTGGTGCTGAAACAGCGGGAGAACATCCTGGTGGTACCCGACATCCTGGCCAACGCCGGCGGTGTCACGGTCAGTTATTTCGAGTGGACCCAGAACCGCCAGGGTTATTACTGGAGCGAGGCCGAGGTGCACCAGCGACTGCACGAGATCATGGCGCGCGAGTTCAACCTGGTGCATGACCTGATGGTCAAGCACAAGATCGATATGCGGACGGCGGCGTACACCCACGCCCTGAACCGTCTCGGCAGCGCGATCGAGGCGCAGGGAACCCAGCGTTATTTCCGCGCCCAGCACTAGCTGGCGCGCGCGGGTGGCCGGCGACGCCGGCCGCGATCAGTGATGGTGACCGCCCGGTCCATGGGCGTGGCCGTGGCTGATCTCCTCGTCGGTCGCGTCGCGGATCTCGGCGGTGATCTCGACGTCAAACGTAAGATCCACACCCGCCAATGGGTGGTTCCCGTCCAGCGTCACCGACTGGTCGCTAACCGCGGTGACGGTAACGACGGGAGAGCGGGCATCCTCCCCGGCGCGGAACTGGTCGCCTACCTTGACTTCCTCGGCCGGCAACTTGTCCCGCGGCACCTCGATGACGTTCTCGGCGTTGTGTTCACCGTAGGCGTCCTTGGCGGCCACTTGGACCTGGGTCTTGGTGCCGCTCTCGAGTTTACCGAGGGCTTGCTCGAGCCCGGGGATGATCTGGCCGCCGCCCTCGAGGAACGATAACGGGTCGCTGCCCTGGGAAGAATCGAGTTGGTTGCCGTCCGGATCGGTCAGGGTGTAATGAAAACTGATAACGCGTGCGCCCATGGGCGAACTCCCTTCGTGGTTAGGAATCGGTGAAGTTCGATCAAAAATTCACTCTGGCGCAGATCCGGCGGGATGTCGAAGAAAAACCGGGCTTTCTCTTGGGGAACCGTTCCCGGGTCGCTATCATCCCAAACTCATGAGCGAGCATATCTACAAAAAAATCGAGTTGGTCGGATCCTCCACCACCTCCCTGGAAGACGCCATCAACAACGCCCTGGTTCGGGCGCGGAAAACCGTCCACCAAATGCGCTGGTTCGAGGTGATCGAGACCCGCGGCAGCATCGAGGATGGCCAGGTCGCGCATTACCAGGTGACCCTCAAGATCGGGTTCAAGCTGGACGAGTAACAACGCCGGCCGGTGTTTCAGGCCTGCAGGTTGCGGATCTTGTCGCGGATCTTGGCGGCCCGTTCGAATTCCTGGGCCTCCACCGCGGTCTGCAGCTCACGCTCGAGTCGTTCGAGCGGGGAGATCGGGCGGGTTTGGTCGATGTGGCTGGCCAGGTCGCGCAGGGCGTTGAGCGAGCGATCCCGCTCGAAGGTAAACGTCGGGTTGTCCAGGTCTTCCAGGTTCTCGATCGCGGTGACGGTCTGGCGCACGATTTTCAATGCCCGGTCATAGTCGTCACCGTCCACCGCGATCATGGCGCGGGCCACGGCGTTCATCCGCAGGATGTAAGGTCGCCACTGTTCGAGATGCAACCGGTCTTCTTCTTCCGCGGCGTATTGTTTCACGAAATCGAACATCTCGAGGTTCCGACCGGTATCACGAATCACGCGGTCCCATTCCTTGAGCTGGAACAGGTTCAGGTAGCGGTAATAGAACAGGACCCCTTCCTCGAACAACTCGTGGCATTGTTCGTGGGCCAGCGCAAAGCGGTCGGCCTGGCCCTTGGCATCGGCGTTGGCCAGGCGACCCTTGTAGTAGGCGAGCGATGATTCGCAGTCGTGCGGCCGCGACCCGTCCGGGCGGCCGTCCAGTTCGTACTGTTCGATGCCGACCGGCAGGCGTACCTGTAGTACCGGACGCCCGTCGGTACCGTCCACGATCCGGATGTTGTCCTCGGCATCGTACGGCCAGGACTCGAACAACGCCCGCAAATCAAATTCGTTCGTGCTCATCGTTGATGCAAGGTAACCTGCTTGCAGTTGGCCGTCTGTGCAAGCGGAATCTGGCAGCGGGGGTAGAACGCGGTTTGTCCCGCCGGGGGCCGGGTCAGTCCATCTTCGCAATCACGGCATCGCCAAACTCGCTGCACTTGACCTGCTTGGCGTCTTCCATCAGGCGCGCGAAATCGTAGGTCACGATCCGAGCCGCGATGGCGCCGTCCAAACCCTTGATCACCAGGTCCGCCGCCTCGGTCCAGCCGAGGTAGCGCAGCATCATCTCGCCGCTGAGAATCACGCTGCCGGGATTGACCTTGTCCTGGTTGGCGTATTTCGGGGCGGTCCCGTGGGTGGCTTCGAAAATCGCATGGCCGGTGACGTAGTTGATGTTGCCGCCGGGAGCGATCCCGATGCCGCCGACCTGGGCCGCGAGGGCGTCGCTGAGGTAATCGCCATTGAGATTGAGCGTGGCGATGACGTCGAACTCGGTCGGCCGCGTCAGCACCTGTTGCAGGGCGATGTCGGCGATCGCGTCCTTGACGATGATCCCGTTGTCGAGTTTTACCCAGGGCCCGCCGTCGAGGTCTTGCCCGCCGAACTCGTTTTTTGCCAGGGCAAACCCCCAGTCGCGGAACGCGCCCTCGGTAAATTTCATGATGTTGCCCTTGTGGACCAGGGTCACGCTCGAGCGGTTGTTGTCGATCGCGTAGTTGATCGCCGCGCGGATCAGCCGCTCGCTGCCTTCCGAAGAAACCGGTTTGATCCCGATCCCGCTCGTTTCCGGGAATCGGATCTTGGTCACGCCCATGGTTGAGTGAAGAAACTCGATCACCTGCCGGGCTTCCGGCGTACCGGCCGCCCACTCCACCCCGGCATAAATGTCCTCGGTGTTCTCGCGGAAGATCACCATGTCCACCTTCTCCGGGTGGCGGACGGGGGAGGGGACGCCGTGGAACCAGCGCACCGGCCGGAGGCAGACGTAGAGGTCGAGCATCTGGCGCAGGGCCACGTTGAGCGAGCGGATCCCGCCGCCGACCGGCGTGGTCAGCGGGCCCTTGATCCCGACCAGGTGCTCCTTGAACGCGGCGATCGTCTCGTCCGGTAACCAGCTATTGACCTGGTTGAACGCCGCTTCGCCGGCCAGGACTTCCAGCCACTCGATCTTGCGGCTGCCGCCGTAGGCTTTCGCGACCGCCGCGTCAAGCACCCGCACCGCCGCCGCCCAGATGTCGGGTCCGGTTCCGTCACCGCGAATAAAGGGAATGGTTGGAGTATCCGGTACGCTGAGTTTGCCGTTGTTGATCGTAATATTTGCCATGGCTCGGGGTCCTCGTTACGGAAAGGGGCGATCATAGCAGAGGTCTTTCCTGTTGCAAGTGAGGAGTCCCCTCACTTTCCCAGTTGACATCTGGCAGGGGGCCAGTAAGATGCCGCGCTTCGTAACCCGAAGGATTTTTCAAGATGGCAAATACCCGTTCCGCAGCAAAAGCCGCCCGCACCAGTGCCCGGCGCCAGGCCCAGAACAAGTCAATCAAGTCCCGCCTCCACACGCTGGAAAACAAGTTCCTCGCCGCGATCGGCGACGGCAACGCGGACGAAGCGGCAGTTGCTCTGCGCGCCGTGAGTTCGGCCCTCGACAAGGCGGCCAAGACCAGCGCCATCCATCAGAACACGGCGTCGCGGAAAAAATCGCGGTTAGCGGCGCGTCTCAAGACCCTCGCCGCCTGACCGCGGTCGCGGTTTCAGGTTCTTGTTGCCGGGCACCGGCCCGAATGCCGGCCAGCGGGATCTGCGGTCACCATCTTTCCGTCAACAGGGTGACGACTTTTCGCGCCAGGTCATCCGCCGCCAACGGCAGGGCCTGGTAATCCGCCGCCTGTAGGTCCGAGCCGATAAACGTATCCGCCACCCCCTCGATCGTGCGGGAGGGGACGATCGGTTGGTCGTTGCGCTCGTCGCGGATGATTACCTGCACGCGGATCGTGATGCGGTACTCGCGCGGGACGCCGGTATCATCCTTCTCGGTCCGCAGTACCGCGCGGTCGTAATCCACGATCGTGCCAAGCACCACCACGTCGGCTTGTTCGCGGTCGACAACCCGCAGCGTGCCGTCCTGGTGCAATCGTTTGATGATCCCGTTGGTCACCTGGGCTTCGAGCTGGGGCCGGATGGTCTGGTTGGCAAACATCGGCACCGCGACCGTGCGATAGGTGGTTTTGCCGGCCGGGCCGAGGCGATAACCGAAACAACCGGCGAGCAGGCAGGGCAGCAAGAGCAGGGCAAGCGGCAGGCGTGGGTTCCAGCCGGGCAAGGTCATGTCACGGGTTGGCGGTAGCAGGCGGCGCGGTCTCCCGCTCGAGCCGGGGGGTCAGCGCCACCACTTTCTCTTTCGCCGCCGCCGCCCATTCGGATTGCGGGCTGTGTTCGATGGCGTCGTTGTAATAGATCAGGGCCGCGGAGTACTTGTTCATGTGCTCGTAAAACGCACCGATCTGGTAGAGGCCGCGTGCCTGTTCGTGGGATAGGCCGGTGCGCGCTTCCTCGGCCTGCGCCACCATCGGGCTGTCCGGGTATCGTACAACAAAATCCGCATAGGCATCGATCGCCTGGTTGGCGGTGTTCTGGTCGTACTCGGCGCGGCCCGCCTGTTGTTGGTAGGCGTAGCCGATTTGGTATTGCGCCGTCTCGGCCAGTTCATGGTCCGGGTACCGTTCGAGGAGCCGTTCGTAGGCGTGGACGGCGAGGATGTATTCCTGGCGTTGTTCGTGGGCCAGCCCGATGCGGTACTGGGCTTGCGGACCGACCTTGCTGTACGGGCCGTTCTTGACCACTTTCTTGTAGATCTCGATTGCCTTGTCCCGGGTAGGGAACCAGCGGATCCCGTAGGCCTTGTAGCGTTCGCCGGCCATGAACAGGTTGCCGATCTTGAACTGGTTCTCGAGGGCGGTCTCGAAGTGATCCGAAGCCGGGTGTTGCTCGATCAGGGCCTGGTACTGCTCGAACGCCTGGTAGTGATAACCGTACGCGGCCAGTGACTCCGCCATGCCCAGCCGCGCTTCCTCGACGGCCGCCGACGTCGGCCAACGCCGGACCAGGCGACGATAGGAGGCGATGGCGTTGCTGTAATCTTCCTGTTCCTGCCAGCGGCGGGCGATCGCGAGTTGTTCTTCCGGGTCGCGGCCGGTGGTGACGCCGTGTTTCTCGTACACCCAGCCCTCGCCGCGTCGCCAGATCAACGGGGCCGGGCAGTCCGGCGGTTGCACCAGGCCGGTCACCGCGACAAACAGCAAGATGGCTGTGAACGTTTTCCTCATCAACAGTCGGCGAACCCTAACCGATCTTGCAACGAGGCGTCAAGTTTGGCAAACAGTTCCCCGCCATGTCACAGCTATTTCTCGGTTTGGATTCGAGTACCCAGAGCCTCTCCGCCATCGTGATCGATTACGATTCCCGCGAGGTGGTCTACGAACACGCCCTGAACTTCGACACCAGCCTGCCCGGCTACGGGACCGTCAACGGCGTGTTGCCGAATCCCGACCCATTGATCAAACACAGCCCGCCCCAAATGTGGGCCGAGGCCCTGGACCTGTTGTTCGGCCGGATGCAGACCGACGGGGTGGCCCTGGGCGAGATCCTTGCCGTGTCCGGGTCCGGCCAACAACATGGCTCGGTTTATCTCAAGGCCGACGGGAGTTTCGCACGACCAACCGCGCCAATCTGGATGGATGCGTCCACGGCAGCCGAGTGCGCGGCCATCGAGCAGGCCCTCGGCGGGCGGGCCGCCACCGCCGCGGCAACCGGTTCGGCCGCGTTCGAGCGGTTTACCGGGCCGCAGATTCGACGCTTCGCCGAGACTGAGCCGGCCGCGTACGCGGCGACCGATCAAATTGCCCTCGTCAGTTCGTACCTGGCCGGCCTGGTGGCCGGCTGCCCGGCCCCGATCGATCACGGTGACGGCGCCGGGATGAACCTGATGGATATCGAGCGGAAAACCTGGCACCCGGACGCGCTGGCCGCAACCGCGCCGGACCTCGCATCAAAGCTGCCGCCGCTCGCGTCCTCCACCACGGTGATCGGTCCGGTCGGGACGCACTGGGTCGAGCAATACGGGTTGAACCCGCAAGCCGACGCGGTGACCTGGTCCGGGGACAACCCTTGCAGCCTGGTCGGCCTAGGATTGATCCGCGAAGGCATGGTCGCGATCAGTCTCGGTACCAGCTACACCTATTTCGGGTACCTGGAAACCTGTCACACCGATCCGCACGGGGAAGGACATGTGTTCGTCGCCCCGACCGGCGATTACATGACGCTGATCTGTTTCAAGAACGGGTCGCTCGCCTGCGAACAAATCCGTGACCAGTTCGGGCTGGATTGGGACGGGTTCAGCCGCTGCCTCGCCACCACGCAACCGCGGGCGGACGGGGGGATCATCCTCCCGTACTACGAAACCGAGATCGTCCCGCGCGTCAACCGCCCGGGCGTTCACCGGTTCGACCTGGACGCCGCCGACGCCGCGGCCAACTGTCGCGCGGTTGTCGAGGCGCAGCTGATGTCGATGCGGATTCATTCCCGCTGGATGGAAGTCCGCCCGACGCGGATCCTGGCGACCGGCGGTGGCTCGGTCAACGAACCGTTCCTCCAGGTCGTGGCCGACGTGATGCAATGTCCCGTGCTGCGGATCGAGGTGTCCCAGAGCGCCGCGCTCGGCGCCGCGTTGATGGCCGCCTACGCGCATTTCGACCACGCGGGACGTTCGGTCGGCTGGGAAGAAATCGTGGCCGGTTTTACCGACCCGATCGCGGGCAGCGAAGTGCGGCCGGACCCGGCCACGCGGCCGGTCTACGACCGGTTGCTGGAACGGTATGCCGACTGCGAGCGCCGGGTATTGGGCGACGCGGCTACTGGCGGATGAATTCCGCCTCGATTTCCAGCTCCACCTCGTCGCCGACCACCAGGCCGCCGGTCTCGAGGGTCTTGTGCCAGGTCAACCCGTAATCCTTGCGGTTGATCGTGGTGCGGGCTTCGATCCCGAGCCGGGTGTTGCCCCACGGATCCTTGATCGGACCTTTCACCTTGAACGCTAGGGCGATCTCCTTGGTCACGCCGTGCATCGTGAAATTGCCGTGGGCGATCCACTGCCCACCTTGGTTCTCGATCCGGGTTGCGGTGAAGGTGATCTCCGGATGCTCGTCGGCGGCAAAGAAATCCTCGTTCCGAAGATGATCGTCGCGTTTGTCGTTGCCGGTGTCGATGCTGGCCACGTCGATCGTGGCGCNNCTTGCCGAAATTTCCTTTAACCTTGCTGATAACCATGTGACTGATCGAGAAACCGATATGCGAATGAGACGGGTCGACCCGGTAGGTGTCGGCGCGGCTGGACGGGGTGGCAAGCGCCAGCAACAGGCTGCTGGCCGCGATCACAAAATAACGGGTATGAATCATGGACGGATCTCCTTTCAATGAGCTGCGATGATTCTTACTACTGCCCTTGAGTTGCCGATTGGTCAAGCGCCGATTCCGGTGCGGGGGTNNTGGGGGATCGTATCTAGACACCACTTCCCGGATGAACAGCGACCGCAAGACATTGGCCCAGCGGGCCCAGATGACCGACCTGGAACGGTTGCGGCATTCGTGCGCCCATGTCATGGCCAACGCCATCCTCAATCTCTGGCCGGACGCCCAGTTCGCCGCCGGGCCGCCCGTGGCAGAAGGCTTCTATTACGATTTCGATCTCGATCACCGCGTGTCGCCGGAAGATTTCGAGAAGATCGAGGCGGAGATGAAACGGATCATCGAAGCCGACCAGCCGTTTGAACGACGCGAGGTGACCCGCGAAGAAGCGCGCCAGCTCGGCGCCCAGGGCCGGCTTGGGGCCTTGGGCGCGCGCGACCAGCCAAGTCAGTTCAAGCTGGATCTGCTGGATGATATCCCGGCCGATGAAGCGGTGTCGCTTTACCAGAACGGCGAATTTCTCGATCTCTGTGCCGGGCCGCATGTCGAGTCGACCCGCAAGATCGGTGCGTTCAAGCTGACCACGGTGGCCAGCGCGTATTACAAGGGCGACGAGCGCAACCCGCAACTGCAACGGCTCTACGGCACCGCGTTCCCGAGCGGCAAAGAACTGCGTCAATGGCTGAAGATGCAGGAAGAAGCCAAGAAACGTGACCATCGCAAGCTCGGCAAGGAACTCGGGATCTATGTGTATGACGACGATGTCGGGCCGGGATTACCGCTCTGGTTGCCGAACGGCACCGCGATCATCGAGGAACTCGAGCGCCTGGCGAAAGAGACCGAGTTCGCTGCCGGGTACCAGCGGGTGCGGACGCCCCACATCTGCAAGGAACAGCTCTACCTGACCAGCGGACACCTGCCCTATTACCAGGATAGCATGTTCCCGCCGATGGAGTTCGAGGGGGTGAAATACTACCTCAAACCGATGAACTGCCCGCATCATCACCGGATCTATGCCGCCCAGCCGCGCAGTTACCGTGACCTTCCGCTGCGCTTGGCCGAGTACGGGTCCTGTTACCGCTACGAGCAGAGCGGGGAGTTGTTCGGCCTGATGCGGGTGCGGTCGATGCAGATGAATGACGCGCACATCTACTGCACCCTGGACCAGTTCGAGGAAGAGTTCCTGGCGGTGTGTCAGATGTACCTGGATTATTTCAAGATCTTCGGCATCGAGAAGTACGTCATGCGGTTCAGCACGCATGCCGCCGAGGGGCTCGGGAAGAAATACGTCGATGAATCCGCGCTCTGGCTCCAGACCGAGGACCTGGTTCGTCGCGCGCTCGCCGCGGGAAACATCAATTCCACCGAGGTGGCCAACGAAGCGGCGTTCTACGGACCCAAAATCGATGTCCAGGTCTGGAGCGCGATTGGGCGCGAGTTCACCCTGGCCACCAACCAGGTTGATTTTGCCGTGCCGGCGCGGTTCGGGTTGACCTATAAAAATGCTGAAAACCGCGATGAAACCCCGCTTTGCATCCATCGCGCCCCGCTTGGTACCCACGAACGTTTCATCGGGTTCCTGATCGAGCATTATGCCGGGGCGTTCCCGACCTGGCTGGCCCCCGAGCAGGTGCGGGTGTTACCGATTACCGACGATCAAAAACAATGTTGCAATCGCATCGCGGAAACCTTAAAGAGAGAGGCTGTCCGTGTTACTGTGGATGCGCGTAACGAGAAGATCGGCGCCAAGATTCGCGACGCGCGGTTGGCCAAAGTGCCATATATGTTGGTGGTTGGTAAACGAGAGATGGAAGCCGGCACGGTGGCGGTTCGCAGCCGCGAACGCGGCGAGGAAGGCGCCCAGCCGGCGGCGGAGTTTGTTCAACGAGTTACAAGCGAGATAAAACAACGCAGTTCGTCCTGATCGATGATCTGGGACGGCGTCGCCGGTTCTTCGGCAAGATTCTCGCCTACGGGAGGTTCTACCTATTCAACGTTTTGTCCGTGTAAACCATAAGATCCGCGCCCGCGAGGTTCGCGTGATCGATGAGCAGGGAAATCAACTCGGAGTCATGCCTACCGGGCAAGCTTTGGTCGAGGCAAACAACCGTGGGCTGGACCTGATCGAGGTGGCGGCCAAGGCCGACCCGCCGGTCTGCCGCATCACAGACCTGGGTAAGTTCAAGTACGAGCAAACCAAGCGCCAACGCGAGGCCCGAAAACATCAACACGCCAACAAACTCAAAGAGATCAAGCTGCGACTTAATATTGACGATCACGATTACGAAACCAAACTGAACCGCATGAAAGAATTCCTTGGCGAAGGCCACAAGGTGAAGGTGTCCGTCTTTTTCCGCGGCCGAGAGAATGCCCGCCCGGAGTACGGTAACGCCCTGCTGGCGCGGGTGGCCGAAGACATCGCCGGTATTGGGAGGCCCGAAAACCAACCCCGTAAAGTCGGGCGCGGAATGAACATGCTCGTCGCCCCGGCCAAGGGTGGCCAAAAGAAGACCGAGTGACGGCCCGGTACAGTTTGATCCCCGGAAGGAACCATTACGATGCCACGCATGCGCCTAGCCAAGACCAAGAAATCCGCCAAGAAACGTTTCAAGATCACCGCGTCCGGTAAGATCAGTTACCGGAAGTCCGGTCGCCGGCACCTGCTCGGCCACAAATCCGCCAAGCGTAAACGCCAGCTTGGTAAGCCGGCCGTCATCAGCGAAACCCACACCCACATGATCACCGAGTCGCTGCCCTTTGATCATCGCGCCTGAACCGCGGCCGCGTCTACCGGCAACAAAAAACCTTTAGCAACCAGCAACCGAATCCCGCAACCCCTTCTTCCGGAGAGTTACCATGGNNTAACTGACCAACATCGTCTGTTACCGAGGAGACCTCAACTCATGGCCAGAGCCACTAATGCACCCGCCAGTCGTCGTCGACGCCAACGCATGATCAAAGCCGCCAAGGGCTATCGTGGTTGGCGCAGCACCAAGTTTCGTTACGCCAAGAATGCCGTCTGGCATGGTTGGCAGTACGCGTTCGATCATCGCAAGAACAAGAAAGGCGAGTTCCGCGCGCTCTGGACCCAGCGTATCAACGCCGCCTGCCGCGCCGAGGGCAGCATCAGTTACAGCCGTTTCATCCACGCGCTGAAACAGGCGAATATCACCCTCGATCGGAAGATCCTGGCCGACCTCGCGGTCAACGATCCCCAGACATTCAGCGCCGTGCTCGCTAAGGCCCGGTCGTAGGTTTCGGCCCGGTGTTGCTCCAGCCCCCGGCCGGCTGGTCAGCCCAGCGGTACCAGTTCGCGTTCGCGCCCGGTAAAGCGGCAGATCTGCGTGTACCCGCATCGCTGCAGCAACGCAACCGCGCGGTCAAAATCCTGGCCGGTCTCGTCCGGTAAATGCGCGTCGCTGCCCAGGCTCACCGGGATCCCGCGTTGCGCGGCCAGCCGCAGAAACGTCTCCGAGGGATAGATCGCCTGGCATTTCTTGCGCAGGCCGGCCGTGTTGACCTCGATCGCCATATCCGCCTCGGCCACCACCGCCAGCGCGGCATTGTAGACCCCCGTGAAATCCCGGGACGGACGATGGCCGAATTTTTTCGGCAGATCCGGATGCGCCAGCGAGTCGTACAGGCCGCTGGCCGCTGCCTCCGACCAGAGGGAGAAGTATTCTTCCCAGGTCTGATCCACGTTGCGGCCTCTCCAGGCCGCCGCGGAGTAATCAACCGGCCAGTCACCGATAAAATGCACGCTCCCGAGAAAGTAATCCCATGGATATCGCTCGGCCAAGCCGCGGACCCAGCGGGCGCAGCCTGGCTGGTAATCGACTTCCAACCCGAGCTTGATCGGTAATTGCGGGAACGCGGCGCGCGCGTCTTCCACCCAGCCGACGTAGGTTGCCAGGTCGGACTCGGCCATGGTCCAGTCCGTGTCACGGTCCGCCAACGGCGCATGGTCCGAGCACCCGATCTCGTCCAGCCCCCGTTCGACTGCGATGCGGGCGTACTCGATGGGCCGGCCGATCCCGTCGGTCAGGCCGGTGTGCATGTGGTAATCGATCAACATCAGGGGGCGCAGTATGCGGATATTTTGCCAGGTACGCCACTGCAAATCGCTGGCTTGTTCTCCGTTCGGCTTTCCACTAGATTGCTGGCCCATGAAGAAAGCGTTGTTCCCGTTGTTGATCATCTTGGCTGCGATCCTGGTCTTCGCCGCGGCCGGCTATCTCTATGACCAGCAGTTTGGTGCCGAGGGTCCGTTCGAGTCCCAGCATCGCCACGGCAGCAGTTCGCCCGAAGGGTCGGCCGCCGATGATGAGCACCAGCACAGCGACCAGTGCGATCATGAGGACCATTCTGGACATGACCATGAATAACCCGCCGCTCCTGGTTGCTCCCTCCATCCTCGCCGCCGATTACGGCGCGTTTGCCGCCGAGGCACAACTCGCCGAGCAGGCCGGCGGCGATTGGTTGCACTGCGATGTTATGGATGGGCATTTTGTCCCCAATATTTCGTTCGGGCCGGATGTCGTGAAAGCGCTGCGGGCCGCCACCACCATCCCGCTCGACGTGCATCTCATGATCGAACGTCCGGAACGATACGTGGAACGATTTATCGAGGCCGGCGCCAACCATGTCATCGTCCACGTCGAGCACGAAGCCCGTCACGACGTCGAGTGGACGCTGAACCTGATCAAGAGTCACAGCAAACGGGCAGGATTGGCGCTGAACCCCGCCACGCCGGCGTCGCGGGTCAAACCATTCCTCGATCTGGTCGATGAACTGCTCGTCATGACCGTCAACCCCGGGTTCGGTGGGCAGGCGTTCATGGCGGACATGCTCCCGAAAATCTCCGACCTGCGCGCCGCGGCTCCCGACGTCGATATCGTGGTCGATGGCGGGATCGACACCGAGACCGGTCCGCGTTGTTTTGAAGCCGGGGCCAACGTGCTCGTGGCCGGCACCTCGTTGTTCCGTCACCAACACCACGATATCGCCGGCGCCATGAAGGTGCTCAGGGAAAACTGTCAGTGACCAGTATCCAGTTCGGGACCGATGGCTGGCGGGGTGTCATCGCCGACGATTTTACGTTCGAGAACGTCCGCCGCGTGGCCCAGGCCACCGCGCGATACTGGAAACAGCAACGCCACCGCCGGCCGGCCACCATCATCGGCTACGATAACCGGTTCATGTCCGAGACCTATGCCCGCCTGGTCGGCGAGGTGTTTGCCGCCAATGGGATCAAGGTGAGCTACCCGCCCGAACCGGTGCCCACGCCGGCGATCAGTTACGCCGTGCGCCGCCGCCGGCTCGTCGGTGCGGTCATGATCACCGCCAGCCATAATCCGCCCCAGTTCAACGGCTACAAGGTCAAGGCCCATTACGGCGGCCCGGCCGATCCGGAACTGTGCCGCGCCATTGAGCAGCTGGTCGACCAATCCCGCGTCCGGAGCGTTCCGTTCGATGACGCGGTGGCCGATCGCCGGATCGTTATCGAGGATCCCCGACCCGCCCACGTCGCTGCGATCAAGAAACTCGTCAGTCTCCCCCGCATCCGCAAGGCCCGGTTGCGGGTCGTGATCGATTCAATGCACGGCTGTGGCGGACGGTTTCTCGAACAGATGATTGGCGGCCAGACGATCCGCGCCGACCGCAACCCGCTCTTTGGCGGGGTCAACCCCGAACCGATCGGCAAAAACCTCGGCCCGCTCTGCGCCGCGGTCAAGAAAGCCGGTGCCCAGATCGGCCTGGCAACCGATGGTGATGCTGACCGGCTGGGCATCGTCGATGATCGCGGCCGGTACGTGTCCATCCAGCTCGTGTTCGCGATGTTGTTGCTGCATCTGATCCGCAATCGCAACCAGGCCGCCGGGCGGGTGGTCCGATCCAGTAATTGCACGGTGTTGATCGACCGGATCTGCCAGGTCCACGGGTTGGAATGCAAGGAAGTGCCGGTCGGGTTCAAGTATATCTGCTCCGAGATGCTCCAGCAGGATGTCCTCATCGGCGGCGAAGAAAGCGGCGGGATCGGGTTCCGCGGACACATACCGGAGCGGGACGGGATCCTGGCCTGCTTGATGTTGCTCGAGATGCTCGCGGGGACCGGCAAGAACGTCTCGCAGTTGGTGGACGAGATCCAGGCCGAGTTCGGTCGCAGCGCCTATGACCGGATCGACATGCATTATCCGCTCGCCAAGCGCCAGCTACTCATCCGCGCCCTGCGTCGCGAACCGCCTGCCGACCTGGCCGGGTCGCCCGTCATCGAGGTGAAAACGTTCGACGGCGTCAAGTATCTCGCCGCGGACGGGGCCTGGTTGATGTTTCGCACCTCTGGCACCGAGCCGATCATTCGCATCTACAGCGAAGCGCGGACCGCCGGTCGGGTCAAAAAGCTGCTTGCCTGGGGGCGGCAACGTGCCGTGCAAATTGGAACCTAACCGGCCCGGCGTCGTGCGCGGCCGTCCGGAGCGAAAGGACCGGGAGATACGGCTCACCGCCGCTGATCTGCCACCAGTTCCCACTCGTTGCCCGCGTGGCCGCGTCCGTGAAGCGGTACTCTCGGAGCGTCGCCCGCAGATAACGCGGGGGACCGTCCGGGAACGGATTGGTCTCCAGTAACCGCAGGACCGCGGGCTCGCCTTCAAGCAGGCGGGCACAGAATCGCATGAACCAGGGATGCGGCCGGCCCGGCGGGCGGAGGGCCTCGAACCACATCTGCCAATCGATGCGCGGTTGATGCGGAGCCGCCCACCGCGGCCGTCGCGCCGGGTCGCCCGGCTGGTATCGGAACCGGTAGGGATGCCAGGTGACTCCGTCCTGGCTGCCTTCCAGCAGGATCTCTTTGCGTTCCGGGGTCATCACAGCGAACAAGCCGTAGCGGTTGATCGAACGCAACGGTTGTACGGTTTGGATCGTGGCCGCCTCCGCCCGGCTCACGAAACCGGGCCACGAAATCGGCAGGCCGCACAGCTGTGTTTGATGCGGGACGGTTGCCAGCAACACCACCGCGGCGTAGGCCCAGGCCATTACCTGCCCTGCGCGGCGGGACACGCCGCGGGCGGGTGGTGCGCTGGCTGGGGTTTCTGCCGGCAGCCAGCGCGCCAGGCGCAGTCGCCGGAGCCAACCGCTCAGCACGGCGTCGTCAAGCAACAACACGCACAGCAACGCCGTCAGCAGGTTAAAGAAACAATAATTGCCGGTCAGCGCGATCAACAACATCAAGAAACAAAAACCTGTCGCCGCCACGCACCGCGGACCTCGCGGCAGGAAGACCAAAAACGGTAACCCGAGTTCGATCACGAACATCGCGCCGCAGCAAAACGTCAACACCGCGGCCGGCAACTGGTGAGCATACCACCCCAACACCGTCGGCAGTGGTTGGGTCTCGAAATGTACCTGTAACGCCGCCAGGCGCGACCAGAGCTCGTCGCCGCTGGCCAGCTTGGTCGCGCCCGAACTGAACATCAGGCGGAACAGCAGCCAGCGTCCCATGAAAAGCAGCAACGGCGACGGCGCCGGGTCCTGGGCGGGTGTCCGGCGCCGGCGCCAGGGCGCGAACAGGGTGGCGAGCAAACCGATCTCGACCAGCAGGGTGTCCCACTGGTACCCGAGAAACACCCCGGCCACGGTTGAGAGCGAGAGATAGATCGTCCACAAACCGAGCAGGGCCGGCCCGAAAGCGATGCCGGCCACGACCAGCCCGGCCAGGACTATCCCGGCGGCGCACAGGGTGTGAAGCAACGTGTCGGTGCTGTCCAGCCAGCAAACGGTCGGGCTGAGCCAGTATGCCATCCAGCCGTTTTCCGGGACTGACTGGGTGCGTAGCAGTTCCATCGTCTCCGCAGCGGGAAGAATACCGCGGCTGCCGATCAACCCCGGTAGTTGTGTCCAGAACGACAGGATTGCCATCAGGTAGATCAGCCCCAGCCCGCGCAGGAACACCGCGCGGGTCAACTGGTAGCGTGGCGCCTCGGCATGGGTACCCCACAACAGGCGGCTGACGAAGGAGAATCGCGGGCGATGGCGGGCTACGAACCGGTACGCGGTTTCGCAGACCGCGGCCAGGCCCGGAACGCGACGGTACAGGAACCAGCCGAACGAGCGACGTCTACCATGATGCAGCGCGTGGAACACCGCGGCGGCGCCGGTACGGACGGTGCCGTCGGGTTCGACCAGGTGCACGGCTTGTTCCAGGGCGGCGCGGGAGAGTTCGGGAAACGCGTCGGTGATGGTGGGGTCCTGGAATGGTTGGAAGTCGACCGACTGGCCGATCTGCCCCTGCCAGCGTGTGATCCACTGGCGACAAAACCTGCAATCGCCGTCGTAGATCATCAGGGCACGGCCTGGTGGCTGGGCAACTCTCACCCCCCAGTTGTACCCTGCCATCCCTGTTCCCGTGAAGACTTCATCTTTCGCATCTCGCATTACCTCTTGCGATCGCAAGACAAAATGCGAGACCGGTACCGGGTCCGGTGGTGGGATAGAGGCGCAGGTGGAGTGCGGCCGGACGGAGGCCGGCGCTAGTCGCCGGCGATGGACTCGACCTGATAGCCAGCCGCTTCAATCGCTTGGCGGATCCTCGCCCGGTCGAGGTCTTTGCCGGCGATCCGGACACGGCCGCTGACCAGATCCACGTCCACCGAAACGGCATCCGCGTTGTCGACGAGCGCCTGACGAATGCTGGTGGCGCAGTGGCTACAAGTCATCCCTCCAACTGTCACCTCGAGGCGGTCCGAGATGTCGCCCTCGACTGCCGCGGTCCGGGTGGAGCGTGGGTGGGGCCAGAGCGCCACGACCAGCAAGGCCAGCAACGCCACGCCACTAGCATGACCGAACAAGCCAGGATGGTGATGATGGATTGTGACGGCGGCTTCGATGCCAAGATCGATTGCGAACCAATCAAGCAGCCAGCCAAACCCGAGCGCGCTGACCGCTACCACGCCCAGGTAAACCAACGCGATCCGCTGGCCGAGAATGCGCCAGATGGTGGTGATCGCCGCCGCGTTGGTGGCCGGTCCGGCAATCAGGAATACCAACGCCGCACCGGGCGAAATCCCCTTGGCGATCAGGGCGGCCGCCACCGGGACCGAGGCGGTGGCACAGACATACAGCGGGATGCTCAACGCCATCATCGCCAGTTTCGATAACCAACCGCTGCNNGCTGCCGAGCGCGCCACTGAAGGTTTCGGGCGGGACAACCACCGCGATCAGGCCAGCCACGATCAGCCCAACAACCAGGGCGCGGCCGATATCGCGGGGTAAAGTCACGAAACCGTAGATCCAGGCACGGCGGAGCCACGAACCCTCCACTCGTTCCTCATGGGAATGAGCATCAAGGGCCGGGGCGGGACGAGGCGCCGAACCGGCCGATGCTTCGGTCGGTTCCAAGCGATTGACAAGGAACCCGCCGACCAGGCCGGTCAACAGCGCGATCACCGGCCGAAAAATGGCGAGCAACGGCCCGAGCAAACTCCAGGTGACCAGGATGCTATCGACCCCCGTCTGAGGGGTGGACAACAAAAACGAGGTGGTCGCGCCGCGACTGGCGCCGTGGCGGCGAAGAGACGCGGCGACCGGCAGCACGCCGCAGGAACAAAGCGGCAACGGCATGCCGAACAACGCGGCCTTGGCAACCGCCCCGCCGTGGCGCGCGCCGAGATGGCGGTCGACGGTTTCCGGCGAGATCCACACCGATAACAGGCCGGCCGCGGCGAATCCGAGCAGGAGATACGGGGCCATGGTGGTGAGCACCACCCAGAACTCGGTGACAAAGTCAGCGATGAGTTGGGTCATGGAACCTTCAGTAACTCTGGGAAGATAACCGGTCGCGACCGGGGCTGCAACTGCAAGCTCTCACCGGCGGCGATGAACGAGCTATCTATACGATCTGGATCCGGCGGCGACAGGCGCCGCATTTGACCTGGGGCGCCCGGAACGCCGGACTGAGTTGCACGGTCCGGCCGCAGCGACAGCGAAACGATTCCCAACCGGCCCCGGTGCGGGTGTAGCTGAGCGGGGGCTCCGAACCGGCCGGCAACACCGGCGGTGGCTGGCGGGTGGCCTGGGCATTGGCCTGGGCGAACGCCGCATCGACAACTTCCTGGACCGCGGGCAGCGGCAGCACCGAGCCGCAACGGACGCAATGGATATCGTTGCGTTCGTAGCGTTCTGGTACGGACATCTCGAGCCCACAATCGCACCGCAGTTGGATGTACCCGTACGAACGGTAAACGATCTCGCGGGCATCCTTGCGGGTAGCGACAGGCCGCTTTTCCGATGCCGCTCGGATAGTGCTGGCTTGTGCCTCGCCGAGGCTGCGCGAACCGATCACGCCCTTGCCGGTCGATTCACGGAAAGACTGCTCGTAATCCGCCAACGACGCACCGGCCATGCGTCGCAGGACGCGGATCCGTTGTTCGGTGGGAGGATGGGTGGAGAACAGGCCGGAGCGGCCGGCGCCGCGGCCGGCGAGCGGGTTCACGATGAACATGGGAGCGGTGACCCGGCTGGCAAACGATCCGCTGCCGCGGGAGACGACGATTTTCTCGAGCGCCGCGGCGAGTCCTTCGGGATAGCGGGTGAACTGGGCCGCGGAGGCATCGGCCAGGTATTCGCGTTTCCGGGAACAGGCGAAGTACAGCAACTGCGCCATCACTGGACCGAGGATGACAAACAGCAAAGCGACGATCATGAGAATGGCCTGGGCCTGCCCGCCTCCGCCTCCGCCGCGGGAATCTGATCGGCGTCGGCCGCGGCCGCCACCAAACCACATCATGCGCCGGAACAGATCGGACAGCACAATGATCGACCCGAGCAACACGGCGGCGAGGGTCATGAACTGGACGTCGCGGTTGCGAAGATGACCGATTTCGTGGGCCACAACGCCCTGGAGTTCGTCCCGGTTCAGGCGGTGCATCAGGCCGGTGGTGACGGCGATCCCGCTGGTTTCGGGCTTGCGCCCGAACGCGAACGCATTGGGGGACGATTCATCGATGAGATAGATCCGCGGGGTGAACGGCAGGCCGGAAGCGATTTTCATCTCGTCCACGATATTAAACAGGCGGGGACTGTCTTCCCGCTGGATTGGTCGGGCGCCGGCGCTGCGCAGGAGGATCGACTCGGCGGCGGTGTAGTAGACGCCCATCAACACCCCCCAGATCACGAGGGCCAGGCCGAGACCGATGATCCCGCCGCCGGCGCCGATCAACAGCTCCCCGCCGGCATACCCGATCAGCAACAGCACGCCGACCATACCGCTGATCAGCAGTGCGGAACGTCGTCGGTTGGCTCGGATTTGTTCCCACATGGGTAGTTGACGCCTACCGACCGATGCACTGGCCGGGCGTTACCGGGGATTTGTGATTCATCGCCGGTGGCGCTAGAACTTGACGTCCGGCGCGTTGCGTTCGGCCTCGGCCTCGGTCTCGAAAAACTCGGCTTTCTTGAAGTTGAAGGTGCCGGCGATGAGGTTCACGGGGAACGATTCGATGCGGGTGTTAAATCCCATGGTGGTGTCGTTGTAGAACTGGCGGGCGAACGCGATCTTGTTCTCGGTGGAGGTGAGTTCTTCCTGCAGGCGGAGGAAGTTCTGGTTGGCCTTGAGATCCGGGTAGGCTTCCGAGACGGCAAACAGGGATTTGAGAGCGCCGGTGAGGAAGTTCTCTGCCTGGGCCTGCTCGGCGACCCCCTTGGCGTTGATGGCCATGTTGCGGGCCTGGATAACTTTTTCCAGCGTCTCGCGTTCATGGGTGGCGTAGCCTTTGACGGTCTCGACGAGATTCGGGATCAGATCGTAGCGGCGTTTGAGCTGNNAGGCGTTCTTGAGCTGGTTACGCAGGCGAACGAGCCCGTTATAGACGCCGATCAACCAGGCGATCAGGGCGACCACGACAATGCCAAGCACCACGGCGAGGCCGATCAGGGACGTGACGACGAATGAACTGTTCGTGCTCATGGGTTGGGGGTATCTCCTTTGTTGTTCATCGATGGTTTGCGGAAGAATTGGTTAAGATGGTCAATCGCGCGGGCGGCACCGGTCTCGGCTGGGAACGTGGCGAGCAGGTGACGAAGCTCGCCCTCGTCAAACCAGATCCCGTGATGTTCCGGGCATCGTTCCAGGGCGAGGGTTTCCCGGCGGATCTGGTCCAGTTTCCCGTCGCAGCGCGGGCAGAGATAATTGGTGGGATGGACGTCCGTGGTTGCCAGGCCAAGGTCCGCGACAAACCGCTCATCCGCGTGGCCGTCGCTGACCTGGAGCAGCTCCTCCAATTCGCCCTCGTCCAGCCAGAGTCCGTGGCATCGATCGCAGACATCGATCTCAACATCGTGGAGGCGCAGCACGATCAAGGCGCGATCACATTTCGGGCAGACAGGTACCATGACCGGGTTTCTAATATCGTAAATCGGCAAAAATTGCGATAAGGGATTGCGGATGGATGCTGACCGGTCAGATGTATCGACCATCGATTGGGAACGCTGGGAACCAACCNNCAGGTGTTGTTGATCCACAAGAAACGCGGGTTGGGGAGTGGTAAGGTGAATGGACCCGGGGGACGGAATGAACCCGGCGAGACACCGCAAGAGGGTGCGGTGCGCGAATGCCGCGAGGAAATCGGGGTGACACCGACGGGTTTGGAGGCAGTCGGTGAACTTTTTTTCCAGTTTCGGGACGGCTACAAACTTCACGTAACGGTCTTTGCGGCGCGGGACTGTGTTGGGGAACCGGTAGAAACCGAGGAAGCAGATCCATTCTGGGTCAACCAGGCAGAAATTCCGTATGAAAACATGTGGCAAGATGACCCACACTGGTTGCCGTTGTTGTTGGCGCGCAAGCAGTTCCGTGGATTTTTCTGTTTTGATGGGGAAACCTTGCTGAGTCATCGGGTTGATCGGCTCTGAAATATGTATTATGTTTGTGCTGAACAACTTGCAAAAAATGTAATCTTTAAGCCACTCAGCCTTGTAATTCGATCAGGGGCGTAGTATAAGAGTTGTTCACTTGGGATACAGGTAATCCATGAAAGCACGCGCGAAGAAAACGAAGAAATCAAAGCGTCGGGTCTCGCCGTTACGGGCCGGTTCGAGCAAATTGCGCGCTCGCAGCAAGAAGAAAGCAAAAGAACCGTCCTTGCTGGAGGAAATCCAGCGGGTTACCGACGAACTTCAGCAACTACGCAGTCGATTGGCCAACGCTGGCGAGGACCTGCCGGCGATTGGCACGCACCGGATCAGTGCGCTTGAGTCCGAACTCGAGGAGTTGTGGGAACGTCGTCGACGTGAACAAGCAGCTCCGCTTCGCGCGACGGCACTGACGGATGAAGAAGAAAAGGTCCTGGCGTTTCCCGGCGGCTCGCGGTCGCGGGGTGTCTAGCGTCGCAGGGTTTTGTTCCGCTGGTGGGGGCGAGACCGATGGGTCTCGCCTCTACCAGAATCCTGCCTGGTCTTNNCCTTGATGCCATGCCCGTGTCGACAACCAACCTGTCGCGTTTGCTGGAGATCATGCAACGGTTGCGTGGTCCGGACGGGTGTCCCTGGGACCGCGAACAGGATCATCGTTCCATCCGCCACAACCTGATCGAGGAAGCCTACGAGGTGCTCGAGGCGTTGGACGCGTTGCCCGGGGAGAGTGATGCGGACACGGACGAAGCCGTAGGGGCGCGGGCAGCGTTCTGTGACGAGCTCGGTGACCTGTTGTTACAGGTTGTATTCCACGCGCAGATGTCGGCCGAGGCCGGTCAGTTCGATTTCGATGACGTGGCCCGATCGATTGCGGACAAGCTAATCCGGCGTCACCCGCACGTGTTTGGGAACGTCCAAGCGGCCAACAGCGCCGAAGTCCTGCACCAGTGGGAACAGATCAAGCGCGCGGAGACAAACGGTGACGATGCGGACTCGGGGGTGGCTTCGATTTACGGGTCGATCCCGGCCAGTTTGCCGGCGCTAGTGAAGGCCGACAAGGTCCAGCGCAAGGCGGCGCGGGTGGGGTTTGACTGGCCGGACGAAGCGGGCGTGCTGGCGAAGATCGAGGAAGAGGTGGCGGAACTGAAACGGGCCCTGGCGGCGGGCGACGACCGGGCGGTGGCCGACGAGCTCGGCGACCTGTTGTTCGCGGTGGTGAACCTGGCACGTTACCGCGCGCTGCACGCCGAGGAGTTATTGAATCGGTCGACGACCAAGTTTATCGACCGGTTTCGTGAACTGGAACGGATCGTTCACCGCGATGGGCGGCAGGTGTCGGACTGCTCAATTGCCGAACTGGATGCGATCTGGGAGGCGGTGAAAAACGGTCGTCATCCGGGCGGCTGACGCGCACAGCACACAAGCACCCGCTCGGCGGGCGGGTGACCGCTGATCCGCCGTGCGATTCGTCTTAACTCTTCACCGCGGCCCGTCGTCAGACGTGGCAGGCATCATGCTCGCAGAAGCACTGCTCGATGGTGCAACGACTGGCGCAGATCCGGTTACAGAACACCAGGTTCCCTTTGCGGAAGCCTTTGCTGACATCGACAGTGCAAACACAGCTGGCGCAGGCGCATTTGACCCGGCGTGAACGACGGCCGGAGGCTTTCTTCGCGACTTTCTTGGCGACCTTTTTGGTCGTTTTCTTTTTCGCTTTCTTGGCGGGTGCCATCGCACGCCCTCCTTCCGCCAATAATATAATCGTCCGGTGCAACGCTGGCAACCAATAGAAATCCGGTGCGGCCGGATCTGGTTTGGTTCCGCAGCCGGGACAATGTGAGCTACGCGGCGTGGAGACCGCGGTAGACGCGGCGCACGCGGGCGCTCTTGGTGATCCCGCAGAGGACCTCCCACGGGATGGTGTTCGCCCAACGGGCGACCTCCAGCGCGGTAATCTCCTCGTTGCCCTGGCGACCGATGAAGACCACCTCATCACCCACGGCGGTATCTCCCAGGCCGGTAATATCGACCATGATCTGGTCCATGGTGACGCGTCCGACCACCGGACAGCGGCGTCCGTTAACCAGCACCTGGGCATGGTTGGAAAGATTACGGCTAAACCCGTCGCCATACCCGGCTGCGACGGTGGCGATGGTCATCGGTGATGGAGCGATGAAGGTCTGACCGTAACTGATGGTGCGGCCGGGCGTGACATTTTTTACGAAGGCAACGCGGGCCTTGAATGACAGCACCGGTGAAAAATCGCCGTGGCGCGGGCCGCCAACGGCGGGGTTTGCCGGTGGCTGAATGCCGTACAGGATCAGGCCCGGCCGAACGAGGTCGAGGACGGTTTCCGGCAACGAAAGCAACGCGGCGCTATTGGCGGCATGACAGGCACCGACCTCGATTTCGCCCTGGCGCAAGCGGGAGATGATATCCTGGTAGAGGTTGAATTCGCGGATCGTCTCCGACCGGTTTTCGTCGGCCGACGGAAAATGTGTGTAGACGCCGCGGATGCGGAGATGGGGCAGGCTGGCGACCTGGCGGATGGCGGCGGGGGCATCTTCGTGCCAGAAGCCGACGCGGCCCATGCCGGTATCGATCTCGATCTGGACATCGATTTGTTGGTTGGCGGCGGCGGCAGCGGCTTCAAACTGATTGGCTTCCTCGACGGTGGAGATGGTGGGAATGATCTGTTGTTCGATAATCTTGGGGATCTCGAACGGCAACGCCGACCCGAACAGGAGAATCGGCCAACCATTGCCACCAAGATGGCGGATGGCGAGCGCTTCGGTCAGGTCGGCAACGGCAAACCCGTCGACCCCGAGTTCCATGAGAACGCGGGCGACCTGGGGCAGGCCATGGCCGTAGGCATCGGCTTTGACGACGGCGACCAGGCCGGCCTGGCTGCCGATCCGCCGGCGGATGGCGCTGACGTTCTGGCGCAGGGATTCCAGGTCGATCTCAACCCAGCAACGGTAATGGGATTGCGGCGTCATCGCGGAGATCGAGAAGGTGACGGGCGTGGGCGCGGGTGGGGATCACTGTTTGTTGACGGATTGAGTTGCGGCGGCGCGCTGGAGCAGTTCCGGCGGGGTAGCGACCACCTCAAAATCGGTGGCCTTGACGCGTTTTAGTTCCGATTGCAGCATCGGGATCCGTGCATCCGGCGCAATCGAGATGGCGAAGATCCTGCCGTTGTCGGCAACGAACATCCCGTGGGTTTTCAGCGCCCTCAGGATGGTCTGCGCGGCCTGGGAAAAACCGCTCAGGGGAAAATCGGCGCGCAGTCGCAGCCGCTCGCCCATCCGCGGGAGATAGAGATGTTTCTCGCGGCTGGCGTAGTGGGTCGCCGGGGCAACATACGCGCGGCGGGTGCGGCGGACGGTAACGCGCAGGGCATGATTGATGACGCCGCGGCTGAGTTCGTCGTAGCGGACGACGGCGGGAAAGATGGGCAGCCCGGCGGCATCGGCGGAGGTCCAGCCATCGGGGCGGAGGCGGTTGGTCCGCAGGTTGAAGATGGAAGCCTGGCCAGCCTGCCACCCGCGGGGGGTGCGGCGGGTGTGATAGAATTCGTACAGCATCATGCTCGAGGGGTCGAGCACGATGGCATGGCGATCCCCGCCTTGGCCGAGTTTGTCAGCCTGGTGTTCGGCCAGCGTCAGGCCCTGGTGATAGATCGGCCAGCCTTCGATCGGCGTATTGTCGGGGATGGGGTACGGACCGGGATCAGACTCCTTGGGAAACTCCACGATCTTGACCGGTACGCGTTCTTGTGTTGGCGGTACGAGAACGAATCCCATGTCGTAGTTACAGGTCAGCGGCGTCCCGGCGCCAAGCGCCTCGATGATAGCGGCTGAGCTTGGATCCACCGGCCAGGCGAGGATGTTCTGGTTCCAGAGATTGTCGGGAGGGAACACCTGGATCCGGCTCAGGACCGCGTCCGCTTCCGGGGTGTCAAACATGATCGGCTCCTCGACCTGCGGGCTGTCCTCATCCTTGTCGGGATCGATCTGGGACAGGACCCGCTCGACGCGGGCGACGTCCTGGCTGCGGAACAGCGATTCCTGAATCAAATGATCGGTCAGGGTAGGGCGCCGAAGCATGTCGCGCACCCGTTGGTAGTCGTTGGCCGGTTGCGATCCGGGTAGTGGCCGGAGCAGGGCCGGGCCGGGTGTGGTGGGAGGGATATCATTGGGGTCGTTGGCGGTCACGGGGGCCGGGGCGAGCGCCGGCAGGGTGCGCAGGTTGAGCGGGCTGGGCTGAAGTGGTTCCAATGGTTTGGCGGGGGCGTTGGTGAGCGAGGAGTAATCGACAGGCTCCGCGATTGCGGTTGATGCAAGCATGACCGCCGCGCACCAGCCGGCAGCATGTTTCCCGAAACGAGTCATGCGCTGATTATAATGCAAGAACGGACGAAATGTAACTGCCAAGCCTGAAAAACCGGTTGGCCCTCGACGGCGGTGGTTGCCGGCGAACGGGCCGGGCCGGTTGACATCTCCGGGGTTCTCCCGCAACCTGACAGCGCTTGGGTCCTCGGGCCAAGCGGGCCCGGACCCGGCACCGACCGACTGTCAGCGATGAAGATTGACATGCATGTGCATATCGTGGGCAACGGCCGATCCGGATCCGGTTGCTGGATCCGGCCGACCGGCTGGTACGGCCTGCTGGGGCGGTTCATGCTGCGGCATATCGGGTTACGGGTGGACGGGTTTGACGACCCGGCGTTTGATGAACGTTACGTGACCCATTTACTGGAGCTGGTTCGGCGATCTTCGTTCGACGCAGCGGTGATCCTGGCCAACGACCTGGTCTATCACGCCGACGGCAGGTTGATGGAAGATGCCGGGACGTTCCATGTCCCCAACGACCACGTGCTCGAACTGGCGCGGCGGTACCCGGTCGAGTTTCTGCCGGCGGTCTCGATCCATCCAGCGCGACCGGATGCCATCGACGAACTCGTGCGCTGTCACGAGGCCGGCGCGGTGATGATGAAATGCCTGCCGAACTGTCACAACATCGATTGCAACGACCGGCGGTACCGGTTGTTCTGGGAACGGATGGCGGCGTTGCGGATGCCGTTGCTGGCCCATACCGGCGGCGAGCACACGCTACAGATCATTGAACCGAAGTATGCCGACCCGCGCGTGCTGCGGCTGCCGCTGGAGTGCGGCGTGACGTGCATTGCGGCGCACTGCGGCGGGCGGGGGTTTATCGACCCGGAATATTTCCCGGTGTTTGTCGAAATGCTGGCGGAACATCCGAACCTCTACGGCGACATCAGCGCATTCAACATTCCGCTGCGGAGCCGGCACCTGCGCGCGGCGCGGGAAGAAACTCTGCACCGGCGGTTGTTGCATGGCAGTGATTACCCGGTGCCGGTGTACGCGCACTGGGCGTGGTTGCGCGGTTTGATCGATCGGCGGACGCTGCGGCGTTGCCAGGCCGAGACCAACGTAATCGAGCGTGACTACCAGGTGAAACGAGCGGTGGGGGGGTTCCCGCCGGAGGTGTTTACCCGGGTGGAGTCGATGATCGGTGGAGGGACGCGGACGCGATCTTCCGCGCCCGACGCCTGACGGCTGACACTTGTCGAGTGACGGCCGGTCGTGGTCTAGCCGTTCTTACGGTATTGCACTTCGCGCAAGTATACTGGTTCCAGCCGGGTATCGCCCTGGCGATTATCGTCGCGGAACCGGCGTTGCGCCAGCCAGCCGACCGCGCTGGCACTGGGAAACACCGGTGCGGGGTGGACGCTGGCAAACCCGCCGAAACAGGCACCCAGGTCATCGGCGAAGCGATCGATCTCGGCACTGACGAACCAGAGCGGGGCGTGGATCTCATCGGCCACCTGCTCGAGCGGGGCGATGCGGCAGGGGCGGACCGGCCGGCCGTCCCGGTCATAGATGGCGTAATAAATCTCCTCCCGGCGCGCATCCCCGACCACGCAGAGTTGCGGGCAGTCGGGCGGAATCCGCGGGGCGACGGTGAGCGCGAGAGCGTCGAAACTGTTGGCGGTCTTGATCGGGAGCGATCGCGGCAGGGCCAGGCCCTGGGCCGCGGCGAGGCCGGCGCGGATCCCGGTAAACGACCCCGGACCAACCCCGACGGCNNCGGCGACCAGGTCCACTTGATCGATCCCGACCTGGTGCTGTTCCAGCAATTTTTCGACCGACCGGAACAGGTTTTCTTTTGGCTCGGCGCGCTGGAACACCTGTTCGTCGATCGGCCGGTCATCCCGCAGCAACGCCACGCTGCCGCGGACGGTGGAAGTTTCCAGGGCGAGCGTGATCATGTCGGGACACCGAGCGTGATCCGGCGACAGCTGTGATCACTGACGATAATGGTCACGTGTTGGGTGGACGGCGGCAGCAGCTCGGCGATCCGCTCAGCCCATTCAATCACGGTGACCCCGGCGCCCGGCAGGTACTCCTCGATCCCGATGGCGAGCGCGGCGTGGAGATCCTCGAGCCGGTACAGATCCACATGCACGAGCGGGAGGCGGCCGCCGTGATGTTCGTGGACCAGGGTATAGGTGGGGCTGGTGACCGGCTCATCGATGCCGAGCCCGGCGGCGATGCCCTTGACGAGGCAGGTTTTGCCGGCGCCGAGTGAGCCGTGCAAGGCGAGTACCGTGCCGGGGTGGAGCGAGGCAGCGAGTTGTTGGCCCCAGGCGAGCGTCTCGGCTTCCGACCGGGTATCAGTGACGGGTGAAATGGTCATAGCCGGCAGGAGGCAAAATGTCGGTCGCGCCGTCAGGATGGACCATCGTCACGGCCGGGCCGGGTCCGCGCCGGACCCGGCCGATCTCGGTCAGGGGAATCTTGAACCGTCGCCGCCATCGACGTTGCAGGTCGGCCAGGTCGGCTCGGCGGATGGTGAACAGCAGCTCGAAATCCTCGCCGTCGCCGAGCGCGGCATCCAGCTGCCCGCGCGCGGCGCGCGCCAGCGGGATGTCACCGGCTTGGATCTCGAAGCGGACGTTTTGCCGCGTGGCGCGGTGGAGATTATGCAGGTCACGGGCCAGACCGTCGCTGATATCGATCATTGCATGGACGCGCACCTGCCGTGTCAACCACTCGGCTTCCGTTACACGCGGGGTGAACCGGAGATGTTTGCCGTGGCGGGCGCCGCCGAGGCGGCCGGTAACAACGATGGCGTCGCTGGACCGCGCGCCGCGGCGGCGGACGAGTCGATCGCGGGGCACCTCGCCGATGACGGTGACGACGACGAAAGGATTGGCCGGCACATGACTGGTATCGCCCCCGACAATCTCGCAGTGGAACCGGCGGGCCAACCGACCCAAACCGCCGTAGAGGCGGTCAACATAGCCGATTGGAGTGTCAGGGTGCAGGCCGAGGCTGACCACCGCCCAGCGCGGCCGGCCGCCCATGGCGGCGATATCGCTCAGGTTACGCCCGAGCGCTTTCCAGCCGACCTGGCCCGGTGGGGTTGACGGCAGGTAATGAACATTCTCGACCACGGGATCGGAGGCGAACAACAGGTAACAACCGGGCCGGCTAGCCGGCAGCACGGCGCAGTCATCGCCAATCCCCGCGATGGCATGGCGGGGAGGCAATCGGCGCGCGATGCGGTCGATCAACCCGAGTTCTCCGAGTTCGCGAATGGTTTTCATGGCCGGTTTATCCCTGGGCGCGCACGTAGAACAGCATCAGGACATTGGCGGTGTTGAACAGCGAATGCATGATGATGGGGGCCAGGAGAGTTCCCGTCAATTCATACGCCAACCCGAACGCCATGCCGAGGGCAAACAACGGCACAACGGAAGGGGTGTGGAAATGCACCACGGCGAACAACAAGGAAACGATCACCAGTCCGCGCCACATGCCGTAGCGTTGTTTGAGGGCGGGGTAGGCAAAGCCGCGGAACAAGACTTCCTCGGCCACCGGTGCGACCGCGACGGCGATGGTGGTGATCAGGACGATCAGTAGCGGGGACCGGGTCAGGCTCATCAGCTCGACCACCGGTTGCGGGGAGGGGGTAACATCGAGCGCGGCACAGAGCGCGGCGGACCCGAAATTGACGATGACCAGGGGCGGGATCATCGCGAAGAAAAAGATCAACCCGGCAGTCCAGCCACCGGTCCTGGCGTGCGGGTCGAGGCCGAGCACGGCACGGAAGTCGATGTGGCGCTGGCGGAAATAGGCGAATAACCCGGCCAGGACGCTGATATTGACGAGGAGATTGCCGGCGAGGGCCACGCCCCAGGCCAGGTTTTCGTTGGCCGCGAACAACGACGCGGCCAGGGNNCATCCCGACCACCGCGAGTTGATGCAGTCCCCAGGCCGGCACATCGATCCGCAACGCTGCCTGGCGTCGCAGTTCGCGGTAGCGTTGGACCAGGTAAACGTCACAGCCCAGGCCGGCCACCAGCAACACCAGCGAGCTGATGCCGAGCAGCGGGAATCGGGTGAGGATCTCGGCATCGCTGAGGTTGGCCAGGTCCGGTGCGCGGCCGTCGAGGGCGAGGAACAGGTTGAGCAGGTTTGGCATGAGCCTTGTCGGAACTGGTAGGTTGGGGCAGAGGGTAGGGCGGGGGGCGATTGTTTGGCAACCCCTTTCCCAGTAGGAATCGGAGCCGATACTTGCCAGCCTGCCGTCCCTGGCGTACTGTATGCCTGTTTCAGTTTCTAACAAGTAGCGGAACAACCACCACCATGAAGAAACATCCCCTCATCATTGCCTGCCTCGGCGCGCTCTGGCTGGGCGTCGGGTCGGCGATTGCTGCGCCCAAGATCGAGTTTGATCGCCTGGTTTATGATTTTGGCACCACCTCGATGGTGCAGTCGGTGAGCGGCGCGTTCACGTTTACCAACACCGGCGACGCCACGCTGGAGGTGAGAAAACCGTCGACCACCTGTGGCTGCACCGTGGCGGGCGTGGAGCCGGACGTGGTCGAACCCGGCGGCACGGGCACCTTGAAGTTCACGATGAACGTCAAGAACGCCGACGGTCGCCTGCAAAAATTCATCAATGTTCCGTCCAACGATCCGGACAACCCGAACGTGCGTCTCACGGTACAGGTCGATCACAAGCAGGTGTTCAACCTCCAGCCGCGGTATGCCACGCTGGGAATGTTGCGGGTGGGCAGCCAGACCAATCTCACGATCCAGGTGGAACGCACCGACGGCAAACCGCTGCAGTTGACCAAGGCGACCAGCCGCCAGGCGGGGGTGCAGGCCGCGATCAGCAACGGTGACGAGGCCAATCCGAACAACGGTGCGATCCAGTTGGAGATCAAGGCTGACGGTGCGCCACGCCGGTTTGCCGACATGTTGCAGGTCTACACGAAAGACTCCGAACCGAACGTTGCGTTCACCGTCCAGGTCGCCGGCCAGATCGTGGGCGACCTGGCTCTCGAACCGCAGCGGTTGATCTGGGGGATCGCAAATTTCGATCGGCTCCCGGCGTCGCGCCTGGAGCGGGCGTTGACCCGCAGCCTGCGGGTGATCAGCACCCAACAGGACACGCCGCTGGAATTGAGCGCGGTGGAGAGCAGCCTGGCANNCCCCTGGAGAAGGGCAAGAGTTACATGGTCGTGGCGAAGTTTTCCGCGTTACCGACCGAATCGGTGAACGGGACGATCAGCTTCAAAACAAATCTGGCAGCCCACCCGCAGGTGGAAGTGCCGGTTTCGGTAAACGTCCTGCCGCGGCGTTGAGTCTCGGCATCCACGGCCTGACCCGCACCCGGTATGCTCCCTGACCATCCCATCCGTCGCACGATCGTTCGCATGCTGATCATCGGGTGGGGTAGCGCCGCGGTGGCGTTGGCGGTAAACGCCGTGCGCACCGATGGGGGTGCCCAGGGAAACCCGCGTCGGCTTCCGCTGGTGACCCCGCCCAAGGCCGTGATCAGCGCCGAGACGACCATCACCCTGGAAGATGCCGAGTTGATGTGGCAGACCGGCGAGGCAACGTTTCTCGACGCGCGGTCGGAGGCGGATTACCGAGACGGTCACATTGCGTTGGCGTTTAGTTTGCCGGAATCGAGGTTTGAATCGGTTTACCCGGCGGTTGCCGCGCAACTCTCCCTCGCCAGCCCGCTGATCGTTTACTGCGACGGGGCGGAGTGCGAGTTGAGCCATGCGCTGGCCGAGCGATTGAAACGGCTGGGCTACGAGAACGTGCAGGTCCTGGTCAACGGCTGGACGGTCTGGCGGGAAGCCGGCCTGCCCACCACCTCGGGGGATCAGCCATGACGCGCGCCACCAGCCTGGTGCTGCGGATTCTTCTGGGCGGGTTGTTCGTGTTTGCCGGGGCGCTGAAGATTTTTGATCCGCAACTGTTCGCCCATGAGATTGACCAGTACAGCATCGTGCCGCACGCCTCGATCAATCGACTGGCGCTGGTCCTGCCCTGGCTGGAACTTAACTGCGGCATCCTGTTGGTGATGGGCGTCTGGGTCCGACCGGCTGCCGGCTGGGCGGGCCTGATGAGCTTGTCATTCCTGATCGCTGTCGCCTCGGTCCTGGCGCGCGGACTGAAAATCAAGTGCGGTTGTTTTGGCACTGTCGGCGCGTCGTTTGTCGGTCCGTGGCACTTGTTGTTGGACCTGCTCCTGATCATGATGGCGGTCTGGGTGTTTCGGAACGCCAAGGACTAGCGCGAGCATCGCATGAAACGACGCACGGTTCACACAACCACCGCCCCGGCCGCGGTTGGTCCCTATTCCCAGGCGGTCTGGACGGGCGACCTGTTGTTCTGTGCGGGCCAGATCCCGCTCGATCCCCGCAGCGGTGACCTGGTTGACGGTGACATGGCCGAGCAGACCGAACGGGNNATCAATGCGGTGTTGCGGTCGCAGGAACTCGGTTTCGGCAACGTGATCAAGACCACCGTCTACCTGGTTGACCTGGCCGAGTTCGCTGCCATGAACGAGGTGTACGCCCGGTATTTCCCCGTCGACCCGCCAGCCCGCTCGACGGTCCAGGTCGCGGCCTTGCCCAAGGGTGCGCGGGTCGAGATCGAAGCAGTGGCCGCGCGCTGACCCGGCGCTGGTTGCGGGCTTGATGCGGTCTTCGGTCGTGTGTTAGCGTGCGCCTCATCGCATGAGGAGGCTTGGGAGCACACCACGGTTGCCATGGCCCGGGTACCTGATTCCGGTCCTGGGTCTTGTCCTGTCCGCCCATGCCGTCGAGCCGGCCAGCGGCGAACCGGCTGCCGTGGCAGCGGCCCAGGGCGAGAGCGGTCGCGGCGAGCCGGCGATTGTT
>JABAHR010001529.1_pt1 | contig 33108 bp, 30 predicted proteins | sample 7062101 | NCBI WGS metagenome assembly JABAHR01 (sample SAMN14534553, study PRJNA622989) | marine sediment metagenome | biome: marine biome [ENVO:00000428]; feature: marine pelagic biome [ENVO:01000023]; material: deep marine sediment [ENVO:00002113] | place: India: Gulf of Kutch | collected...
CATCACCAGCGGATCGACGACGACGTCCTCGCGCGGAATGCCGTGATCGGCGGCGCGCTCGACGATCTTCTTCGCCACCTCGAAGCGCACGTCGGGGTCTTCGGAAATACCGGTCTCGTCGTTGGATATCGCGACCACCGCCGCGCCGTGCTTCTTGACCAGCGGCAGCACCGATTCCAGCCGCTCCTCTTCACCCGTCACCGAGTTGACCAGCGCCTTGCCCTGGTAAACCGACAGTCCGGATTCCAGGGCCGCGACGATCGACGAATCGATCGACAACGGCACGTCGGTGATCGACTGCACGAGCTTCACGACGTCGGCGAGGATCGCGGGCTCGTCGGCCAGCGGGATGCCGGCATTCACGTCGAGCATGTGCGCGCCCGCCTCGACCTGGGCAATGGCGTCCGCCTCGACGCGGCTGTAGTCCCCCTTGCTCATTTCCTCGGCGAGAATCTTGCGCCCGGTCGGGTTGATGCGCTCGCCGATGATCACGAACGGCCGGTCGAAACCGATCCGGACTTCCTTGCTGGCCGAGCTGACCAGGGTATCTGTCATCTGACTTACTCCAAAGGGGCGCTGCATGCGCCGTCTAACTCCTGGCCGCCTCATGCTCCGAGGGCGCCAGTTCTTCCCAGTCATGCCGGGGCCGCCACGGCTCACGATCGCCGAGCACGCAGGAACGCTCGACGATTTCGCCAACGCGGTGCTCCTGCCGGAACGCCATGATATGGATGCCGTGCACGCCCTCGATTTCCCGGATCTCGTTGATCAGGTCGACGCAGATGCGGACGCCCTCTTCTTTCTGATCCTCCGCTCCCTTGAGACGCCGGATGACGGCATCGGGAATATGAATACCGGGCACGTTGCTGCGTATCCACTCCGCCGACCGTGCCGAAGCGAGCGGACCGACGCCGGCAAGGATGAATACCTTCTCGTGCGTGCCCGCATCGCGAACGGCGGCCATGTAGTTCCGGAATACCTCCATGTCGAAACAGTATTGCGTCTGTATGAACTGGGCCCCTGCCGTGACCTTCTTCGCCAACCGCAGCGGCCGATAGTCGAGCGGCGGCGCGAACGGGTTGGCGGCGGCGCCCAGGAACACCTTCGGCGGGCTGCTCAACTTACGGCCGCTCAGGAACTGCCCGTCGTCGCGCATGCCGCGCACCATGCTCAGCATGGACATGGAGTCCACATCGAACACTGGCCTGGCCTCCGGATGATCGCCAACCTCGACGCCATCGCCCGTCAGGCAGAGGATGTTATAGACGCCCATCGCCGCCGCCCCGAGCACGTCGCCCTGGATCGCAATGCGATTACGATCACGCGCGGAGACCTGCATCACCATCGCATAACCGCGACGCGTCAGCAGCGAACACATGCCGACACTGGACATGTGGCAATGTGCACCGGAACCGTCCGTCGCGTTGATCGCGTCGACATAGCCGTCGAAAAGCGCCGCGCGTTCATAGACCTCGTTAGGATCGGCGGAGTCCGGCGGCGCAATCTCGGCGGTCACCGCAAAAGCCCCTGCGCGAAGCACCCGCTCGAGCCTTCCGGGAGACGCGTGGCCGGGGCGGATGGGCAACGGGCTGCCCGGCACCAGAGGTTCGTCGTCAAACTTCACGGGATTCACTCCGCGACGCTTCCGCCCGGTGGCGCGCCGCGCGCAGCCAGGCCGACTTGCCGATCAGCCGGAAATCCAATGCCGGCTGTACGATCTGAATCGGGTAGCCGTTTTCACGGAAACGCTTGTTGCCCTCCCAGGCCAGCACCCATACGCAAGGCATCTCCGGATCGACCTCGCACTTGCCATCGACGCGAACGCCGCCGCAGGGACCGTTGCGCAATTTCTTCGGGCAGTTCATCGGGCAGGACAGCCCGGTGAAGCCGACGATGCACTGGCCGCAGTTCTGCGAGTCGAGCAGCACGCCCTTGGTCATCTTTTCGACCATCGCGAACGGCTTGTCGAGACGTTCATAGCCGATGCGTCCAAGCAGCGGGCTGAACCAGACCAGCACCGTCTCTACGCCTGCGTAGGCGCGCTTCAGCCACCGGGCATTGCGTACCGACCACTTTCTCATGCGGTACACGACTACGTTCCGTCGGCCGAGCCGTGGTTTCTGACGAGTGCGAGCAGCCGTTCGTCGCTGAACTCGGACTCGAGCCTCGCCGCTTCGCGCTCCGCGATCTGTCGCAACTCGCCGTCGGCCTCGCAGGGAATCGTCTCGCGGCGCCATTCCGCGATGTAGGCATCACTGGCACCCTTCCCCGCACGCATGGCCGCGCGATCGATTGCCTCCTGGAAACGCGCACTGAGCAACGTCTTCTCGCGTTGCCGGCCTCGCTGCACGATCACCTGCGAGGGAATGTCACGCCAGTAGACGCAAATCTTCCTGGTCATCGTCCCAACTCGATAAGCGATCGGCGAGTTCGATCTCGAGCTCGCCGAGCCCGCAATGTTCGTGCTCGAATGGCAGCGCGAGCCGCCGCGCTGCCTCTTTCGCCGCCTGCAGGAGCCCGGCATCCGGAGATTGCGACAGGTACACGAGCCGCGTGTAGTTGCCGAAATAGGTATCGCGAAGCTCCGGGTGGGTGTCGAGTCCCAACGGCTCGATTACTAGACGATCGAAATGCCTGGCGAGGAAATCGGTCAGGTAGAAAGTGCCCGGCGCCGCCGCCGTCAACAGCGAGAAACGGCGCTGGCCCGCGAATAACTGGTAGCAATGCGCCCCGGGCAGGCGTTCGATGCCCTCTTCCTCGAGTACCCGGTCCAGCGCGCCGCCCGTCCCGCAGTCGGCGTACGCCACGAAGATCGCCTCGTAATTCTCGCGCGATTCACAAATCATTCCGCGTACGCGCTCGGGAATCTCCCCTGGGGTGTTGTGCAGTTTCGCATCCAGGCATTTGAGGCGCAGGTGACGCCACCCTTGGCTGCGCTTGAGATCGGTAATCTCGCGCGCGAGCGCGCCGCAGGCGATGACGAGCACCGGCTTATGCACCGATGGCCTCGTGGCGTTCGCGCAGTAATTGCGGACCCATCTCTGCAGCCTGCGCGGCATCCCGGCAGTACCCGTCGGCGCCGACGGCACGCCCGAACTCCTCGTTGAGCGGCGCACCGCCGACGAGGACGATGTAGTCGTTGCGTATGCCCAGCTTCACCATCTCGTCAATGACGACTTTCATGTACGGCATGGTCGTCGTGAGCAGGGCCGACATGCCCAGGATGTCGGGTTTGTGTTCCTCCAGTGCCGCGAGGTAAGCATCGACATCGTTGTTGATACCGATGTCGACAACTTCGAGGCCGGCCCCTTCCATCATCATGGCCACGAGGTTCTTGCCGATGTCGTGGATATCACCCTTGACGGTGCCGATGACCATCTTGCCGATGGGTTTTACACCGGTCTCTGCCAGCAGCGGCCGCAACAGTTCCATGCCGCCTTTCATCGCGTTCGCCGCCAGCAACACTTCGGGAACGAACAGGATGCCATCGCGGAAATCCACACCGACGATGCGCATGCCCTCGACCAGGGCCTCGTTGAGGACCTTTTCCGCTGACCAGCCGCGGTCGAGCAGGATCTGCGTCCCCTCGACGATCTCCTCCTTCAGACCGTCGTAGAGGTCGTCGTGCATCTGCTCGACCAGTTCGTCGTCGGGCAAGTCCGCGAGGACGATATCCTCGTCTTCGGCGTCACCGGCCGCGGCTTTCAAGTCATCGTCAGTCATCTAGTAATCCCGGTCCTCGAACTCCGACTTGCGTCGCGCCATGAAGTCAATCAGTGCCTCGTCCACCGCGGGATCGAGCGGCGGTGTCTCGTATTCGCGGAGCATGCGCTTCCAGATGGCATTCGCTCTCTGCGCCGCATCCAGCGAACCGTCCTGCTCCCACTGCTCGAAGCTGTTGTTGTCCGCAACGATGGAGCGGTAGAAGGCTCGCTCGAAGTTCGCTTGCGTGTGTGCAGCACCGAGGAAATGCGCACCCGGCCCGACCTCGCGCAGCGCATCGAGCGCCTGCCCGTTCTCCGACAGGTCGATGCCCCCCAGCATGACGCCGATGATGCTGGCCTGGTCGGCATCCATGATGAACTTCTCGTAGCTCATCGCCAGGCCGCCCTCGAGCCAGCCCGCCGTATGCAGCATGAAATTCACGCCGGCCAGGGCCGAGGTCTGCAGCGTGTTCGCCGCCTCGTAGGCCGCCTGGGCATCCGGGATCTTCGACGCACACAGGCCACCTCCGCTCCTGAATGGTACCCCGAGGCGCCGCGCTAGCGCCGCCGTCGCATAGAGGATCAGGCTGGGCTCCGGGGTACCGAACGTCGGCGCGCCCGACTGCATCGAGACTGCCGCCGCAAACGTACCGAACACGACGGGCGCCCCGGGCCTTACGAGTTGCACGTAGGCCATGCCGGCCAGCGCCTCGGCAAGAATCTGGGTGACCGTGCCGGCAACGGTGACCGGCGACATCGCGCCCGCCAGCAGGAACGGCGAAATGACTGTCGCCTGGTTGTGCTCGGCATAGACCGTTGCCGCGCCGAGCATGGTGTCGTCGAACGTGAGCGGCGAATTGGCATTGATGAGGCTCGTCACCACGGTGTTCTGGCCGACGAACTCCTCGCCGAACACGAGCTTTGCCATTTCGAGCGTGTCCCGGGCTCGCTCGGGATGCGTGACCGATCCCATGAACGGCTTGTCGCTGTATTTGATATGGCTGTAAACCATATCGAAGTGGCGCTTGTTCACCGGCAGGTCCACGGGCTCGCAGACCGTACCGCCGGAATGGTGCAGGCCCGGGCTCATGTAGGCGAGCTTCACGAAGTTGCGGAAGTCCTCGATCTTCGCGTAGCGCCGGCCCTGGTCCAGGTCGCGCACGAAGGGCGAGCCGTAAGCCGGCACCAGCACGGTGCGATCTCCGCCGATCCTGACACTGCGGGCGGGGTTACGGGCGTGCTGCGTGAATTCGCGCGGTGCCGACGCCTGCACGATCGAGCGGCAAAGTCCCCGCGGCATGCGCACGCGCTCCCCATCGACGTCCGCGCCCGCCTCGCGCCACAGCTCCAGCGCGCGCGGGAACTCGCGAAACTCGATGCCGATCTCTTCGAGCACCGTGTCCGCGTTGTGCTCGATAAGTTGCAGGGCTTCCTCGTCGAGCACTTCGAAGTAGGGAATCTTGCGGTCGATCCAGGCGGCCAGCTCGGCGCTCGGCTGCTGCCGAGCCGCGCGCTTGGCCTCCCGGCCAGCGCCCCGTTTGCGTCGCGGTCTGCTGCTCATTGGCACCTCGGCCGGGATATCCCGGAAAATCCGAAAACCCTTTTTAAAACCATCGGGTTGGATTCGCGAGTGTGATCGAGAATTCAGTACGCTGCATAGCCCGGTGCGACGTCGATCTGGTCAAATACGACACGGAAGAATCCCACTGACCGCACAGGTCCTGCTCGCGGAACTGTCTATTTTGTTGTAGTTGCGCAACAAAACGGCAAGAACACAGACAATTGAGTGCGTGGAAAGTCGGTTTTGAACAAATATGCGTCGCGAATAACGAATATCGGATACCGATGAATGTTATCCTTTGCGCGGTCATACGCATAAACCGAAATAAAAGGGGAATACCATGCCACTCGGTCCGCAACCGAAACGAACCGCCATATCCGCCGCCGTTGCAGCCGCCCTGGTCGCGAGTCCGCTCGCCGCACAGGAATCCGGGGCCGACGGTCAGCGAGGAAAGAACCGGACGCGAGCCCTCGAGGAAATCACCGTCACCGCGACCCGCGTGGAGGAGTCCCTCCAGGAGGTACCGATCGCGGTGCATGCGCTTGGCGGTGACGACATCGAAGAGATGGGCATCACCAATTTCTCCGACTACGTGCTGCAGTTGCCTTCCGTCACGGCCGGCGGCAGCGGCCCGGGCCAGAACACGATCTACATCCGCGGCATCGCGTCGACGACGCCGAATCTCACCACCGCCGGCGTGGCCGGACTGGCGCCGAACGTCGCCTTCTACCTCGACGACCAGCCGCTGTCCCAGCCCGGCCGTAACCTCGACGTGTACGCGGCCGACCTGCAGCGCATCGAAGTGCTGTCCGGGCCCCAGGGCACGCTGTTTGGCTCCAGTTCGCAAGCCGGTAACGTACGACTGATCACGAACAAGCCGGATCCAAGCGGTACGTACGGCAATGTCCGCGTGGGCGCCGGCGCGATAGACGGCGGCGACGCCAACAGCAATGTCGAGGCCATGCTGAACGTCCCACTCGGCGAAAACTTCGCGGTGCGCGGCGTCGTGTATTACGACCGGAAAGGCGGCTGGATCGACAACGTTGCCGGCACCGTCGACGCGAGCGAGAGTGCGCGTTTCCGACCCGAAGGGACCGTCCGCGACAATGGCGTACCTGTGAGCGCCCAGCGCGCAGGGTTCCAGTCCACGGCCGACCTGAGCGGCGTCACGTTCCTGCCCGCCAACAACGACAGCCTGGTTGAGGAAGACTTCAACGAGACGACCTACACCGGCGGGCGCATCGCTGCACGCTGGGACATGAACGACAACTGGCGTTTCGATCTTGCCTACGCGACACAGGACATCGAATCGGACGGGGTGTTCTTCGCCGATCCCAACCTGGGCGACCTCGAAATCCAGCGATTCTCGCCCGACACGATCGACGACAGTTTCGATAACCTCAGCTGGACGGTGACCGCTCTGTTCGGCGAACTCGAGGCTATCTACACCGGGGCTTACACCGACCGGGAAACGGACCAGATCACCGACTACACGGACTACCTGTTCGTCGGCCAGTACCTGCCGTACTACATCTGTGACGGTGCCGTAACGTATCCGGGCACGGCGGATCCGGCCGGCACCTGCCAGCCGCCGAACCTGTTCGTCGACAGCCTCACAAACACGGAGGTCCAGACCCATGAGATCCGCTTTACGACCGATCAGTCGAAGCGCTGGCGGGTGACGGCGGGCGCTTTCTTCAGCGACCTCGAACTGAAGGAGCGCAACGACTTCACCTACCCTGGATCGCTGAATGCAATTTCCTTCGACGGTGTTACGACGGGCTTCGGACCGAACTACCCGCTAACTAACGGCGATTTTCCCTGCCAGCCAGGTGTAGAACCACCGACCTGCCGGGCCGCCCCGGGTTATTTCAGCGATGCGGGACCGTTCCCCGACGGTGTCATCTTCCGCAACGATATCCTGCGCACGGACGAACAGCTCGGCATCTTTGGCGAACTCTCCTTCGACCTCTCGGATCAGTTCTCCGTCACGGTCGGCGGCCGCTGGTACGACATCGAGGTCGACTTCGAGGGCAGCGCGAACTCGTCGTTCTTCAATTTCGGCCAGACCGTCGACTTCCAGGCTTTCGGCACCAACATCTCGGCGCAGTTCGCGCCGGACAATTCGGTGGGCGCCCCGGACAAAGCCGCGACCGACGGCACGATCTTCAAGGCGACATTAGACTGGCGCCCGTGGGACGACAAGATGTTCTACTTCACGTGGTCCGAAGGCTTCCGTCCCGGCCTCCTCAACCGGCCGGGAGGCGCCGCAGGTCCTGCCGGCTTCACCGTGCCGTTCGCGCTCGACACGGATGACGTGACGAATATCGAGATCGGCACGAAGGCGGACTTCTTCGACAGCACGTTCCGGCTGAATGCCGCGCTGTTCTTCGTCGACATCGAGCGCCTGCAGACGACGATCTTCGACCCGAGCATCACCAACCTGTTCTTCTCGGACAACGCAGCCGACGCAGAGGTCACGGGCTTCGAGGGTGACTTCAGCTGGCTGCCAGCCTTCTCCGACAGACTGACGTTCTCGGGCTCGTTCTCGTTCCTCGATACTGAACTCACGAAGGTGATCACGCCGACGAACGACGTTCAGGCCGGTGACGAACTGGCGTTCGCGCCGGAGTTCCAGGGCACGCTGCGCGCTCGCTACGAGTGGGACGTATTCTCCGCCGGCTGGGTGGCACACATCATGCCGATGGTGTCCTGGTCATCCGAGTCGTTCAGCGACATCATCCTCATCAATCGCGACGAGATTGACAGCTGGACGATGTGGGGCCTGACAGCCGGTGTGAGTAACGAGAAGTGGTCTTTCGAGTTGTTCGGCAACAATCTTTCGGACGAACGCGCCGAGGTTGCACGGAACTTCGTGTTCGACCGGCAGCGCGTGACCTACGCGCCACCAAGGACGATCGGGGTCAGGGCAAGCCTGAACTTCTAATCAGTCCTCCGGCCTGTAATCTGTACGATACGGCGCCTCCTTTAAGGGGGCGCCTTTGCTCATGATGAAACAGCGCGTGGAAGCAGAACGCCCGGTTCCAGATCTCGGCCCGATCCAGGAAAAGATCGTTGCGAAACGATTCGACGATGCGTTGGCCGATCTGGATGAAGTGTTACAGACCGAGCCGGCCAACCCCGACGCTCTCTACATGAGTGCCGTCTGCCGGCGCTACTCGCGCGACTTCGACGCGGCGCTTCAGCTCATCGAGCGGCTGAAGGAGATCTGGCCGGAACACGGCCGCGCCCACCAGGAGGAAGGCCACGCCTACCGCGACATGGGGCGCCCGGACGACGCTCTGCTCGCGTATGCCCGAGCCTGTCGCTTCAACCCGGCGCTGGTCGCAAGCTGGCGGGGCCAGCTCGAGATACTTCGCGTAAAAGGCCTCGACCGGCAGGCCGCACAGGTTACCGCGCAACTCGACGCGCTGCGGGCAATGCCGAAGCCGCTGCTGGCCGTGCTCGACCTGATCGGCCAGCGCAAGCTGCTGCAGGCGGAGGACATCTGCCGCCGGTTCTTGCAGAAGATTCCGCACCATGTCGAAGGCATGCGGCTGCTGGCCGACATCGGTATCCGTCTCGGCGTGCTCGACGATGCCGAGTTCCTTCTCGAAAGCGCGCTGAAGCTGGAGCCGGACAACAAGCGCGTCCGCATCGACTACATACAGGCGCTGCGCAAGCGACAGAAATTCAGCGCCGCGCTCGCGCAGGCCCGGCTGTTGCTCGATACGGCCCCCGACAACCCCCAATTCAAATCGTTGTTTGCCATCGAGAGCATGCAGACCGGCGACTATGAAACCGCGCTGGCCACCTTTGACGCGATTCTCGAGCAGCTTCCGGCCGATCCCGTCACCCTGACCTCCAAGGGGCACGCGCACAAGACCTGCGGCGACTACGAGGAGGCCGTCGAAGCCTACCGAGCCGCGATCGAGAGCACGCCCCATCACGGCGAAGCGTATTACTCCCTCGCCAATCTCAAGGTCTATTCCTTCAGCGACGCGGAGATCGAGCAGATGCTCGCCCAGGAACGCAACAGCAACCTGTCGCACATGGACCGGGTCCACCTCAGTTTCGCGCTGGGCAAGGCCTACGAAGACAAGGGAGACTTCGCGACGTCCTTCCATTATTACGAACAGGGCAACCGGCTCAGGAAATTCCAGACGACTTACAAAGCGGAGCAGATGTCCCAGGACTTCAAAGCGCAGCGGGACGTGTGTACGAAGGAATTCTTCGAGCGCCGGGCCGGCACCGGCTGCGACGCACCCGACCCGATCTTCGTCGTGGGCCTGCCACGCGCCGGATCCACCCTGTTGGAGCAGATCCTCTCTTCCCATTCGCAAGTCGACGGCACCCTGGAACTACCGAACATCCTGTCGCTTTCGCAGCAGTTGCGGCGCAGGGCAAGGCAGGGCTCGTTGCCGCCTTATCCTGCAATACTGGATGAAATAGCGGACGAGGAACTCGAGGCGTTCGGAAGAGCGTACATTGACGACACGCGCATCCACCGACAGGATGCACCGCTTTTCATCGACAAAATGCCGAACAACTTTCGGCACATCGGCCTGATACACCTCATATTGCCGAACGCAAAGATCATCGATGCGCGGCGGCATCCGATGGCGTGCTGCTTCAGCGGCTTCAAGCAACTGTTCGCGGAAGGCCAGGAGTTCACCTACGACCTCACGGACGCGGGACAGTACTACCGTGACTACGTCGAGCTCATGGATCACTGGGAAACCGTGCTGCCCGGCAAGGTTCTGCGAGTGCTCTACGAAGACGTCGTCGCTGACACCGAGGGGCAGGTGCGGCGTATCCTGGACTACTGCGACCTACCCTACGAAGACGCCTGCGTGAAATTCCACGAAACCCAACGTTCCGTCCGCACACCGAGTTCAGAGCAGGTGCGGCAACCCATCTACACGAGCGGCCTCGAACAGTGGCGGAACTTCGACCCCTGGCTCGACCCGCTCAAACTGGCGCTTGGGGACGTGCTGGTAAGCTACCCCTCCCCCGCGCAGACTGACGGCGATAACGCGAGGAGCTGATCTTGGAAGACGATCACCTTACTCAACACGACCCCGAAGAGATCGGCCACGAGATCGGCGAGCACAACATCGAGGTGCTCGGCCTCGACATCCACAACCCGGTATTTCTCGTTTCGGCCGTTCTCTCAGTGGCACTCGTCGTCATGACGATGTTGTTCCAGGACCAGGCAGCCATTGTTTTCGGCAACCTGCGAGTCTGGATAACGTCGGCTTTCGACTGGTTCTTCATGATTGCCGCGAACATCTTCGTACTATTCGGGCTGGGAATAGCGGTTTCCAAGCTCGGCCGTGTCCGCCTGGGTGGTCCCGACGCAAAGCCCCGCTATGGCTACCCGGGATGGCTCGCGATGCTGTTCGCGGCGGGCGTCGGCATCGGCCTGATGTTCTTCGGCGTGCTGGAACCGGTAACTCATACGTTGCGCCCGCCGCTCGGCATCGATCCCGCCAATACGGAAGCCGCGCGCGCAGCCGGCATGTCATCGGCAATCTATCACTGGGGCCTGCACGCGTGGGGAATCTACGCCATCGTAGGCCTGTCTCTCGCCTTCTTCTGTTTCAACCGGCAGATGCCGCTGACCCTGCGCTCCGCGTTCTTCCCGCTGCTCGGGACGCGTGTGTGGGGTCCGTTCGGACACTTCGTGGATACAGTTGCCGTGCTTGCCACATTGTTCGGCCTGGCAGTATCACTGGGTTTCGGTGCAGAGCAGATCGCCGGCGGCTTGCACTACCTGTTTGGGTTCCCGACGAACAATCTCGTCAAGATCATACTCATCATCATCATTATCAGCATCGCGCTCGCGTCGGTCGTCGCGGGCCTGGACAAGGGCGTAAAGCGGCTGAGCGAACTCAACATGGGGCTTGCCGGCCTGCTGATGTTGTTCGTCATCATCGCCGGACCCACGCTCGTGATCTTTACGACCATGGGCAAGGCCGTCGTCGATTATCTCTATCATTTGCCCAGCCTGAGCAACTGGATCGGGCGCACCGACGACGCCTTTTTCCATGGCTGGACGACGTTCTACTGGGCATGGTGGATTGCCTGGTCACCGTTCGTCGGCATGTTCATCGCCCGCGTCAGTTATGGCCGAACCGTGCGCGAATTCATTACCTGGGTGCTGATCATTCCGACCATCATCGGCGTCTTGTGGATGTCTACATTCGGCGGCACAGCGCTGGATCAGCTGTTCACGAGCGGCTATATGGGCGTCGCCGAATCGGTCCCGGAGCTAGCGCTGTTCAAGATGCTGGAACAGCTGCCCTTCACCGGTATCGTGTCGACCGTCAGCGTGTTCCTAATCGCAATCTTCTTCGTTACTTCGGCCGACTCCGGTTCGCTCGTAATGGATATCATTACCGCCGGCGGCAAGCTGGACGCCCCGGTTCAACAGCGCGTCTTCTGGTGCCTGCTGGCCGGCATGGTCGCCATCGCACTGATGCTCGGCGGAGGCATGGCATCGCTGCAGGCATTGACGATATCCGTCGGCCTGCCGTTCGGCGTCGTACTCCTGCTGATGTGCCTCGGACTGCTCAAGGGACTGCGCGAGGAACAGCTACCGGGCTAAGCGCAGTCAGTCCAGGTCGGGCAGTCCATGCAGGGCGATCAGGTAGTAGCTGACGATGCCGAGCACTTCCTCGTTTTCGATGACCGGCGCGTGGCTGATGCCGAAGGTGTCGAACAGGCGGGCGCAGTAGCGCGTGTTCATATCCGGCCTGAGGGAAATGACCGGCTTTGCCATTATCTCGTAGACGTTGACCCGCTCCGGCGCACGGTCTTTCGCAATGACCTGCTTGGCAATATCGGAAAACGACAGCATCCCGTATTCGTCCTGCTCGTCGCGCTTCTCCACTATCAGGACCGTTGCTTTAACTCGCTTCATAACCCGCATCGCTTCGAGGACGCTGGTCCGGCCTGCGATAAATGTGACGTCCTTGCGCATGATGTCACGGACGGGCAACCAGATTGGCTGACTCATAACTGCTCCTCCACTATTTCGACCAGTTCTTCCGCCTGGCGCATTACTCCGATCGCATCTTCCACGTCGATCTGCATGGCAAGGCCCGTGCCCGGTTTCTCGTCGAATTCTCCCACCGAGCCGATCTTCTCGAGAATCTCGCGGGACATGTGACGCTCTACCAACAACATGACGACGTCGGTCTGGCTGGCGAGCGACAGTCCGAAGAAACTCTTGTGGCCTTCGAATCCTTCGCCCCGCGCATGATTGATCACCGTACACCCTGTCGCGCCCGCTTCGCGAGCAGCGTCGATGATCGCCTTCGTCTTCGAGTCGTCTACGAATACGATGATTAATTTGAAATGCATCAGTTAGCCTCCTTGGAAGTCGATTCTGTCCCATGGCTCTGCCTCGATTTGCGGCGGTGTGCAAGCTGCTCCCGGAGCGCCGACAACTGTGCGTAGGCAAGGACGGAAATGATGGGAAACAGGCATGTGAATGCGACCAGGCCGAATCCGTCCAGCAGCGGACTGCGGCCGGGCACGGTCTCCGCGAGCCCGAGGCCCAGCGCGGCGACCAGCGGCACGGTTACCGTCGAGGTCGTCACGCCGCCGGAATCGTAGGCGAGCGGAATAATGAGCCGCGGCGCCCATATCGTCTGGACGACGACGATGATATAGCCGGCAAGAATGAATGCCTGCAGCGGCAGGCCGGCGATGATCCGGAAACACCCGAGGCTGACGCCCGCGGCCGCGCCGATCGCTACCGCGACCCTGAGGCCCCACACGTGAATCGCGCCACCCGACGTCTCGTTAGCCTTCATGGCCACCGCAAGCAGTGCCGGTTCGGCGATCGTGGTTGCGAATCCGATGGCAAAAGCGAACACGTAAACCCAGGTGTAGTTGCTCCAGTGGAAGTCGAGCGCTTCCGCACCCTGCAGCAGGAATTCGGGATGCGTCAGCTGCTGCGCCATGAGCCGACCGAGCGGAAACAATGCCTGCTCCAGCCCGACGAGGAACAGCCCGAGGCCGAGTATCGTGAAAACAAGGCCCACGAGAAGACGCTTGACGTCGCGTATGGGCTGCCGAATGACCAACAGCTGGAACAGGAAGATAAACAGCACGATCGGCAGCACGTCGAATGCCGTCGACAGGATGGTCTCAAGCGCAGACCCGGTCAGATCCACTTGACGATACTCCCGTAGGCCATGACGAACACCATGGGTGTCAGGGAAGCAAACGCGATCAGGCCGAATCCGTCCGTCATCGGGTTGCGGTCGCGGAGCGACGATGCCATCCCCACGCCGAGTGCGGCGACCAGCGGCACGGTAACGGTGGACGTGGTGACGCCGCCCGAGTCGTAGGCGATACCGACGATCTCCGGCGGCGCCACCGCGGTCATCGCGATGACCATGACGTAACCGGAAATGATCAGCAGCGGCAGCGACCACCCCAGCAAGATCCGGAGCACGCCGATGAGCAGCGCCGTGCCGACGGATAACGCCACGGTGATGCGCAAACCGAGGACGTAGCGCGCCCGGGCTTCGTCGGTATCGCCGATCGCGCCCGCGGCCGCCGCGACCTGGGCCGCTTCGTTCGCTACTGCCGTGAGCGCGGGTTCCGCCACCGTGGTGCCGAAGCCGAGCAGGAAAGCAAACGTCAACAGCCAGAAGACGCTGCCCTTGCGAGCCAGCGCATAGGCCAACGATTCGCCGATGGGAAACAGGGCTAGTTCGAGACCGTAGACGAACAGGGTCAGTCCGAGGAGCACCATGATTGCGCCGCTGAAGATCTGCAGCGAATTGTCCAGAGGCTGCTCGAGAATGAAATACTGGAAGAAACCGATAACGAGGATGATCGGCGCGAGATCACGAGCACTCCTGGCGACGTGCTTCCAGAGAGTGCGCAGGACTTTGGTCATCGTTGCCCGGTGATAGCCGTGAGACGGGTTATGGCAACAGTGTACCCGATGCGTACGCGTCGATGAGCGCTGCAACGCCCGCGACCTGCTTTCCCGACCTGAGATCGTAGTCCTCGTCCGTGTACCCCCACCAGTCCCAGCAGCCCTTGGGATTGAACAGGCTCTTCTCGAGTTGCGGGTAGGCGATGATGAGACCGTTCGACGCGGCCCACTCGTTGAAGCCCGCCCGGGTCACGAACCGGTCCTCGACGAATTCGGCGCCCTGCACGCAGCCGTGGAAAACGATGTGCAGGCCGCACTCGCGAGCGTCGTTACGGCAGGCGTCGGGAACGTACAGGTACCCGGACTCCGAGACATTGCTGCCGGAACCGAAATACGCGGAAAAATCGGCGACGACGAGATTGCTGTCGCCTGCTTGCGGGTCTCGGGGATCCAGGCCGCCGTAAAGGTGTTCGAGGATCGCACCCGCCGCGTCGAAATCGCAGTCATTGATGTAGTCGCCGCCCGGCTCGAGGCAGGCGGCACCGGCATCGAGTGTCGGCCAGCCGTGTGCAGCTTCCACGTCGTCGACGAAAACGACCTGCTGGCCGGGCACGAAGGCGCGGTAGAAGCCCGCCAACGCGCTGCCCGCGGAAGGCGCCACCACGGAATCGGCGGGGGAATGGAAAATCCAGACCCGGGCCGATTCCAGTTCTGCCAGCGGCGCGATTTCACCGGCATCGGCCTTCTCCTTGACGAATTCGACCAGCGGCTCGATCGCGAGGCCGTCTCCGGTCATGCATCGCGAGAGCGCGACCTGGATGTCGCCTTCTGCACAATGGTAAGGACCCGCGGCGATGACGCCGGCCCCACCGATCCTGTCCGCAAAGGCGACATGGGACTGCACGGCCATGAATCCGCCGGCCGATACGCCCGACACGGTGACCCGGCCTTTGTGCGCGGCGTCGAACCCGGTGATCGGCGCCTCCGTAGACGGGTCTCCGGAACCGTCGCCACAGGCAGCAAGACCCGCCAGCAATGCGATGCTGAATGCCGTCCGGAGATCAGACCGATTCGAGAAATGTCGTAATGGCATCGAGCGCCTCCTGTTCGTCGAGCAACGGTGCGTGCCCGCGTTTGGGGACCGGAACGACCTGCAGGTCGGGCTTGCGCTGGAGCATTTTCTCGATTATCGGCATGGTCAGGATATCCGAGAGCACACCGTGTATCAGCAAGGTCGGCACGTGGGCGAGTCCGTCGAACATAGACCACGGATCGACGTCGAGACCGGATACGCCTTCGCGGGCCGCGTGGCCGATGTTGCGGTCGAAATTCAGATCGAAGCGCCCGTCATCCAGCAGCCGGTAAGTCGATTCCGCATAGGCCCGCCACTGCTCCTCGTGCCAGTCCGGAAAGGCGATCGAGTAGACCGACTTCGCCTGCACGATCGCTTCGGCCAGGCTGCCGACGATGTCGAGCCGTCCCGCGGTTGCAACGACCCTGGCGATGCCGCCCGGGTCCGCCTCCGGACCGATATCGTTCATCACGGCGCCGGCGATGCGGCCCGGTCGCTGGTAGTTTAGGAGCATCGCCATCCAGCCGCCGAGTGACGTACCGATGACGACCACTTCCTCGACCCGCAGTGAATCGAGCAGCCGCCAGATGTCCGCCGCGTACTGGCCGGGATGATAATTGCGCCACTCGGGGTCGTACTGGGACTTGCCCCGTCCGCGCAGGTCGGGCGAAATCACGCGCCGGGTCTTGCCGATCTTGGTCGCAAGCGGCTCGAAATCCCGGCTGTTGCGTGTCAGGCCCGGCAGGCACAGCACCGGGGGGCGCTGGGAAGCACTGGGGTAGTCCCTGGAGTAGAGACGCAGTCCATCAGTCGCGTCCACATAGCGTTCCTCGTACATGCCGTGCATTCCGTCAGTCATCGCCGAGCCACGCCTTTATACCGGCCATCGCTTCCCCAGTCACGACCTGTTCGACAAACCGTTCACGCTCCCGTGCGAGCCGTGACTCCAGGTCCGCAGGCCGCATCAGCCGCCGGGTAGAACCCAGGCTGCCCGGTTTCTTACCGAGCAGTTGCTCACTGAGTTCCTTAACCGCCCGATCCAGTTCTGCATCGTCTGCATAGGCCGTCGCAAGACCCCAGTCGAGCGCCTGCCCCGCCGTAATCGTCTGGTTGAGGAGTTGTACGGTGGTCGCCCGGGTGCGGCCGATGAGATCGGGCAGCATCGCTGTCCAGCCACCATCGGGGCTTAAACCCGCTTCCACGTAATACGGCGTAAACGAGGCTCGATCGGTTACCAGCACGATGTCGGCCGCGAGCACGAAGCCCAGCGCTCCCCCGGTCACCTGCCCGTTCACCACTGCAAGTACCGGCAAGCGGCAATCATAGAGGTGCATGATGCTGGTATTCAGAAGGCGGACGAGTTCGTCCGCATACTGCGCGATATCCTGCGCGTGCTCGCGGAAACTAGTCAGATCGCCACCGGTCGAAAAGGACTGGCCTGACGCGCGCAGTACCAGGATCTTCGCACCCGGATCTGCTTCGCAGACGGCGATCGCATCGCAGAGGTCCCTGAGCAGCCCGGGCACGAGGCTGTTGTGCCGCTCGGGCCGGTTGAGCGTAACCGTCGCGACCGCCCCCTCGATCTGCGTCAACACGAACCTGCGATCGCCGCTCGTCATTCCGCGCGACATACAGGCGCAAAAAAACGGGCGACGGATAGCTCCGTCGCCCGCAGTGACACAGATCCAATCAAGGCATCTGGTATGGGGGGATTCAGGCGCTCTTCTTTACAGCCTTGACGACGTTTTCCTTGGTCGCTTCCTGCAGCTCTTCCGTTGCGGTCGATGCAGCGGCAGACAGCAGGTCGATGTATTCCTTGGTACGACCCTCGACGACCTTGGCAAAAGCCGAAGCGTTGTCGATCTGCTTGTTGAAGAACTCCTCGGGCTCCGAGGCCTTCGTGGCCAGGCGAGCCTGCTCCACGCTGAAGTCGACGACGTCGTTCATCAGCGCGAGATTGTAACGGGCGAACTTCTCCCAGCCCTCGACGCTTGCAGCGCTCTTGGCCTGCAGCTTCTCGATGGCTTCCTTCTGGTACTGCGTAAACTGGTCGAGCTGTTCGCTGAACTGCTTCTGGATATCGATCATGGCAATTTACTCCTGTTGGGGGACTTGTTGCGGTGCAGTATAACGCCAGGTTTGTTGCGTTGCAACAATTTTTTTCGACTTTTTGTTGATCAGTATATTTAGATTTAAAACAGTTACTTAGAAATTTCATGACAGCAAGTTCTGATGCCCGGTGTCTGTATGCGCGCCGGGTGCGCTGCAGAAAATCAGCCGAAAACATAGATCCCGGGTGCGTCGCGCAGCGGCTTGTAGCCCGCTTTCGCCTTACCCATCTTCGGCGGCTGCACGCGCTCGCTGCTGCTCCGCCCATCCAGCCACGCATCCCAGGCTGGCCACCAGGAGCCGTCCACGAGTTCGTTCTGCGCCTGCCACTGCTCGGGATCTATGTACAGGTCGCCAGGATTGCGCGTCGCGATCCAGTGTTTGCGACGCGGATGGTCCGGGCCGCAGGCTATACCGGCATTGTGCCCCCCCGTCGTCAACGCAAAGGTCATCTCGTTGTTCATGAGCCGCATCGCCTTGTACACGGATGTCCACGGCGCGACATGGTCCGTCGCCGTACCCAGTACGAATGCGGGCACGCGGATATCGCCTACGCACACGGGCCTGCCGCTGACCTCGTAACGTGCCTCCGCGAGATTGTTCTCCATGTAGCAATTCCGCAGATACTCGGTATGCATCTTGTAGGGCATTCGCGTCCCGTCTTCATTCCATGCCATCAGATCGTTGAGGCTGCGATCTTTCCCGAGCAGGTAACGCTGCATCATCGGGTCGTAGACGAGATCCGAGACGCGCAATGCCGCGAATGCGCCCGTCATGTTTTCCATGGCGAGGTAGCCCTGTTTGCGCATCAATGCGTCGAGGAACGTAAAAGTTCCCTCGCCGAGCATGGTCGTAATCTCACCGGCTTCGCGGAAATCGATCTGTGCAGCGAACAACGACATGGTCTGCAACCTGTCATCGCGCTCACGCGCCATGTAGGCCGCCGCGATCGACAGCAGCGTTCCCCCGAGGCAATAGCCGACAGCGTGCATCTTGCGCTCCGGGACGATTGCGCTGACCGCGTTGATCGCGGCCATAACGCCGTCGTGCAGGTACTCGTGCATGCCGAGATCCCGGTCTCTTTCATCGGGGTTCTTCCACGACATGATGAACACCGTCTTGCCCTGGCTGACCAGGTACCGGACCAGGGAGTTCCGCGGTGACAGGTCGAGGATGTAGTACTTCATGATCCATGCGGGCACGATGAGAACCGGCTCCGCGACAACCTCCTCGGTCTGCGGCGAGTACTGGATCAGTTCGAACAACCGGTTCTGGTATATGACCTTCCCGGGCGTAACGCCGATGTCCCTGCCCACCATGAAGTCTTCTAGACCCTGCGGGAGTTCACCATTGCGCTTACGCCGCATATCCTCGGCGAGGTTGTGCACCCCGCGCCTGAGGTTCGCGCCGCGCTCCTCCCTGGTGGTCGTGAGAAACTCGGGGTTGATGACGGGGATGTTCGCCGGAGACGCAATTTCGACGATCTGGTTGGCAAGGAAACTGACCAGCTGCTCGTGCTCCCTGCTTACGCCATCGACACCTGTCGTCGCTTCGGCAGCAAGGCCCTTCGCGAGCCGATGGCCATGCGCGAAGACGCTGAACGGCCACTTCTGCCAGTCCTCCGAGAGCATCCGCCGGTCCATTATGGTCGGCAGGTCCTCGGTGTCCTGTTTCGCAACCTTGCTGTGGATCTTCAACAGTTCCACGCCGTTGCGTGCGACGCTCTCGGCAAGCGACAACAATTTACCGGGCGACAGCACGAGGTGCCCGGCCCAGTCGACGACCGCCGCCGCCACGTCCACCGGAGACACGCCCCTGGTGGCTGCAGCAAGCTGGCCCCGCAGCTGATGATCGATCTCGCGCGCCTTGTCCGGCGGCAACAGTCGCTTCTTCTCGGTATCGTCACTCATCGTCAATTTTCGCCTTGGTATCCCGAAACGCCTTCTGCATGGCCTGCCATGCTTCCATATTCTGCTTTGCAACGTCTTTCATAACGGCAAAGGGACCACTCCTCATCAATTCCTGCATCTGTTCCTGCAACGTGGACTGCTGCTGGAGGAAGGTCTCGAAACTCTGCTGCAGGTAGCTGCCCAGCACACCCTGCATGGGATGATCGTAGAAGCGGATGATCTGCGTCAGCATCTGGTCGGACAGCACCGGCTTGCCGCCCAGTTCCTGCTCCGCGACGAGCTGCAACAGCACGCTGCGCGTGATGTCGTCGCCGCTGCCATCCTCGACGATGCGAACATCCTTGCCGGAGGCAATCAGCTTGCGCACGTCGTCCTTGTTGATGTGCCGGCTCGCCTCCGTGTCGTAGAGGCGCCGGTTAGCGTACTTGCGAATGATTCGTGGTTTGGCCATCGCCGTATCCGCCGGGGCTCGTATGTTGCGTTGCAGCATAATAGCAGCAGTTCACGCCTCACGGTAGCACGCAATCGTGGCGGTCAAACCATGACGTCCGCTACGTAGACCAGCGCCCGGCCGTCGCTGATCACGTTACCCTCCTCGCCGACGCAGCGGGTACGCAGGTCGACAAGGCCCTTTTCCGGCCGCAAGCGCGTGATTTCGACACTCGCGGTGAGCATCTCGCCGAGTCGCGCCCTGTCGAAGAACGAGCACTCCTGTTTCAGATAGTTCGTGCCCTGCCCGGGCAGTTCGACGCCCAGCAGCCTGGAAAAGAGTGCGTTCACCAGCGGCTCGGGTATTTCACCGGTCGCCGATTCGTGCCCACCGAGTGAAACGTAACGGGCCACGTCATTCGTGGTGAATGTGCGCGTCAACTGCGCTTTCTGACCGACGGCGAATGACATCAGTGACGCCCCGCGTGCTCGAGCGTCGCTTCGCCAGCACAAGTGATCACGCCATCCCCGATACGCTCACAGTTGACCTCGGCAAGGACGTGCCGGCCGTCATCGGACCTGCGGATCACGGCGAACCGCATTGCGTCGTCGGCATAGGTCGGTGACGGGAACATGAGCTTCTGTTCCACGAGGCGCCCCCCCGGCACCAGTTCCTCCAGCATGCCGCGCAATACTGTAGCGAGCAGCATCCCGTGCGATACCGTGCGGCCGAAGCGCGTTCTCGCCGAAAACTCCGGATCCACGTGGATCGGGTTGTCGTCGCCGGAGAGCTCCGCAAAGGCGTCGAAATCGGATTGCGTCAGCGCTTTTTCCAGCACCAGCGTATCGGCCTTCCGGGTCATGATGCGTCCTCCGGGACTAGCAAATGTTTCTGGATCTTGCCAGCCGCGGTGCGCGGGAAGTCATGCACGGTTACTAACTCTTTTGGCACCTTGTAAGGCGCGAGACGTTCACGGCAGTAGGCTGTGATTGCCGCTGCGGGAGGAACCTCGTGGCCTGGCTTCGGGAGGACGTAAGCTCGGCCGACTTCGCCCCATTTCTCGTCGGGGATTGCCACCACAGCCGCCTCGAGAATAGCCGGATGTGCGGCCAGCACGTTTTCTACCTCTGCTGGGTACACGTTCTCACCGCCCGAGATGAACATCTCTTTGATGCGGCCCGCGATGTAGTAATAGCCGTCCGCATCCTGCCGGCCGATGTCACCGCTCTTTAGCCATGTCCCATCTGCAAACGCTTGCTGCGTCGCGTCCCGGTTACCCCAGTAGCCCGGTGTGATTCCGGGACCGGCAAACCACAGTTCGCCCTCGTCGCCCTGTTGCACGTCCCTGCCACCCGCGCCGACGAGCCGGACGCGTGCAAGCACCTGCGGTTTACCGACGGAGCCTATTTTCCTGTCGACCATTGCGGGGTCCATGATGAAGACCGTCGGTCCCGTCTCGGTCATGCCCATGCCGTTGCAGACGCGGGCGCCACGCTCGAGGTAGGCCCGGATCAGATGATCGGGCATTGGGGCGCCGCCGCAGCCCCAGTTTCGTACACGGCTGAGATCCAGCGCCGGGAATCCGGGGTGCAAGCTGATCTGCTGATAGACCGCCGGCACGGCAAAAAAGGTATCGAGCGCCCCATCGGCCAGCAGACGAACGACGCGTTCGACGTCGAATGCCGGGAGCACGAGGACCTCACCCCCCTCGATGAGGGTCGGCAAGGTCACCAGGTTAATTCCCGCGGTGTGAAACAGCGGCAGGTAGTTGAGGCAGACGTCGTCCCCCGATATCGACATGGCCTGGCGGATATTGACGTAGTTCGCAAGCGCCATTGCAGGCGTCTGGATGACCGCCTTGGGCTTACCCGTCGTGCCCGAGGTGTATATCAGGTACCAGGTGTCATTGCCGCGCCAAAACTCGCGGCCAACAAAAGGCTTTGCATCGCCGCGACGCGCCGCGTATCCCGCGGCCGAGTCGTCGTCGAAACCGACCAGCTCCATCCCGGTATCGCCGAGTTCGCTTGCCACTGCGCCGTCCTCTTCACCGAAGAACAGCAACTTCGGCGCCGCGTCGACAACCAACGGCGCCAGCTCGCCGGCCGGCATGCGCCAGTTCAGCGGCACCAGCACGGCACCGAGCTTTCCGGCGGCGAACAGCAGCTCGAAGAACTCGACACGATTGCGGCACAGCACGGCGACGCGGTCTCCCTCACCGACGCTGTACGCGCGCAGCAATCCTGCCAGCGACCGCACGTTGTCCTCGAGCTGCGCATACGTCAGGGACGTGCCGCGGAAAAGATCTCGGAATGCGATTGCATCCGGCTTCAGCAGGGCGCGTTGCGCCGTGATATCGGGAATCCGATCGAACATTGCCTGCACCCGCCTACCGGTTCTTTGCCATGCCCTGCGACACAAGTTCCGATGCCGCGGCAGCAATGTCCCCGGCGGGACGATTTTCGTCCCAGTCCGCGAACCGCATGCCGAGAAACACGGTCATGCCGATCAGCGCCCAGCTCCACACCTCGCAATCGCCGTCGCGAATCTCCCCGGCCGCCGCGGCTCGCTTCAGGTTCTCCTCGTAGGCACTTGCGAACACGGAGTAATACTCGCGAAACGCGTCTTCCGCAACGAACTGCGCCATGGACACGACGCGGTACAGGTTGCGGTGCGCCCGAACAAACTCGATGAACGCTTCCACGCCGCGGCGCTCGGCCGCCAGCCGGTCCGGCGACTCGGCGACGCGTTCCCCAATCCATTGTCGAGTCAACTCGCCCATGTACGAGACGAGTGCGCGGAAGATCTCCTCCTTGCTCTCGAAGTACACGTAGAACGTGCCCAGCGCCACGCCGGCCCGCTGGGTGATGCTGGCAATGGAAGCCTCGGGAAAACCGCGCTCGCCGAACTCCGCCTCCGCCGCGTGTAGCAGCTTCTCGCGAGTCTTCCGGCCTCGCCGGGTCTTGGGAACCTTGTCAGAAGTTGAATGTTGATTCATGTTTCACAATATTGCATACTCGGCCGCGGCTAGACAAGTCATTGTTCATCGTTGCGGGCTGGTACTCCTGCCAAGGGATTGACCGTTCCGTCACACAGACACCAAGCGGCGGAGCGTGGGGACACTAAAACTCAACGGCGGGGGAACGCTCGAATTCGATGACCAGGGCAGCGGGCCGGCCATGGTGTTCCTGCACGGCTGGAGCCTCGGCAAGGAAGCGTTCGCAAAACAGCGGCGTGAGCTGTCCGACCGTTTCCGGGTCATCGTCCCGGACATGCGCGGGCACGGCAATTCGAAGCGGTTCGAAAAGGGCGACGGCATCGACACCCTCGCCAGCGACCTGGAACGACTTCTCGTCGCGCTCGACGTTTCCGACGTGATCCTTGTCGGCTGGTCAATGGGCGCGCTGGTCGCGTGGCAAACGGCGGAGGGGCCGCAACGCGGCCGCATCAGGGGGATCGTGACGATCGACATGGTACCAAGAGTTCTGAACGGCGACGGCTGGCAGCACGGGCTGCGCGCCGGCACTCACCTGTACGACATCGACATCGACCTGTCGAAGATGCGTGACGACTGGCGCGCATTCACGCGTGCCTACGTGCCGATGGTGTTCGCCAGCGGCAAGGCCATCGAGCGTCGCGAACTCATCGAGGACATGCTGGATCTCGTCGGCGGTAACGACCTCGAGTCGATGACCAATCTCTGGCACGCGCTGGTTCACGCCGACTTCGTCGACACCGTGCAGCGACTCGACGTTCCCACCCTGATTACCTACGGCGCGCTCAGCCAGATCTACACCGAGGAAGCGGCGGCCTGGATGGACGAGCACATTCCGAATTCACGCCGCGCGCGTTTCGCTGAATCGGGGCATGCGCCGCATCTCGAAGAACCGCAACGATTCAATCAAGTGCTCGCCGATTTTGCCGGCGCGCTGGAGCAACAGAGTAATGACTAACTTCAGACATGCATCAAGCACCAAGGGGGCTGATATGTTCAAAGACACCACCATTCCCATCAATCCGGACCGGCGGGCAGCCGCTGTCGTCGGCACCGGCCTGGCGGCAGCGGTGCTGTCGCTGTTCGCAGTTGCCGGTCCTGCGCATGCACAGGAAAGCGGCGTCGACAAGGCTATCGACGAGATCGTCGTCACCACGGCGCGGCGTCGCGAGGAATCACTGATGGAAGTTCCGCTGTCGATTTCCGTTCTCGGCGGCGTTGACCTCGAACGCGTGGGCGCGGTCGATATCGTCGAGATCGCAAAGCAGAGCCCGAACGTGACGCTCGAGGTCTCGCGCGGCACGAACACGACGCTGACGGCGTTCATCCGCGGCGTCGGCCAGCAGGACCCGGTCGCCGGGTTCGAGTCGGGCGTCGGCCTGTACGTCGACGACGTGTACTTCAACCGGCCGCACGCCGCCGTTCTCGACCTGTACGAGGTCGATCGCATCGAGGTGCTGCGCGGACCGCAGGGCACGCTCTACGGCCGCAACACAATCGGCGGCGCGATCAAGTACGTGACACGGCGTATCGAGGCTGACCCGATGCTGCGGGTGCGCGGTTCGGTCGGTAACTACGGGCAGCTCGACGGACTGGTCACGGGTTCGATACCGCTGACCGACAGTTTCCGCGCCGGCGGCACCGTCGCGGCATTCACCCGCGACGGCTATGGCGACAACCTGACGCTGGGCACCGAGCAGTACGACAAGGACGTGCTCGGCTTCCGCGGCACCGTGGAATGGGACGTCACCGACAGCCTGTTCCTGCGCCTCTCCGGCGACGTCACGCAGGACGATTCGAGCCCGAAATTCGGGCATCGACTCACGGACGCCAACGTGTCCGATGCGCCCGTCCTCGATGATGTATTCGACACACGCGGCGGTCTGAGCGTGCCCAAGCAGGAAGTGGAGATGTCGGGCATATCTTTCCTCGCCGAGTGGGAATTCAGTGACGCGTGGACCGCGAAAGCGATCATCGCCGATCGCGAGGACGAGACCTGGTCGCCGATCGACTTTGACAGCCTTGCCGCCGCTGACCTCGACGTGCCGGTCACTTACCAGAACGAGCAGTTCTCGACCGAGCTGCAGCTGTTATTCGACGGCGATCGCCTTAGTGGCGTGATGGGCTATTACTACCTCGACGCGAACGCGTTCAACGACTTCGACGTCGTGCTCGCGCAGCTCGGGTCCATCATCAGCGTGCCGGGCCTCAATGCAAACACTGTCGGCGACGTGGACACGAATACCTGGTCGGTATTTGCCGACTTCTCTTACGACCTGAGCGACGACTGGAGTGTCTCGATCGGCGGCCGCTACACCTCGGACGAGCGCTCCTCCGTCGTTCTGCGGCGCACGTTCTGGTGCCCGCCGGATCCGCTTCCCGGATTCGACCCTGATTGCAATGGATTGTCGCCGACCTTCGGTGGCACGGCACAGGTGCTCGCGACGACGTCCGACTTCAACGGCAGCGAGGAGTGGACCGAGTTCACACCACGAGCATCCATCACCTGGACGCCCAGTGACGAGAACAGCGTCTACTTCGCGTATTCGGAAGGCTTCAAGGGCGGCAGCTTCGACCCGCGCGGCCAGACGTCGGCCGCACCCGACCTGGACGGAGACGGCACGGTCTCGGACGAGGAGATCTTCGAGTTCATGATGTTCCTGCCGGAGACGGTGACGTCGTATGAACTGGGTTGGCGTGCGAACGCGCTCGATGGCCGCCTGATGTCCAGCATCGCTGTGTTCTTTGCGGATTACGAGGACGTACAGGTCCCGGGTTCCATCGGTGTTGACACTAACGGTGATGGCATCGAGGACACGTTCACCGGAATCACGACCAACGCGGGTGCCGCGGAAATCCCCGGAATCGAGCTCGAGGGCAGTTTCCGCGCCAGCGACACCTGGTCGTTCCGCTGGGCCGTCGGCTGGCTGGATGCCGAGTACACGCAGTTCATCGACGCATTCGGGCAGGACGTCTCCGACGAGGCCGTGTTCCAGAACACGCCGGAATGGACCGCGAGCGGCTCGCTCACCTACGAACGCCCGCTGTCGCTGTTCGGTAACGGCGGCCAGTTCTTCTTCATCCCGTCGATCGCCTATCGCAGCGAGGCCAGCCAGTTCGAGTTCCCGAACGAACTCCTGGACCAGGATGCGTTCACGCTCTTCGACCTCAGCATCGTCTGGGAGGACGACGACGGGCACTGGCGCGTCGGCCTGCACGGCAAGAACCTCGGCGACGAGGAATACAAGGTCGCCGGCTACAACTTCCCCGGCCTCGGCCTCGAAGGTAACGTCACGGCGTTCTACGGTCCGCCGCAGACTGTAACTGCGACGGTCGAATACGTATTCTGATCGTCCCGCGACGGGCCGGGGGCCACCCCCTCTCCCGATCCGTCGCGACTTCCCAGTCCGCACGAGGCACCGCCATGAGAATGGATCCCAAGTCGCCGGCGTATCGCGCCTATGTCATGTTCATTCTCGTGGTCGTCTACACCTTCAACTTCATCGACCGCCAGATCGTCGGCATCCTCGCCGTGCCGATCAAGGCGGATCTCGGCCTGACCGACACGCAGCTCGGCCTGATGGGCGGCCTGGCCTTCGCGCTTTTCTATACCGGTCTCGGCATCCCGGTCGCGATGCTCGCCGACCGCTGGAACCGCACCTGGATCATGACGGCGGCGCTGACGATCTGGAGCGGCATGACCGCCGCCTGCGGCCTGGCCACCAATTTCTGGCAGTTGTTCCTCGCACGGCTCGGCGTCGGTGTCGGTGAGGCGGGAGGCGTGGCTCCCGCCTATTCGCTGATCGCGGATTACTTCCCGTCGCACCAGCGGGCGCGCGCGCTCAGCGTGTATTCCTTCGGTATCCCGATCGGCAGCGCGCTGGGCATCCTGTTCGGCGGCTACATCGCGTCGAAGATCGACTGGCGCTTCGCTTTTTTCGCCGTCGGCATCGCCGGCATACTCGTTGCGCCCATTTTCAAGCTGACGGTGGCGGAGCCGGCGCGGGGCCAATACGACGTCAAGGGTCCGGACGGTCCGTCACCGACCCTCAAACAGATCATCCAGCTGCTCACGCACAAGCCGAGTTTCTGGATCATCTCGCTGGGAGCGGCGGCCTCCTCGATGATGGGCTACGGCCTGTTCTTCTGGCTGCCCTCGTTCTTCGTGCGCAGTTTCGGCCTGTCGCTGCTCGATGCGTCGGTGTTCTTCGGCGCGATCCTGCTGATCGGCGGCATCGCCGGCACCTGGGCAGGCGGCTACATGGCGGACCGTTTCGGCGCGGGCAAGCGCGGCAATTACGTCATCATCCCCGCGATCGCGTTTCTCACAACGGTGCCGCTGTACGTGGTGGCGATCCTGTCGCCGAACCTGACGATGACCTTCTTCGCGCTGCTGATACCGACCGGCCTCGGCCTCGCCTGGCTCGGACCGGTGCTGTCGGCGATCCAGCACGTCGTGCCGCCGACCATGCGTGCCACCGCGTCCGCCATATTCCTGTTCATCAACAACCTGATCGGCATCGGCGCCGGCACGGTCGCGCTCGGCCTGATCTCGGACAACCTCGAGGCCCGCTTCGGCGACGACTCGCTGCGCTACGCGATTCTCGCAGGTACCGCCTTTTACCTCATAGCTGCTATGCTTTTCTTCGCAAGCGCCAAGCGGCTCGCGAAAGACTGGGAAGAATAAGATCGAGACTCTGGAGGGCAAATCGGCGATCGTCACGGGCTCGACGAGCGGCATCGGCCTCGGTATTGCGCGCCGCCTCGCAGAAGCCGGCGCGAACGTCATGGTGAACGGGCTGGGCGACCAACCGCAGATCGATGCGGCGGTTCAGGCCGTATCGGATGCCGGTTCCGGCGAGGTCCTATTCTCGCCCGCGAACATGATGAGGCCGGACCAGATAGTAACGATGATCGAATCTGCCGTCAGCGTGTTCGGCGGTATCGAGATACTCGTCAACAACGCCGGCATTCAGTTCGTCTCGCCGATACAGGACTTCCCGGCACGGAAATGGGACGACATCATCGCCACCAACCTGTCGTCGTCGTTTCATACGATCCGCGCTGCTACTCCGCACATGATCGCAGCCGGGTGGGGCCGCATCATCAACATATCGTCGCTGCATGCGCTCGTGGCATCGCCCTACAAGGCGGCCTACGTCGCTGCGAAACACGGCGTCGCCGGTCTCACGAAAGTGGTCGCCCTCGAACTCGCGCAGAAACACATCACCGTTAACTCCATCGCGCCGGGCTACGTCGAAACGCCGCTCGTCAAGGGCCAGGTCGCGGATACGGCCAGGGCCCGCGGCATAACCGAGGAAGAAGTGGTACGCGACGTCATGCTCGCCGCCCAGCCGACCAAGAAGTTCATCCAGGTCCACGAGATCGCTGAACTCGTCGTATTTCTCTGCAGCGACGCGGCCGCATCCATAACGGGCGCAATAATGCCCGTCGACGGCGGCTGGTCCGCCCAGTAAGCCGCCCTACGCCGGCGCAATATTCGCGTTCAGCCGGAACAGGTTGTCGGGGTCGTATTTCTTTTTCACTTCGAGCAGTCGCGGGAAGTTACCCTGGTAGTTACCGTGGCGCACCTTCGACGACTCGTTGGCCGAATCGACGGTGTAGTAGCCGTCCGTTCGCGGTTCGATCGTGCTCCAGTAGTCGCGCAAATAATCGATGTGCGGAGAACCGTCCGTATCAAGCGGCCAGCTGGTCAGGACCATCATCGCTGCCAGCGCCTTGCGGTGAGGGAATGCGGTCGCATCAACGGGCACCCGGCCGATCGCACCGCCGGACTGCTGGAAATACAGCATCGTATTGCGCCCGGGATCTGCTTCAAATCCGGAAATCGCTGCATCCAGCATGCTGTCGGGATATTCGTTGACGAATCCACTTCTCAGGTATTCGCCAATATTGCGGAAGTCCGCGTAATCCCAGCTGCGCTGGAGGGCCACGTAGTCGATCGGTCCGAGGTTGCTGAATGCCGGTTCGCCGAGCTTCCTGATGGGCGCAAGAACTGTCTCCGCGTCTTTTTCGGGGCCGGAATAGCAGACGTGAAATCCCGCGCCGCTGCCCTGACCCGACGCCGTGGCGTTGATGTAGAAATCGATGTACAGGTCATCGGGCGCCTGCACTGAGAAATCGGCATAGAAGCGAATGAGGTCGTGTGCGCGGTCGAGCGGAAATACGACGTCACCGCCGACGACCTGGCGCTGCATCGGATGAAGGGCGTAATGGAAGGACGTAACAATCCCGAAATTGCCTCCGCCACCGCGGACACCCCAGTACAGTTCAGGATTCTCCTCGGCGTTGGCATGCACCAGCCTGCCGTCTGCGGTGACGATATCCACGCCCTTGATGTTGTCGAGCGTCAGTCCGAACCTGCGGGATATTCGCCCGAAACCACCGGCCGTGCTTAGGCCGCCTACACCGGTATGCGACACGGTCCCGGCAGGTGTAACAAGGCCATGCGCCATGGCTTCGTGATCGAGTGCAGCCAGCAAGCTGCCACCGGCCACGTACGCCTTGCGCGACATCGGGTCAACACGTGCGTGGCGAAATAATGACAGGTCGATCTGCATGCCTCCGTCGCACGTCGATTTGCCGGCAAAGCTGTGACCGCCGCATTTGACGGCAAGCAGTAAACGACGCTCCCGTGCGAAATTAACGGCATTCTGAATGTCCGCAACTCCGGTAGGTTGTACGATCAACGCAGGATGGCGATCGATTGACTTGTTGAGGACCCGCCTCGCTTCGTCATAGCCTGCATTACCGGGCAGCAACAGGTTGCCGCGGAGACTGTCCGCAAGCTCCTGCACGGCGGCTCGCTCGAGTGAAATCTCGTCTCGCTCGCCGGTTACCGCCCGAACGTCGCCGCTGACCTGTGTCAAAGCCTGCAGCGCAGCGCGTGCCTGCGCCGTAGGCAAAGCAGCTATCACGCTCGCGGCAATGGAGGACTGCAAGAAACGTCGCCTGTCCATGATTACCCCCTCGTTCAGGTGAAGAACACAGGGTATCGAAAATCAACAGCGATTACCGCTGATTCAACGCAAACACACAGCGCCGTAACCCTCGAGGCGCCGTTTGACAAGTTGCTGAATACAGTGTCATTGTCGCCGCGGTATGCAAGGCCCGATAACAAGCAAGCTGCCGGACGTCGGTACAACAATCTTTGCGGTCATGAGCCAGCTTGCGCAGGACTGCAGGGCCATCAACCTGTCGCAGGGCTTTCCGAGCTTCGAGCCTCCTGCAGAACTGATCGATCGCATCGACCACTACCTGAGAAGCGGTGCCAACCAATACGCACCGATGCCGGGCGTGCCGACTTTGCGGAACGCTATCGCCGAGAAGACGGTGCGCATGCAGGGACGCGAACTGGACCCGGATACCGAGATCACGGTGTGCACGGGCGCGACCGAGGGCCTGTTCAGCGCGATCCAGGCCATCGTCCGCAGCGGCGACGAGGTGATCGTTTTCGACCCGGCCTACGATTCCTACGAGCCGGCCGTGACGCTCGCCGGTGGCCGTACCGTTCACGTGCCGCTCGCGATCAGCGACGACGGCTTCGACTTCTCTGTCGACTGGCAGCGTCTCGAAGACGCGCTGAACGATAAGACGCGGCTCGTCATCATCAACTTCCCGCACAACCCAACGGGCGCGATCCTGTCCGGAGCCGACCTGCAGCAACTGGCGGAACTGTTGCGCGACACGCCGGCGTACCTGCTGTCGGACGAAGTCTACGAACACATCGTGTTCGACGGGGAACCTCACGTAAGCGCGCTCTCCATCGACGAACTCTGGGAACGGAGCTTCGTCGTGTCGTCGTTCGGCAAGACGTACCACGCGACCGGCTGGAAGGTCGGCTATTGCCTGGCGCCGCCGGACGTCAGCGCGGAATTTCGCAAGGTGCACCAGTTCACGACATTCGCCGTAAATACGCCCGTGCAGCACGCGCTGGCGGATTTCCTGCAGGGTACCCCGGCGTTCCATGAAAGATTACCTATGTTCTACCAGCAGAAGCGCGATTTCTTCTGCAGGCTCCTCGAAGGCTCGCGTTTTCGCCTGCATCCGGCGCGCAGCACGTTCTTCCAGATCGTCGACTACGGCGACATCAGCGGAGAAGACGACGTGACGCTCGCGAAGCGCTGGACCGAGGAAATCGGCGTCGCCTCGATCCCTCTGTCGGTATTCTGCGAGCAGGCGTTCACCGGCACCCGGCTGCGCTTCTGTTTTGCGAAGGATGACGAGACGCTGGAAGCGGCGTGCGAAAAATTGAGTCGCCTGTGATCGGAAGACAAGAAACCCGGCCCCGCAAGGCGGGGCCGGGCAATTACCGAACAGACCCTGCTATTTTGCGGCGCGAATGATTCCGCAGGCGTCGCGCGACCCGCCCGCGCAACCTTTTTTCAGATCCGACTCTTCATCGCAATAAGTGTCGGGATTGGTATGGATGATGAATGCGCTGCCATCTTCATCCAGGATGCTCAGACGCCCGGGTGACAGCGTCACGCGATTCGTTGTGTGAACCATCTTACCCTTGCCGTTCTTGACCTCGATATTGATCAGGTCGCCCATGTGGTAAGGGTGATTGATATCCGCCGCGGGCACGTCGTCCGTAGCGCTGTCGGGCCGCGACTGGCCGAAAGGACCCGGGTCGTGATGCCCCTTGGCTGCGCCACAGGGCTCGCAGGCGGCGACCTCGTGGATGTGGACCGCATGTTTGCCGTCCGTGAGTCCCTCCACCATCATCTTTACGGTCACTTCCTTGATGCCTTCGGCGCTGGTCTTCTCCATCAGCGTAGCCGTCCCGGAAATGTTCGGATCGGTGCAGCCCTTGATTTCCGCCGTGGCTTTCATGCCGTGGCCATCAGCGCCCACCAGTACCGGCAGGCAGAGAATCGTGGCGGCAGCCACGCCTCGCAGCATTGTTGTTTGCGGTCGCTTCATGTGCATTTCCCCTCTTTTTGCCCGGTTGGTGCGGCCCGGCGACTGATCTGGCAATGACGGGCCACTCGATATCAAGCCTAGTAGGCTAATGCACCGTACTCAAGGTTGAGCCGCCGAAAATCAGGTTCCGAGCTGATACACCAGTAGCGCGCCGACGTAACCGATGATCGTCATATACAGCCAGGCAAATGCCGGCCAGCGCCAGGTATTCGTCTCCCGACGGATCACGGCGAGCGTGGCCACACACTGCAGGCAACAGGCATAGAAGACCAGCAAGCCGAGCACCATCGGCAGCGTGAACACCAGGCTGCCGTCCGGCCAGCGCGCCACTTTGAGCCGGCCGGACAGCGTTGCCTCGTCGGCCTCGTCGCCGACCGCGTAGACGGTGCCGAGCACGGCGACGACCACTTCGCGCGCCGGGAACCCCGCAATTACGGCGGACGATACGCGCCAGTCCCAGCCCAGGGGCCGGAAGACGGGCTCCACGAAATGTCCCGCCCTGCCCAGCCAGCTCTGTTCGAGCTGCATCGCGGCAGCCTGGTTATCGATCTGCTCGAGCGCGGCATCGAGTTCCTCGCCGGTCATTGCAGCAGCCGCGGCTTGCTGCTGCTGTTCGACAAACGGCGCAACGTCGTCGGAGCGCGGGTAATAGGCCAGCGCCCAGATGATGACGGCGACAGAGAATATGACGGTTCCCGCGCGGTGCAGGAACACCTTGGCGCGGCCGAGGAGCTGCATCATCACGGTCTGCAGATTGGGCCGGCGAAACTCGGGGAGCATCAGCGCAAAAGGCGGCTTGGGGCCACGCAGCGCGGTCTTGCGGATCAGGAGTGCCGTCAGGATGCCCATGACGATGCCGAACATGTACAGGCCGAACAGCACCAGCCCCTGCAGGTTCAGGAAGCCCACGGATTTCGCCGGCACGAACGCGGCGATCAGCAGCGCATAGACCGGCAGCCGCGCCGAACAGGTCATGAACGGCGCCGCCAGGATGGTGGCAATCCGGTCGCGACGGTTGGGTATCACGCGCGTTGCCATGATACCGGGCACCGCACAGGCAAAGCTCGAGATCATGGGAATGATCGACTGCCCGGACAGGCCCACGGAGCGCATCGCGCGATCCATCAGGTAGGCCGCGCGCGCGAGGTAGCCCGAGTCCTCGAGCAGGATGATGAACAGGAACAGGATCATGATCTGCGGCAGGAAGATGATCACGCTGCCGACGCCGGCGATCACGCCGTCGGCGATGAGGCTCGCAAGCGCCCCGTCGCCGAGCGCCTCGTGCACACGGCCACCGAGAACCGACGTCGCCGAATCGATCAGGTCCATGATCGGCGTCGCCCAGGCAAACACGGCCTGGAACACGATGGCCATGACCAGGAACAGCCCGATCGTGCCGGGGATGGGCTGATTCAGCCAGGCCGTCATACGCGCCTGCCAGCCGTAGAACGGCGGCGCCTGCCGCACCACTTCGTCGAGCAC
>JABAHR010002478.1_pt1 | contig 33065 bp, 32 predicted proteins | sample 7062101 | NCBI WGS metagenome assembly JABAHR01 (sample SAMN14534553, study PRJNA622989) | marine sediment metagenome | biome: marine biome [ENVO:00000428]; feature: marine pelagic biome [ENVO:01000023]; material: deep marine sediment [ENVO:00002113] | place: India: Gulf of Kutch | collected...
GACAGTGCTGGAGTTCACGCGTTCCGGCGAGCGGTGGTCGCTGGGATCCGGCGTGGCGGCCGACGCTGAGAAGATCGGCGAGGTCGTGGAGAAGCTCGCCGAGATCGACCCTGGATGGCCCGTAGCCGCAACGGAAGCCTCGAGGGACCGGTTCCGGGTCACGGGGGACGATCACGAGCGACGGGTGGCCCTCTTCGCGGGCGAGTCGCAGCTGGCCGAGATCTATCTCGGCACGTCGCCCGGATTCCGCCGTATTCATGCCCGGCGCGCGGATGCCGACGAGGTCTACAGCATCGATTTCGCTGTGTACGAGCTACCGTTGAGCGACTCCGACTGGCTCGACAAGGACCTGCTGGGGGCAGACGGCGAGATCGCCGGGATAACCCGCGAGGAGCACTGGTCCGTAGAGCGCGGCGCGGAAGGCTGGCTTTTGACGTCGGTGCCGCCGATGGAGGACGCACGCCCCGGCGCCAGCGCAGATCAGGATGCTGCCGAACGGCTCGTGGAGCGGGTCGGCGACCTGCGAGTGACCGGTTTCGCACCGGAGGGTCCCGCATACCAGCCCGCCGCGGCATTCAACGTCACAGACGAATCCGGGTCCTACGGGCTGCGGATTTTCCGCGACCCCGACAACGACGAGTACGCCGTTGAATCCGATCGGCATCCCGGCCGGTTTGGTCTCGCTGCCTACGTGGCCGAGCAGCTGGTGCTGGAGCTCGATGATTTGCGCCCCGTCGAGCCGAATGTCGAGGCGGTGGCGCCCGTCTCGGACACCCCGGCGTCTCCGGGCGGCGGTTGAACCGACGCGGGATTCGATGATCTCATTGGCGAGATTCCGCCACGCCCGGGTCGCTGCGCGCGGGCCCGGCGGGTGAGGACGAAGTAAACCAACGGCGAGCAGGGTCAACCATGATTGCCCGGCGAAGCAGGAACCGGCCGAACTCCCTGGACGTCCTGGAGTTTGGCGATTACGTCGACGTTCTGGAGGCGTCTGGAGAGCGCGAGGACGTGGTGGCGTTCTTCGACCTGGATCGAACCATCATCGCCGGCTACTCCATTACCGCGCTCATGCTGGAGCGCGTTCGCAGCGGCATGTCTGCGCGTCATCTCGTCGCCCAGGTGAGCCACTTCATTGCTTACGGCTTCGGCCGGGCGGGGTACCAGGAGCTGCTCGAGAGTACCGTCGCCGAGCTCGTGGGGATGCCGGAGCAGGAACTCGTGGAGCTGGGCGAGCGAGCCTACGAGCGCCGATTGCAAAGGTTGATCTATCCTGAAGCCCGTCGCCTGATCGGCGCGCACCAGGAGTTGGGTCACGAGGTGGTGATGGTCACCTCGGCCACCCGTTACCAGGCTCAGCCCGTTGCCCGGGAGCTCGGTGTCGATCAGATCTGCTGCACCGAGCTGGAGATCTGCGAAGGCAGGATCACCGGCCAGGTCAGCCCCTGTTTCGGTGCCACGAAGCGGGCGGCCGCGATCCGGTTGGGCTCTGACCGGGCCTGCGATCTGGACGATGCTTACTTTTACACCGATTCCTGCGACGATCTGCCGCTGCTCGAGGCGGTGGGCCGGCCTGTGGCCGCGAACCCGAAAGCATCCCTGTCCGAGGTGGCGACGTCCCGCGGCTGGCCGCAGCTTGCGTTCCGCAGGCAGGGCGAGCCGGGCTTCGCGGCCGCGTGAGGTGATCGACCTCTACACCTGGCCAACGCCCAACGGCCGCAAGATCTCGATTGCGCTGGAGGAATTCGGCGAGCCGTACCGTGCGCACGCCGTGAACATCGGTGCCGGCGAGCAGGACCGGCCGGAGTTCCGCTTGATCAGCCCCAACGGAAAGATACCGGCCATCGTCGATGATTCGTCGGGACGCAGCATGATGGAGTCCGGGGCCATCCTGCTCTACCTGGCGGACAAGCACGACCGCTTCTGGGGGGATGACCGGTGGGAGACGATCGAGTGGCTGATGCTGCAGATGGGCAGCGTCGGTCCCATGCTCGGACAGGTGCACCACTTCGCCAAATTCAATCCCGGTAAAGCCCCCTACGCGGAGAAGCGTTACCTCGACGAGGCACGGCGGCTTTACGGGGTGCTCGATGCGCGCCTGGCCGACCGGGAATACCTGTCGGGCACATACTCCATCGCCGATATGGCCACGTGGCCCTGGATCTCGCGCTACGAGTGGCAGGGAATCGATCTTGGGGAATTCGTGAACGTGCTTCGCTGGTACGTCGAGATCGCGGGGCGCGAAGCCGTCCAGCGCGGCTATCAGGTCCCGCACTTCGTCAATCCCGTCCCCATCCCCGAAAGCGCTTGAGCGGCAGGCCCGCGTTGGCACACGGGCCCCCCGGACGCCGGTGAAGCCCGGGTGGGCCCGGTGTAGAATCGCCGGCTCAATGTTATGCAACGGAGGGGTGCGATGCGGGAAGCCTGGATAATTGACGCGGTGCGATCACCGCGGGGACGTGGCAAGCCGGGGGTCGGGAGCCTGAGCAACATGCACCCCCAGCGCTGCATGGCGCAGGTGCTCAACGGGCTGAAGGACAAGGTCGGCTTCGATCCGTCCGACGTCGAGGACGTCGTTGCCGGCTGCGGAACGGGCAGTGGCGATCACGCCCACGACATTGCCCGCATGTCGGTGCTCGATGCGGGCTGGCCCCTGACCACCACCGGGGTGACGCTGCATCGCTTCTGCGGCAGCGGTCAGCAGGCGGTCACGTTTGCTGCCATGGGCGTCATGTCCGGTCACCAGGAAGCCGTGATTGGCGGCGGCGTGGAGTTCATGTCCCGGTACGCGCCTATCCACGCGACCGGCTTCCACGCCAACAACGAACACCTCGCTGCGCTGCATCCGCAGGTTCCCCAGGGGATCTCCGCGGATCTGATCGCGACCATCGAGGGATTTAGCCGGCAAGACGTGGACGGCTACGCGGTGGAAAGCCAGACCCGTGCCGCGCGCTCCATCGCCGAGGGGCGTTTCGAAAATGCCCTGATCCCCATCTTCAATGACGACGGGACGCCGGCACTGGACCGGGACGAACACCCGCGGCCCGGGACCACGGTCGAGAGCCTGGCTGACCTCAAGCCCTCCTTCGCCGCCATGGGCTCCCAGCAGGTCGAAGGATTTCCGAAGCCGTTCGACGAGATGGCCCGTGATCGGTACCCGCAGGTTGAGGAGATAAACCACGTGCACCACGCGGGCAACTCCTCGGGCGTGGTCGACGGCGCGAGCGCCGTGCTCGTGGTCAGCCCGGATTTTGCCAAGGCGCACGGTCTCACGCCCCGTGCCCGTATCCGCATGACGGCCACCGCCGGAACCGAGCCGCTCATCATGTTGACCGCGCCTGCGCCAGCGGCCCAGCGGTGTTTGGAGAAGGCGGGCATGTCAGGGGACGACATTGATCTGTGGGAGATCAACGAGGCGTTCGCTTCGGTCGTCCTAAAGTTCATGAAGGAGATGGGCGTCGACCACGACGTGGTCAACATCGACGGCGGTGCGATCGCGCTGGGTCACCCCATCGGCGCGACCGGGGGCATGCTCATCGGCACCGCCGTGGATCAGCTGGAGCGCGAGGACAAGGAAACCGCGCTGGTAGCGATGTGCACAGGCGGGGGCATGGGCACGGCCACCATACTCGAGCGGATCTGAGGCCGGCCGGCGCGGCTCCTCGCGACCGCGCCTGGCGGGCCGGGCTCATGGGCGCGCTCAGTGGGGCGCGTGCCCGCCGATCCACACTGGGCTGGACCACGCCAGGCCGTCATCGGCCTGGCGGACGCGCACGTAGTAGTAGTCCCCCTGGCGTTCGCTGACATCGTCGAAGGCGAAGCTTGCCTCCAGGGTGCCCTCGGAGATGATCCGGCGCAGGCGGATCGTGTCGGCCTGTTGACCCGCAGGCAGCTGTGCTGCGGTCGCACCTTCCTCGAAGTCGCGCATCTCGAGCGTCACCTGCGCGCCCGGCAGCTGCTGGTGGCCGCCGTACGTCGCCGGCGCTGCGCCGGTTTCCGTGCTGGGCTCGAGGGAAATGGTGACTTCCGTGGCTCTCGATGCGTCGTCCAGCTCGAGGCGAATGCTGCTCGTGTCCCCGCGGGTGATGGTCGAGAAACGAAGCAGCGAGGGGTCTTCCGCATCGACTTCGATGCGTTGTAGAAGCTGGTTGTGGAAATCCATGCCGGTGGCGCTGATCAGCTTGGCGTCGCTCACCTTGATAGTTCCGCGCCAGTGGCGCCAGCCCCGGGGGTTGTCCCCGGGCTGCCTGGGATTCGAAACGGATGCAAACGTCAGCAGGAAGGCATCCGAGGAGCCAGGGACGTTCGCGGTGTCGGTCAGGAAATCCCGTTGCCAGATTTCCTCGCCGTTGCGCAGCACCGAGATGCTGTCGATTGGCGCCGTGCCGATCACCCGGCCGGTGACGGCGCGGGATCCGGCGAACGGGCCTCGCTGGCCCATGGTCGTCCCGTTCACCGAGAACTCCAGGATGATGCGCTCGCCGGACGTGGCGTAGGTGCGAGCCTGCTTCATGGCGTCGAACAGCGAATCGCTGGTCCTGGCCCTGGCGATGACGGCACCCAGACCGCCTCGCTGGGCAAGGGAGCCGTTCTTGGGAGCGCTGTATCCCGGCTGGCTGAGATGGTTGTCTGATGCGGCGGTGAAGCCCACCTGGTGCCCGTGTTGCAGATAGGCCTGACCGAACCACTCGAAGTTGCCGTGCTGGGACATTACCTCCACGAGGTGCTCGAGCTCGGGGTCGCTGGTGCGGTAGTCGCCGGCCTCGTGGGCGTGGGGGATCACGAGCACGTCCCTGGGCTGCGCGTTCCCGCGCAGGCCGGCAAACAGTTTGGACAGTGACGGGTAGAAGGGCGCCGCCAGCCGATTGCGGCCCCCGGGCGTCCGGAACAGAACGTTGTGGTGCCCGCCGTGGGTGTTTCTCACCGTCCACTCATAGCCGAGGAAGGCGACGAACTCACCTTCCCGGGTGTAGCTGCGGGCATTGCTGCGCAGCCTCTCCCACTCGCCGTCATCCAGCCAGATGTCGTGCTCCGAATGGGTGACGAAATCCAGGCGCGCATCGTCGCGCGCCCAGCGCATGAAGAAGTCGGGCGTCCCTATGCCCTCCGCGAATCCCGAGTGGCCGTGGGTGTCGCCCCAGAATATCCGCTCGCCGACCGTCTCCTTGATCAGGATCGGGTTGGCCCTGCCGCTGATCTCCCCATCCCGGCTCGCGACGGTGAATCTGTACACGCCGGGTGCGGCGATCTCGATCTCGCGCAGCAGGGTGATGGGCTGCTCGCTGGCCGGCACCTCCCGGAAGGGCTCGCCGTTGAGGGAAACCAGCCAGTCCGGATGTCCGTTCGAGGCCCGGTTGTAGAAACGGTCCTGCGCCCTAATAGCCAGGGTGAAGGGCTCCCCGGCCTGCACGACGGATGGCGCGAACGCGTGCACGCCGGCCGCCGGCCCGCCGATCACCACCACCGGTTGAATGGGTAGCGAAAAGAAGCGCCCGGATCCGGTGAACGCCACGTACAGGGGCAACGGCATCATGTCCGAGGCGAAGTCGGCCATCAGGAAGCCGCGGCTGCCCTGGCTGCGGTCGCCATACGTCAGGGTCACGGTGTCACCCGGGCGCAGCGTGCCCGAGGCGACGCGAAACACCAGCGCGTCCGCCGGGCGGCGAAACCCCCCGTGCATGCCAATCATGGGGGTTGTGTCGGTGGTGAAGCTGACGTCTGCGGCGCTGGTGTCTATGGACAGGTAGTTGTCCGCCGAGGGGTCGCTCGTCTGCCACAGCCCGTAGTTCGGCTGGAAGTGCCTGGCCACCAGAATGCCGCCGCCCGCCTGTATCGCTTTCGAACCGACCGTAAGGGTCTGTCGCAGCGTGACGAAGGACGCGGCCTCGAAGGGCCCCGAGTCGATCGCGACGGTGCCGAGGGCTTCGGGCTCCTGGTCCAGCAGCGTCATCTCCTGGATGAAGCCGTCGATGATGTCGTGCCGGTCCTCCATCAGGTCCGGATACGCGAACACGAAGGAGACGGCCTGGGTTAGGTTCACCGGAAGCACGCCGCCGTCCAGAGAGAACGCGTTGGCCCAGTCCCAGAGCAAACGGGATCGTTCGGAGACGTTGGTAGTGTTCGTCGGTAGCTGCGCGACGTCGGCTTTCAGCTTCTCGACGCGCGCGCGAAGATCCGGCGTCAGGTAATCCGTGGTGGGCTGCGCGAAAGCGGGAAGGGCCAGTAGCACCAGCAGACACAGGGCGGTTGAACGGGGGGCGCGCAAGCGTGCTGGCTCCGGGATGACCTGTACCGGACGAGCTTCTCACAAGGCGGTGTGCGTGGGTAGCGTAATCACCCGCCCGTCATTTTTTCGTATTCAATTCCATACCCAGCGGTGGTATACCTGAGCGTTGAACTGTGAGGGGCGTAGTGATGAGCGAGGCAATCGACACGGCATCGGAGTACGAGCTCGATACGAGCTGGATGGAGCGTATGGGCGAGTGGGGAACCCGCGCCGAGCCCGGCAAGCGGGGCATGACCCTGGAAGACATCCGGGTCGGCAGCTACGGGGAGCTGCCTGAAGTGAGCGACAACATGAGCGGCCACCCACGGGGATCCGGGGAACGGGCCGACGCTTATCGGGTGGGCGCTTACGGGGTCCGCAGCCTGTCCGAGATCTGGCTGGAGAACGCAACCTTTCTCTACGAGGAAGCCCAGCAGCGGCAGTGGAGCTCGGCGACGGACATTCCCTGGGAAACGGTGGAACCGCTGCCCGACGACGTCGAGGAAGCCGAATGCCTGCTCTGCACGTTCTTCAACGAGGTGGAGTTCGTCGCTGGGGACGTTCCGGCCAGGTGGATCGCGCAGACGACGCCCGACTACATGGAGCCCCGCCACGTGCTGCTCGCCCAGGTGATGGACGAGGCCCGTCACATGGACGTGTTCAGAAAGCGGGCGCTTGCCAACGGCGGTGGGCTCATGCGCATGTCGGGCGCCACCTCGGGTTTCGTCGGCAGCATCGATCTGGCGCGGGACTTCACCGAGATGTCCACGCGGCTTCATATTTCCGGAGAAGGCGCGGTCCTGACCATGTTCCGCATGGGCGAGCTGTTCGGTCAGAACGAGGCGGAGAAGCGAATGTACCGGCTCTGCGCTCAGGACGAGGCTCGTCACGTGGCGTTCGGCGTGATGCACCTGCGCTACCTCAACGAAGCATGCCCGGAGCGTCGCGAAGAGATTCACGCCTACCTGGACGAGGCGGAAGCGCAGATCATGGCAGGTCTGCAGAATCCCGCGGGCACCCAGGCGGAAACCGCCGAGGCGCTCGCCATTCTGCTCGGCGGCGGCAAGCAGAACTACGACGAAGGACACAACAAGCTGCGGGTCATCCGCCGTCGGCAGCTGAAGGAGTACATGCAGCGAGTGAAGACCGCCGGCTTTGGCGATCGCTTCGAGGACGGTCGGTCGAGCATACCCAAGCAGCACGAGGCGGCGGCCTGAGGGGCTGCTGAGAGGGGGGAGCGTGTCGGAGAACAATTCCGAAGAAGGCGCTGCGCTGCCGGTGGCGGGGCCGGGGGCCGAAACCGAAGGCGCCGTGCAGGGGGTGCCGGATCCCAAATTCGACTGGATGGGGCTTTCCAACCAGTGGGGCGTCCGGGTCAAACCCGGCGAGCACGGTCTGCGGCTTGGCGACCTGAACGTCGGCATCTACGGCGAGGTGCCCGAGCACTGGGACGATCAGACCCGCCGGCCCCGAGGCGCGCTGCCACGACCGGGCATCCCGCCGCTGCCCTATAACCTCCGGGCCAAGCACCAGATGTGGGCCGATTGCGCCGCGGATCTCTACGAGGAAGCCATTCAAAGGCGCTGGATTCCGGCCACCGACGTGCCCTGGGATTCCCTCCAGCCACTGTCCGAGGACGTGGAGCGCGCCATCTGCCAGGTGTGCACGGAGCTGATGCAGTACGCCAACGTGGAGATCGAGATCATCACGCACTGGCAGGAGCAGATGTCCTACGGGTACTACGAGGTTAAACAGTACCTGGCAACGGCGACCTTCGACTGCGCGCGACATATTGAAGCGCTGCGCAAGCGCGCGCTGGCCAACGGCGGCGGTCTTGGCCTGGAGAGCCGCGGCGCGGTCAACCGCATGATCTTGGAGAGCAGCGGCGGGTGGACCGAGTCGGTGGTGTATCTCTACCTGCTGCGCGGCACCTTCGTCACGCAAGTTCTTCGCCACCTGCTGCTGAACGCCTACAACGACGCCGAGCGCGTCATCTGGTCCCACATGATCGAGGACCATGCGCGGCACCTAACCTATGGCTACGACCATCTCAAGTACGCGGTGACTCATCAGGACGGCGAAGCCAGCGTGCTGCAGACGCTGTTGACCATCGGCGAGGGGATGATGGGCGCCGAGCTGAACGACGGTGTGTTCAGGTCGGCCATGGCCATCATTCTGGGCGGTAGCCTCGAAGCCGGTCGGTCCTCGGGCATGGCCACCTACCTGCATCTGGTGGGCGACTACCTAAGGGACTACCTGGCGGTGTGCGACTGGCTCGGGGTGCCCCGCGCGGAACGGCTGCACCCGTCGCTTGCGAAGTATCTGGAGTACTGATCGTGCCGGTGTTTCCTTCCGCTGATTGGTTCCAGGCGGTGCGTGAGGTCTACAACGGCGACAGCACTCTACACAGCGGCGGTGGCGGAGCGTGCGACACCACGGCGGGCTTTCTGGTGGGCAAGCGCGGTTATCTGATCGTGTTCGAAGGTCTGGAGTGCGCGGATGTTCGCGAAGCGGCCGCCGGGGAGCTGGACGACGTCGATTTCGTCATATCCATGTCCGAGGTTCAGTGGCGCGACATGGTAGCCAACGTCCAGGAGCACGGTCGGGCCGACCTTGACCACACGCTCAACAGCATCGACTTGAGCCAGGAGGAGAGTATCGCCTTCTCGCCGGTGGACGATCAGTACCGGCAGGACCTCTTTTACCGCTACAACCAGAATTTTCAGGATTTTTTCGACGCGTCATCCCGGGTGGAGACCACGTTCGAGTGAGGAGCGAATCATGAGCGCAGCGCTGACTTCGAAGTGGTTGAAGGCGGCTCAGGGCCAGGTCAACGCAGACCCGTCCTTTCGCGCCCTCGGCTCGGTGGACACCGACATGGCGCTCAAGGTGGGGCAGACGGCCTACCTGGTGAGCTTTGCCGGCTTCAGCTGTCATGGCGTGAAGAAGATCTCCAGCAACGAGCTGCGCGACGCGGCCTTCGTCGTCGAGATGAGTCCCAAGAGCTGGGAGAACTTCGTCGCCGGCCGCCGCAACGGCAATGGGCCCTCGTTGGCGGAGCTGGATGTCACCGATGACGTGGTGAGAGTGGAGGACCCCCGGCAGAAGTTGGAGTTCCTGCGCTACCATCTTTCGGTTCAGGCGTTCATTGACGCAGGCGCTAGCGCCGCCTGACCCCGATGCCGATTTACGTGTACCGTTGCCGATTCTGTGGGGGGGTGACGGAGCGCTTCGATTCCGTCAATGACGCACCGGAATCGGTGACGTGTGCCCACTGCGACAGCGCGGAAACCCACCGTGTCATCTCCACCGTGGCCTATCACGCGTCCGAAGCGACGAAGACTTCCAAGCTCGATCCGAAGTACGACAAGATGGTGGACCACGCCATGGACAAGAGCACAAGCGCGGACGTCGACCGGCTCGTAGGCAAGATGAAGCCTTTCCCCAAGGGCGCCAAGTAACGGCGCCGGCCTTCGGGAGCGAGGCGGGACCCGGATCCCCGGCCTGGTTTCAGGCCGGCGCGTCGCCGGCCACGGTGGTGCGGTGCATGACCCTGCGATACCCGTCGTAGCCGCCTCTGGCGCAGTGCTGAACCGATCGGTTGTCCCACATCGTGAGCATGTCGGGCGCCCAGTGGTGCCGATAGACGAACTCGTCCCGGGTGGCGTGTTTGAACAGTCGCTTGAGCAGAGACTTCGCCTCGTCGTCCCCCATCTCCCGAATGCCGATGGTGTAGACGCCATTCACCCACAGCGCTTTGCGGCCGGTCTCGGGATGCGTGCGAACGAGCGGATGCTCCTGGGTGTTCAGGGCCTCGTCGCTGGGCAGGATGGTCATGCTCCTCTCGGGACCTCGGCCGGCCAGGAAGCCCTGGTGGCTGTAGGGGCGGCGCGCGCTGTGGATCGCCGTCAGCCCGGCGATCTCGTCGCGGAGCGTTGCCGGCAGCGCCTCGTACGAGCCGTAGCCGTCGGCATACCAGGTCTCGCCGCCCACCGGCGGGACGATTTTGGCGTGTAGAATGGTTGCGGCCGGCGGCTCGGCCTGGAAGGACCAGTCGGAATGCCAGGACGCGCCGAAAGGAGCCACGCTCTCCTCCGGCTCCCTCCTGATCTCCAGGATGTGCGGATGATCGGGGATCGCTTCCACGTAGGGGTCGTTGCCAAAAGCGCCGAAGCACACGGTGAAACGCTCCAGGTCTTCGTGGCTCATGGGCTGGTCGGGGAAGGAAAGCACCTGATGATCCAGCCAGGCTGCCCGGAGTTCGTGGGCCAGAGAGGGGCTGATCGGGTCAGAGAGCCGGATTCCCGTCACCGCGGCGCCGAACCCGCCGGGCTGAGCATGCACGGCGATGCTCACGCGCCGACTTCCCAGAACGACTGCACGGCGACCACCACCGCCACCGCCACCAGGGCGCCTACCACCAGGATGAAGATGAACATGCCCTTCTCGCTGTCCGAGCGCTCGCCAGCCTCGTCCCTGCGGCTGCGGTTGCGGGCGACCACGAACATCACCGTGAGGATGATCAGCACCGGGATGACGAGTTGTACCAGGTAGCGCATGGCTGGAAACCTGCCGCGTTCGTGCTTCGAGCATAACGAGTCGGTCCGCTGGCGATCAATGGTACGCTTCGGCCGGGTCAAGCCGGGGAGGGTCGTCTTCGCATGGCATGGATCGCCGACCATTGGGTCGCAGCGTTGCTGTTTGCCGTTTACACCGGGCTGCTGTTCTACAACGCCAACGTGGGCCGCAGGAGGAGTCACGACCTGACGGATTACTACGTCGGCGGGCGCGGCATGGGCGGGGTCGCCGTGGGCATATCCTTCTTCGCGACCTTTGCCAGCACCAACAGCTACATCGGTCACGCGGGCAAGGGCTACGAGTACGGGCTGCCCTGGCTCACCTTCGCGGTCATGATTCTCATCTTTGCCTTTCTCTCCTGGACCTCCGTGGCGCCGCGCCTGCGGCGCTTTGCGCTTCATTGGGATGCGATCACGCTGCCCGACTACCTGGCACGGCGCTACGGCGCCGAGAACCCGGTGCTTCGCGTTGCGGCAGCGGTGGTGATCCTAGTGTCGAGCCTTCTCTATCTGGTGGCCATCTTCAAAGGGGGCGGGCACCTCTTTCAGCAGTTTCTGGGCATTCCCTACGAGGGTGCCGTCGGCCTGACGCTGGTTATCGTCATGCTCTACACCTCCATCGGCGGCTTCGTCTCGGTGGTGCGAACGGACGTGATACAGGGCATCCTGATGATTGTCGGGTCGGGGACTATTTTCTACTTCGTCACCAGGGCAGCGGGGGGGGTGGACGTGCTCGGGCAGCTGGCCGAACAACCGGAGAGCCAGCACGTCTTTTCCTGGAGCGGCGGCATTCCGTTTGCGGTTTTGTTAGGCATCTCGCTGTCCGGATCCCTGAAGCTCATCGTCGACCCCCGCCAGGTTTCGCGGTTCTTCGCGCTGAAAGACCAGCGCAGCGTTCGGGTGGGGACCTGGGTCGCGCTGGGCGGCCTGAGTGTCATCATGCTGTGCCTTTTCCCCGTGGGGTTCTACGCCCACTTCCTGCTCGACGGCGTGCAGGACACGGACGTGATCGTCCCCATGCTGGTCAGCGATCCGAATGTGTTTCCGCCCTGGATCGCGGATTTTCTCATCGTGGCGATGATGGCCGCGGCCATGTCCTCCATGGACAGCGTGCTGCTGGTATCCGCCTCGGTTCTATACAAGGACGTGGTCGAGGTGGTCCACCCGGCCGCCCACCCGCTGACCTGGACCCGCATCGGGGTGGTGGGGCTCGCGCTGCTAGCCGCCGGGGTGGCGTTGCGACCCCCTGGGGGGATCGTGGAGATCACCATATTCTCCGGGAGTCTTTACGCCGTCTGCTTCTTCCCCGCCATTCTCTTCGGCCTGCACTGGCGCCGGGGCTCACCCCAGGCGGTGCTGGCATCCATCGTGAGCGGCTTGCTGGTGCTGGTGGGGTGGCTGCTCGTCGGGGGGCGCGAGTTCGTTCACGAGGTGTTTCCCGCCATGCTGGTCTCGTGCCTGAGCTATGTGTGGGTCGCCAACGTCACCCGCCCGGCGCTTGAGCGGTGGCCGCTCGAGCACTGATTCTGCCCTTCAGCCGGCCTTGTCGGCCTCTACCCGGGCGATGCTGGGATGCTGGCCGATCAGGGGCAGCAGGTCGCGGGCCCTTGGCAACGAGTCCAGCAGATCCCTGCCGAAGATCTTCTCTACGATGGCGCTCGCAAGCCCGAGGCAGTAGTAGGCGTAGATGTCTGCCAGGCCGAACTCGCTTCCTGCGGCGTAAGGACCGCAGACCAGCAGCTGGTCAACCGCCCGGGTTCCCTTGACGAGATCCTGCTCCGTGCTCGCCTTGACCTCCGCGCTCAGGGGCGCGCCGAAGAACGCCCCTGGCAGGCATCGGCGGGCGACGAGCTCGATGTCGAGCTCCAGGTGCCGGCACAACTCGAGCGCCTTAGCCCTGGCAAAGGCGTCTGCGGGCAGCAGGCACGGTTCCGGCTGGATGCTGTCCAGGTAGTCGGCGATGGCGTAGGCCTCGGATATGAAGCCCTGTTCCGTCTCGATGCAGGGGATCTTGCCCATGGGGCTCTTGACGAGGTAGTCGTTGTCCTGGGACGGCTGAGTGGCCACTTCCTCGAAGGCCATGCCTTTCTCCAACAGGCACGCCTTGGCGATGCTGAAGTAGTTGCTTCGTCCCATGCCGTAGAGCTTGATCATGTCCTTTCCCTCCTGGTTGTCTGGTCGCCCCCGGAACGGCGTGCCCGCTCGGGTTTGCGCCGTGGCCGGAACTCGAAATAGGTTCGGTTGATCTGCTCATGGATGCCCGCCAGCTGCACCTGGCAGCCGTCGAGAAACTCGTGGAGGTCCGCTCCCTCCAGGCTCTCTACCTCGCTGTTCTGCAGGAACCTGCGCAGTCGGTTGACGGCCGTCAGGACGCGGTCGCTGCGCGGCAGCGTGCGCAGGCCGTTGCGCAGGCTTTCCAGCGAGTAGGTCAGCGAGCGGGGCAGTGCCCGATTGCCGATGAGGAACCCGACCACGGCGTTCTGGTGAATGGGCTCCTGGCGAACCGCCAGGTAGCTCTGCGTGGCGTTCAACGAGCGCAGCGCGCTGCGCCACTGCAGGTCGGTGAAGGGACCGGGGGCGTCCAGGGTCTGCAGAGGGTTGTCCGTGCCAACGTCGATGATTCGAGTGGTCATGTCGGCTCGCTCCACAAAGTTTCCAAGCCGCCAGAAGTTCCAGTGCGCATCGTGCAGCATGTTCGCGGACATGAACCCGTCGATCTGCTGGATCAGCGCGGGAACTTCGCTTAAGCCCTCGGCTCGGCGGGATCGCGACAGAGAACCGCTCAGGTTGTCGCGCGCGTACAGGTGCAGCTCGATGATGTACTCCACCGCCTGCCGCGGAATGATCCCGCGAAGGGTTCTGACGTTGTCCCTGGCCCAGCCGAGCGACGAGAGAATGCTGCCGGGATTGCGCAGATCGCCGATCATGAAGCGGGCCACGTTGCCCTCCGTGGGCTCGTCGTAGAAGTTGGCAAAGGTGGCTTCGCTGCCGGTGATGCTGATCAGCGGGGACCAGCTGTGAGGGAGCCTTGCCGGGAGGTCGATCATCAGGTTGGCGTTCTCGGCGATCAGCCGCGCGGTGCTCTCGGCGCGCTCCAGATACCTACCCAGCCAGTAGGTGCGTTTGGCCGTGCTGGAAAGGGTATGGCTGCTCACTACAGGTCCACCACCCAGGTGTCCTTGCTGCCGCCGCCCTGGGACGAGTTCACCACGGTCGAGCCCTTTCGCAGCGCCACCCGGGTCAGCCCGCCCATGGTCACGTAGTTGCTGGCGCCGGAGAGAATGAAAGGCCTCAAGTCCAGGTGCCGTGGCTCGGTGTGCTGGTCGACGAGCGTCGGCGCGGTGGAGAGCTTGAGCATGGGCTGGGCCATGTAGTTGCGGGGGTTCGCGCGAATCAGCCGGGCAAACCGGTTGCGCTCGGCGCGCGAGGCCTTGGGCCCGATCAGCATGCCGTAGCCGCCGGACTCGTTGGCGGGCTTGACCACCAGCTGATCCAGATTGTCGAGCACGTAGTCGCGCTGTTCCTTGTCCACGCACCGGTAGGAAGGCACGTTGGGCAGCATCGGCTCCTCGGCCAGGTAGTAGCGGATGATGTCCGGGACGTAGGTGTAGATCACCTTGTCGTCCGCCACGCCGCAGCCGGGCGCGTTGGCGAGCGCCACCTTGCCCGCCCGCCAGGCACGCATGATGCCGGGCACGCCGAGCATGGAATCCGGCGCGAAAACTTCCGGATCGAGAAACAGGTCGTCGATGCGGCGGTAGATGACGTCGACGCGGACCAGGCCGTCGATGGTCTTCATGTACACGTAGTCGTCCTTGCCGACCACGAGGTCGGAGCCCTCCACGAGCTGCGCGGCCATGGCGTTGGCGAGGTAGGCGTGCTCGAAGTAGGCCGAGTTGTAGATGCCGGGCGTGAGCACGGCGATCTGCGGGGAACTGACCGGTGTAAGCGTGCGCAGGCAGTTGGCCAGCCGGGCGGGATAGTCGTCCACCGGGTGGATCACGTAGTCCTCGAAGAGCTCGGGGAAGACGCGCTTCATGACTTCCCGGTTCTCCAGCATGTAGGACACCCCCGAAGGGACGCGAAGATTGTCCTCCAGGACATACACGCGGCCGTCGGAATCACGGACCAGATCCGAACCGCAGACGTGCGACCAGACGCCGTGCGGCGGCTCGATGCCGACGCACTCCGGGCGGAATTCCCGGGACTTCTCGATGTACTCTCGCGGAATCACGTCATCGGTGAATGCCCGCTGCTGGTGATAGACATCGTCGATGAAGCAGTTCAGGGCCTTTACACGCTGGATCAGCCCCGCCGAGATCTGGTCCCACTCCTTCTTCAGGAGCAGGCGAGGCACGATGTCGAACGGCCACTCGCGGTCGATGGACCCGCTGCCCTCCCCGGTATAGACGGTGAAGGTGATCCCCATGGATCTGATGGCAAGCTCCGCTGCGGCCTTGCGTGCCATGAGCTCCTCATCGCTCAGCTTTGCGAGCATCCGACACAGGCTGCCTGCTCCCGGCCGCGCGCGGCCGCCGGCGGTGATCAGCTCGTCCCACAGCCCTTCGGCCGAGTAGTCTCGCCACTTGATGCTCATGCTGGAATTCGATCGCGCGGAGGTTCGTGTCCTGGGGCGCCATTCTACGGGACATGGCGCGGGCAATGGCAGCCTTCCCGATCGTGATGCGCATTGGGGGCGGGTTCCCTAAAATGTCCGCCCCCCAAACCCAGGACCCTGACGACGGCCATGCTCGACGGCACTGTTCATCCCGACTTCGCGGACGTGGCCGCAACGCTCATCCGCCAGATACCTAGGGGACGCGATGGGGGCTCGGCGGTCTGTGTCTATCATCGAGGGCGCTGCGTGGTCGACGTCTGGGGAGGCATCCGCGACCATCACGGTAATCCCTGGGAACGCGAGACGACCGCGCCCTCTTTCTCTACCACCAAGGGTGTGATCGCCACGCTGGTGCACGTCCTGGTGGATCAGGGAAAGGCCGGATACGACGATCCCATTGCAGACCATTGGCCCGAGTTCGGCGCCCGCAACAAGGAGAACATCACCATCCGGCAGGCGCTTTGCCATGAGGCCGGGCTGTACCGCGTGGCCGACATGATCCGGCAACCTCAGGAGATGCTGGACTGGGAGCACATGAAGCGGGTCATTGCCGACGCCGAGCCTGCCCACGAGCCCGGCAGCACTCACGGCTATCACGCGCTCACCTACGGCTGGCTCATCGGTGGCCTGATTGAAGCGATCGCCGGGCGACCCCTGCAGGCCGTTCTGCAGGAAGAGCTGGTAGACCCCCTGGGCCTGGACGGCATGTTCATCGGCATGCCCCACAACGAGCTGCATCGCCGGGCGGAGCTGGCGCACGGGCGCATCCGCCCGCCGCGGGCGAAAGAGGCCTGGCAGGAAACCCTGCTCGAGTGGGTGGACGGTGCGCTGGGTCAGCTGGGAGTCGAGCTGGCGGAATTCAGCGCCGCCATGGACGTCTTCTCCGAAGATTTCGACTGGAACGCCGAGGAGACGGCCCAGGCGATCATTCCTGCAGTCAACGGTCAGTTCACGGCGCGCTCGCTGGCGCGCATGTACGCCCTGATCGCCCAGGGTGGCGAGCTCGACGGCGTCAAGCTGCTCTCCCCGGGCAGGGTCCGCGAGATCACCGAGGTCCACAGCCGCACCCGGGACCGGGTGCTGTTCATCCCCATGCACTGGCGCATGGGCTATCACCGCGCCTTCACCTTCGGCGTCAGCGCGCCCCACGCATTTGGACACTACGGATACGGCGGCAGCGGGGCGTTCTGCGATCCCAGCCGGGAACTGGCGGTCGCGCTGACCCTGAATAGCGGGGCGGGCACCCCCATGGGCGGACGCTTCATGCCTCTGATCGCGCGCGCGGCGATACGGGCTGCCGACCGCATCCGGTGAGCCTCCACGCCAAACAGGCCCGGGCCGACGAGGCGCGACTGGAAGCGTTCGTGGATTCGCATCGTCGCCTGCTGGTCATCACCGGCGCCGGCTGCAGCACGCCCTCGGGCATCGGCGCCTATCGTGACGAGGCGGGAAACTGGCTGCGCGCCGAGCCTGTGCAGATGCGCGATTTCGTCTCCAGCGAAGGCGGTCGCCGTCGTTACTGGGCCCGGAGCATGCATGGGTGGCGGGCATTTCGTGACGCCGCGCCGAATGCGGCTCACCATGCCCTGGCGGACCTGGAACGAGCCGGCGCCGTGGTGGGGCTGATCACCCAGAACGTCGATGGCCTGCACCAGCAGGCAGGACACGACAAGGTCATCGAGCTTCACGGCAGCCTGCGCTGGGTGGTCTGCCTGGAATGCGGCGGGCGGCTCGAGCGCGAGGAGGTGCAAAGCTGGCTGGAAGCCCGCAACGGCTTCGTTCTTGAAGCCAGCGCAAGGCTTGCACCCGACGGCGACGCCGACCTTGTCATCGACGACCTGTCAGCCTTCGAAGTGCCGCGCTGTGCAGATTGCGGCGGCGTGCTAAAGCCGGACGTGGTTTTCTATGGGGACTCGGTGCCCCGCGAGCGCGTGGACGCCTGCTACGCGGGGGTTGTGGAGGCGGATGCCGTTCTGGTGGTGGGCTCGTCCCTGATGGTTTTTTCGAGCTTTCGTTTCGTGCGCCGAGCGATCGATCTGGGAAAGCCCGTGGCGGCGTTGAACAAGGGCCAGACCCGGGCGGATGCCTGGCTCGACTTCAAGGTCGACGGGGACTGTGCCGCGGTGCTGGCACGCGTTGCGGCCAATCTGCTCAGCGGCTTTCGAAGGGGCGGTTAGCCGGGTCCGTATTGAGGGGTCACCACCCCTACGCTATAGTGCCGCCAACTCTCGCCGCTGGCGGTCGTTAAGGGGCGGGAAGCCGTGGTCAATCACCCCGGACGGGCACCAACTAAGGAACCGCATTTCCCAATCTGATGGGCGGGTACACCACTCGGGAAGTCTCTGATCTCATCGGGCTGAAGCCCGATCAGGTTCGACACTACGTCAGGCGAAGCCTCCTGCAGCCGCGCCGCGGCGACCGCGGTGAGTACCGCTTCACTTTCCAAGACGTCGTGCTTCTGCGCAGTGCCAAGGGGTTGCTCGACGCGGACGTCTCCCCGCGCAAGGCCTACCGGGTATTGCTGAAGCTCCAATCCGAGCTCAGCCAGGTGAAGTCGCTGGCAGCAGTGCGCATCTTCGCCGACGGCAACAACGTCGTGGTCCGCGAGGACAACCAGGTCTGGGACGTGGAGACGGGTCAGGGACAGCTCGACTTCACCGTGCGCGAGCTGGCCGACAACGTGGCGACCCTGGCCCAGCAGAACCTCATCGTCCTGCGCGAGAGCGACGGTCTGGACAGCGACGAGTGGTACAACCTCGGTCTCGACCTGGAGGAGGTGGATCCGGATCGAGCCCCGGATGCCTACGCGCGGGCGATAGAGCTCAATCCGAAGAACGCGGATGCCCACGTCAACCTGGGACGCCTCATGCAGCTCAAGGGCAATCTCAAGTTTGCCAAGCGACACTACGAGCATGCTCTGGCAGCGGTCTCCAATCACCAGCTCGCCTTCTACAACCTCGGGACCGTCTACGACGAGCTGGACGACATGGAGAAGGCGGCCGAGTATTACCGGCGGGCACCCGCGGTGCCGGATGCGCACTTCAACCTCTCGCGCATATACCAGATGCGCGGCGACGAGGTGTCTGCGCTCAGGCACATGCGGCAGTACCGGGAATTGCTCGACGTCGAGTGATCGATCGCAGGGCGGGCTCGGCGCTCAGCTGCGTCGTGAGCGTAACCACAGCGCGATCCCGGTGCCTGCCAGGATCAGCATGAGCAGCGATGCGACATCCACGACGACCACGCCCGGGGTGCCGAAGAATCGCCCACTGTGAAGGTCCTGCAGCCATCGCTCCAATGTCAGCATCCGGCGCCTGAACCGCTCCCGGTAGGGTAGCGCATCCCCAGGGGTCAAGCTCGTCGTGCCCGCCCAGTCGATGGCGTCGGCGGAGACGTTCGCCCGGGTCCAGTTCATCAGCAGGTGATCGCCTTCCAGCAGGCCCCCGGTGGTGTCGAGGAAAATCCGATCGTCCAGGTTGCCGATGCGCGTGATGGTGGGGTCGAACGACGTCCTCTCCGGGTCTTGCACCCCGCGATGAAACAGCCAGAGCTCATGAGGAGCGGCGACGGCCAGCGCGTCGCCTGCGGGCATGGCGCCCACCAGTCGGGGCAGCCCGACATGCTCGCTCTCGCCAAGGAACAGGGTCCCGCCGAGCGCCACGGCCGCTCCACTCTGCTCGGCGTCGTCTGGCGCCTGCAGGCCGTACCAGTCTAGCACCCAGTCGCTGGCGACGTGACGCTGCCCGAGTTGCAGCTCGGCGGAAAATTGCAGCGGCAGGCCGGTGGCGATCAGGTAGACGAGGACCAGCACCGCGCAGATGCCGGCGGTCCGGTGCCATTGGTTGACCTGTCTAGCGCGCCTTCGCGAGCGTGGTGCCGCTGGAGTTGGAATGCTCATGGAGCAGAAGCGCGGCCGTGGCCATGCGCTTCATGGCCCGAACGGAGAGAGTGGCGCCGGTGATACCGTCGATGTTCTGGGTCAGACGATCGTCCTGTAGCCGGGCATTGTGGAACTGACGTGTGAAAAACGGATAGCGGATTTCCCAACCCCGGCTTTCGCGAAACTCGAGGACCCGCACGTCTTCGATGGCGCCGTCGTCGATCACGATGCCCGCCGTGATGGGCAGGTCCTTACCGATCTCATCGAGGATCCACGCCGTCCGGTTTCCCGCCCGCCAGTAGCGCACGCGCAGCCCGGGCGGGTGGCCAAGCACCTGCGAAAGCTCTTGCTTGAGGTCGGCTTTGATCCACAGGGCCTGGGCCGACGGCGCCTCGCCAGCGAAGGCCTCGGCGAGAAAATCGTCGGGTTGCTGATACACGGCCGCCCCAGCCAGCAGCGTCGGGCCGAAGAGAGTGAGAACACAACCGATAATCATTCTTATTTTCATGTGGGTTTATTGTGCCGTGATTGGTGCGAAAAGCAATTCCGGGCTTGTAAGTACGCCGCTCAGAACTGGTAGCCGACGCCCAGGTCGATGGCCTTGAAGTCCCGCCCGAGGTCTGATTCCAGGTCATGGTCGCGATTGCGGTAGTCGAACTTCAGCACCACGTTCTCCGTGGGCCAGAAGTTGAAGCCCACTTCCCACTGGTCGAAGCGGTCCTGGGTTCGCCCGCCCTCGAGATCCTCGTAGCGACCGTAAAAGCCCCAGTCCGTACCGGCCAGATCGAGACGAACGCTGGGTTCCAAGTACCAGCCGGTCTGCCGATCGGCGCCGGTGGCCTCTACCAGATCGCCGTCGAAGTCCCAGCGCGCCCACAGACCCTTCAGCGTGAAGGGTCCCCGGTTCCAGATCCCGTGAAAGCTGAACAGGTCGCCGCTGTCGAGACCGTCGTCGTCCATCTGGCTGGGGTTGCTCTGATGGTGATAGCTGCCGGCCAGCTCCAGCCCGGGAATCCCCGTGTACTTCAGGCGCAGGGTGTATGCGAGGTTCTCGGCGCTGGCGTTGGCCACCTTCTGCCGGCCGCTACGGACGCGGAAGGCGCTGCTGCCCTCGGTCGGCATGGCCAGGCCGCTGTGCACGCCGGCTTCCCAGGACAGGCCGTTGCCGTAACGCCCGCCGGCAGCCACGCCGCCCTCCCACCAGGTGGAGGGGATGATGATGCTCTCCACGTCGTTGCGCTCGACGCCGTAGAAGGTGTTGGGCTCGTGGGTCTCGTTGAGAATGCCGACGGGCAGCAGAAACAGGCCGGCCCTCGTCCAGTGGTTCTCGTTGAGGTCCATCTCCACGTAGGCCTGCTCCAGCTCCACCTCGCCGCCGTTGCTGCCGTCTGCGGTGTCCTTGACCAGAGAGTGCTCCAGCTCGAGCTCCGAGTGGAAGCGTATCCGGTCCGTGAACTCGTGGCTGAAAAACAGCACGAAGCGATGGAAGTCCATCTCCTTGAAGCTTTTCTCGGGGTCCCGGGCATCGACGTTGTTGTAGTGAAGCTCGCCGTACCCGCCCAGATGGGTGCGGCTGGCGCGCGTGCCGGTGGATGCTTCGATCTCGGCGAGGTAGTCCGCAGTCAGGCCGATCTGCTCCTCGGCGACCTGCACCTGCTCCCCGGTGTCGGCGAGCTGGGCCTGGGTGGCCTCGAGCGCGTCGGTCAGCGCTTCGATCTGGGCCTGTTGCTCCTGAACCACGGCCCACAGCTCCTCCAGGCTGACCTCCTCTGCGGTGGCAAGCGGTACCAAACCGATGATGGCCAGAACCGCGACGACTCGCATGCGCGTTCCTCCCGAACTTGATGGAAAAGGGGAGCGGGAGTCTATCGGATCTGGTTATGAATAGGAATCATTATTATTTAGATTAAGATGCCGAGCCGGGACCATCCAGCGGGCCTACTCCAGGTTGACCAGAGGAATCAGGCGTTGCTGGCGTCGGCGGCCAAGCATGACCAGGCTGGCAAAGGCGGCGATGGTTGCTGCCGCTACGCCGGCGATCCACAGCACGGCCTGGATCGGCTGTTGGGAGAGGCTGCCCAGCTGGTAGCAGGTGACCGCGGCGGCGTAAGCCACCGTCAGCGACCAGCCGGTGCTGAACGACGCCCAGAAGGCGCCGATCTCCTTGAAGATGACGCCGATGGTCGCGACGCACGGCATGTACAGCAGGATGAACAGCAGGTAGCTGAAGGCGCCGAGCTGGCCGTGAAACAGGCCGCGCATGGCCTGGATGGTATTGATCTCGACCTCCTGGTCGGATGCGGCCACGGCGACGTCGTCGAGGGCGCCGAGCCCGATGCCTAGGGGGTCGGTGAGCTGCCCGCCGAGCTCGGCGAGATTCGCGGGGACGGAAGCCAAGGCCGACTGCAGCTGATCGGCCAGGTCTTCGGCGGGCGCATCCTCGCCGGGCGCGTAAAGGGCGTCCAGGGTCCCCACCACCACCTCCTTGGCGAAGATGCCGGTGAAGATGCCAACGGTGGCCGGCCAGTTGTCCTCGCTGATGCCCATGGGGTGAAAAAGCGGGGTGATGGTCCGCCCGACCGCGGAGAGCACGGACTTCTCGGTGTTCTGGTTCCCAAACGAGCCGTCCGTGCCTACCGATCCCACCACGTTGAGGACGATCACGACGGCCACGATGGCCTTGCCGGCGCGCAGGACGAAGCCCTTGAGCCGCTGCCAGGTCTGCAGCAGCAGACCCTTGATCGTGGGCAGGTGGTAGGTGGGCAGCTCCAGCAGGAACGTGCTCCGGCTGTCGGAGATCAGGTAACGGCGAACGGCGAGCGCGGACAGAACGGCGACGACTATGCCGATCAGGTACAGGGCGAAGACGACGTTCTGGCCGCCGGACGGGAAGAACGCCGCGGCGAACAGCGCGTAAACCGTCAGGCGGGCGCCGCAGGACATGTAGGGTGCCATGATGGTGGTGAGGATCCGGTCCGGCTCGTTGTCCAGGGTGCGGGTCGCCATCACCGCCGGCACGTTGCACCCGAAGCCGACGATCAGCGGGACGAACGACTTGCCGGGCAGGCCCAGGCGTCGCATGAGCCGGTCCACGATGAACGCGACCCGTCCCATGTAGCCGCTGTCCTCGAGAAATGACAGGGCGAGAAAGAGGCAGCCGATCACCGGGATGAAAGTCCCGACCAGCTGCACGCCGCCGCCAACGCCGTCGGCTGCGAACACGACGAGCCACTCCGGCAGCCCGGCGGCCAGCATCAGGCGACGGGGACCCTCGACGAACAGAACGTTGCCCACCCCGTCGAACAGGTCGATGAACGCCGAGCCGACGTTGATGGCGAACATGAACATGAGATACATCACGCCGAGAAACAGCGGGTAGGCCAGGTAGCGATTGAGCACCACGGCGTCGATCCGGTCGGTGACGGAGCGGCGGGTGGGCGTGGCCCTGACGCAGCGCGTGATCAGTCCGTCGACGTAGCGGAACCGCTCGTCAGGATCGCCCATGGGCGGCAGCGCGGAGGCTGTTCCGGCGCTGGCCCGGCTCTCCACGGCGTCCTTGAGCGCGCCCACGCCCTCGCCCCGGCTCGCGATTAGAGGGACGACTGGGCAGCCGAGTTCCCTGGCCAGCTGGAAGGTGTCGATGTGCATGCCGCTGCGGTCGGCGACGTCGATCATGTTGAGAGCGACGATGACGGGCTTGCCCATCTGCAGCAGCTCCGTGGTCAGGTAGAGCCCGCGGGCGAGGCTCGATGCGTCCACGACGTTGACGACCGCATCCGGCCCCACGCCATCTGCGGCGCGGATGAAGTCGCGGGCGATCCGCTCGTCTACCGCATCCCCAACGGGATCGACGCTGTAGGTGCCGGGCAGGTCGACCACGTCCACCGATCCGGCGCCGTGGGGATAGCTGCCCGTTTTGCGCTCCACCGTGACGCCCGGCCAGTTGCCCACGCGCTGACGGGTCCCCGTCAGCTCGTTGAAAAGCGTCGTCTTGCCGCAGTTGGGGTTGCCCACCAGGGCGATCGTGGTCATGTCAGGTCCAGCAGGAGCGCATCCGCCTCGGATGGCCGCAATGCCAGGGAGAATCCGCGAAAGCGGATCTCCATGGGGTCTCCCAGCGGCGCCGTGCGCTGCACCCTGATCTCGGTGCCCGGAATGAGCCCGAGCCGCATCAGCTGCGCGGCGTAGGCGTCATCCTGCCGGTAGCCGCTCACGCGGGCGACGTCGCCGGGTGAAAGATCGCGCAATGACACGGACAAAGATCGCCTCCGGTTCAGGCCCTGGGGAACGGCCTGCCATTTAAATAAAAATCATTCTCATTTGCAATTGGCGAGGGGTGCCGCCAAGCCGGATGCTTATTCGGAAGGGCCCTGCTTGCGCACGTACAGCACCAGCTCGTGGTCGATCAGCTCGAAGCCGTGGTCCTCGGCGATCTCGCGCTGCAACGCTTCGATCCGCTCGTTGACGAACTCGATGACCTGGCCGGTGTCCATGTCCACCATGTGGTCGTGATGCTCTTCGCCGGCCAGCTCGTACACCGAGTGGCCGTCGTCAAAGTTGTGGCGGGCGACGATGCCCGCCGTCTCGAACTGGGTCAGCACCCGATAGACGGTGGCAAGACCCACCGAATCGTCCGAATCGATCAGACGCTTGTAGACGTCCTCGGCGCTCAAGTGGTGCGGCTCGGCGCTCTCCAGCACCTCCAGCACCTTCAGGCGTGGCAGCGTGACCTTCAGGCCCGCTCGTTTGATATCGGATCCGGGCAACGGTTTCCCCCAGCAGTAGTTGGCGACACTAGCCCAAGCGGGGCTGACCGTCCACCCGTGGCCCTGGGGCCGGCGATGGCTGGGTTACAATCGCCGTCGGCACGGGGTAACGGGATGGGGAGGAAGTTCGGATGGCAGACCTGAAAGGCAAAGTGGCCGTGGTTACCGGTGCGAGCCGGGGCGTAGGAAGAGGCGTGGCCGAAGGCCTCGCGGAAGCCGGCGCCACGGTGTACGTCACCGGTCGCAGCGAAAGCCATGCAATCCCCCCGGAGGAGCGCACCATTCAAGCCACGGCGGCAAGCGTAGATGCGCTTGGTGGCAAGGGAATTGCCGTGCGGTTGGATCACAATGACGACCTGCAGGTCGAAGCGCTCTTCGAGCGGGTCGCGAGCGAGCAGGGCAGGCTCGATGTCCTGGTCAACAACGTCTACAAGATCCCTGAACCGCCCGTTTTCGGAGGCGGCTTCTGGGAGCATCCGGTTTCCGTCTGGGACGATCAGTGTGGGGTGGGGCTCAGGGGCTACTACGTGGCGTCCGTGTTTGCCGCGCCGATCATGGTCGCCCAGCGCAGCGGCCTCATCGTCAACATCTCGTCACGGGGCGGGGATCAGTACGTTTTCAGCACCTCCTACGGCGTTGGCAAGGCCGGGGTGGATCGCATGGCCCAGGACATGGCTCACGAGCTGCTCGGCTACAACGTTGCCGCGCTGTCCCTTCGTCCGTCGTCGGTGAAGACCGAGTTCATTCTGGATGCGGTGGCCAGCGGCGCGGTCAAGCTAGACATGGCAAAGGCGCAGTCGCCCCGCTTCACGGGACGCTGCGTCGCGGCGCTGGCCATGGATCCGGACCTCATGGATAAATCTGGCGGCGTTTACATGGTGGCCGACCTCGCAAACGAGTACCGCTTCACCGATCCGGACCGCGTGGAAGCCGGCTGAGGTGCAGCCCGTAGAACGGCAGGAGGACGTTGCAACCGCCGACGGGGTCATGAACACCTTCGTCGCCCATTCCCCCGGAGGCGGTCCGTTTCCGGTGGTGGTCTTCTACATGGACGCGCCGGGGAAGCGCGAGGAGCTGCACGACATGGCGAGGCGGCTGGCATCGGCCGGCTACTACGTCATGTTGCCGAATCTCTACTATCGGCGCGTTCGGGAGTTTGTCGTCACGCCCGAGGCCCGTCCGGAGATGATGGCTCACATGAACTCGCTCTCCAACGGCATGGCCTGCGAGGACACAGCCGCGCTGCTCGCCTTTGCCGAGGCGGATCCTGCGGCCCGCGGCGGTCCGGCCGGCTGCGTCGGCTACTGCATGAGCGGCCCGTTTGCCTTTGCCGCGGCGGCCGCTTTCCCCGATCGCATCGCTGCGGCCGCCTCCGTTCACGGGGTCAGGCTATGCACCGACGCGGTGGACTCGCCCCATCTGAACGCGCAGGCCGTTGCGGGCGAGCTCTACTTCGCCTGCGCCGAGCACGATGACTGGGCGCCACCGGAGATGATCGAGTCCCTGGACGAGCACCTCTCCAGGGCAGGGGTGCGCTACCGGATCGAGTGGTATCCCGACACGTCCCACGGCTTCGTTTTCCCCGGGCGGCCCGTCTACCAGCAGGCGGCGGCCGAGCGGCATTGGGAACGGGTCCTGGACCTGTTCAGGCGGAACCTGTAAACCCGGCGATCTCCCCATCCGTCATGCCGGAGACCTGCGCCGACTTCACAATCGCGGCCCAGGTGTTGTCGTCGATGGGTATGCCCCCGGCCGCGCGCTCTGCCATGGACTCGAGCTCGGGTTCCCCTGGCACCCGCACCCGATCCACGCCGGCAGCGGGCACCGTGCTGCGCATGTAGGCGGTCATCTCCTCGACCTCCCGGCTGAACGCTTCCGCACCGCCGAACAGGTCCGGGTCGAGCACGATCATCAGCATGTGGTTGACGATGGTGAACCGTTCCGGGGAAGGCGCCTGGGCCGTCCACTCGCCAGCAAGCCCGCCCCCTAGAAGCTCGCACATCAGGGCCAGCCCGTAGCCTTTGTGCTGCCCGAAGGGTCCCAGGGAGCCGCGGGGTTCCTCGAACATCACCCTCGGGTCGTTGGTCGGCTTCCCTTCGTAGTCGATGAGGGATCCGTCGGGCACCTTGTCCCCCTTCATGTGGGCAACCCGGACCTTGCCCTGGGCGATGGCGCTGGTCGCCATGTCCAGGACGATCGGAGGGTCGTCGCTGCGCGGGACCACGCAGCAGAACGGGTTGGTGCTGATTCGCGCCTGTCGCCCGCCGAACGGCGAGACCAGCGGTTGGTGCCCCACCACGTTGACGAAGTGCATCGACACGCAGCCCGCGCGGCCGCAGATCTCGCCATAGTGTCCGATGCGCCCCAGATGGTGGCAGTTGCGCACGCCGGCGGCCACGACGCCCGTCTGCTTGACCCGCTCGATAGCTAGCTCGACGGCCTCGCGGCCCACGACCTGGCCGAATCCCATCTGCCCGTCGATGAGCAGCGTTGCTCCTTTGTCCCGCACCAGCCTGGCGTGAGTATTCAGCGCGAGGGCCCCCGATCGGATGTTTCCGACGTATGCGGGCACCATGCCGACGCCGTGGGAGTCGTGGCCTTTCAGATTCGCCGACACGAGATGGGTGGCGACCTCCCCCGCGTCGCTGGCATTGGCATCGAGCCGAACGAAGATTTCGCTGACGAAGCGTGTCAGCGCCTCCGGGTCTATGAGCATGGTGGCTTCTCGTCTTGTTCGAGGGCTCAGTGTTGCCTCTTTTCAAAGCCTGTGACAAGGTCTCCGGCGAGGGGGATGACATGGAAAAATGCGCCGAGGGGTACAGCCTGATCGAGGGGCCGGTCTGGGATCCGGACCGAGGTCTGCTTTTCAGCGATGTCCTTGTCGGCGGGGTCTTCTGCCTCGGCCCGGACGGCGAAGTGGCGACCGTCTTCGAGCATCGGCGCGGAATTGGCGGGATGGCCCTCCACGAAGCCGGAGGCCTCATCGTCAGCGGCCGGAACCTTTCCTTCAAGCCGTTTGATCAGGGTCCGACGATAACAGTCCTCGATCGCGACGAGGATAACGGCCCGGTCGGTTTCAACGATATCACCACCGACGCCCAGGGCCGGATCTACGCGGGGGGCCTGGGCGCGAGCCCGGTGTTCGCCGACGGGCGTGAACCGCGCGCAGGGGATCTCTACCTGGTGGATCTGGACGGCTCGGCTCGCGTCGTGGCCGAGGACGTTCAGCTGACCAACGGCCTCGGCTTTTCTCCGGACGGCGGGACCCTCTACCACTCCGACTCCGGACGCCGAACGGTTTTTCGCTACGACGTAGAAGCGGACGGTTCGCTCGCGGCGAAACAGCCTTTCGTCGGGACGGATCAGGGCGCTCCTGACGGTCTCGCGGTATCTCGTGATGGTGCCGTTTGGGTGGCCCTTGCCGGAGGCGGTCACGGCGTCGCCGTTTACGATCCCTCGGGGCAACAGCGTGATTTCATTGAGATACCGCTGCCGATGTGCACCAGCGTGTGCTTTGGCGGCGAGGAGCTTACGGACCTGTACATCGTGTCGGGATCGGCGGGGGCCGAGTCGGACCGGGCGGGCGCGATCTTCCGCGTGCGTGTCGATGTGGCGGGCCTCCCGGTGGCGCCGGCCCGGGTCCGCCTTGCCTGACCGAGGAGCGGCCGTTCACTGGCAGACGGGGGTTTCTTCGCCGGACATACAACAGGAGGGCCAAGCATGGCGATAGCAACCATCGACACGGGTACCGAGGATCTCCTCGCTCATCAGGAGGACGGCATCGCGGTGATCACGTTGAACCGGCCCCAGGCGCGCAACGCCATGTCGGCGGCTATGAACGCAGGGCTGGCGAAAGCGCTGGACGAGGCCGAGCGAGACCCTTCTGTGCGCTGTGTCGTCCTCACCGGAGCGGGTGGAGCGTTCTGCGCCGGCGGAGACGTGAAAGGCATGGCGGCGCGCAGTGAAGGAGGCGGCCAAGGGCCCACGCTGGACGAGCGCATTCACCTCCAGCGGCTCAGCCAGCGGGCGACGGCCGGCCGCTTGTACCTGATGCCCAAACCCGTTCTGGCCAGCCTCCCGGGACCGGCTGCCGGCGCGGGGCTGGCGCTCGCCCTGGCCGCCGATCTGCGTATCCTGGCCGACTCTGCCTTCATCACCACGGCCTTTGCGAAGGTGGGCTTCAGCGGCGACTTCGGCGGCAGCTTCTTTCTCTCCAACCTGGTGGGCAGCGGCAAAGCCAAGGAGCTGTATTTCCTCTCCGATCGCATCAGCGCCGCCGAGTGCGAGCGGCTGGGCATTGCGAACGCGGTGGTACCTGCCGAGCAGCTCGAGGCCGAGACCATGGCGCTTGCGAGACGGCTCGCCTCGGGCCCGCCCGTGGCCTACCGCTACATGAAGGAGAACTTCAACCGGGCCGCAGCGGGGGCGGGGGTTATCGAGTGCCTTGACCTCGAAGCTACGCATCATGTGCACACGGGGCTCACCGAGGATCATCGCGCGGCCGCGAAGGCGTTCGTCGAGAAGAGCGAGGTCGAGTTCAAGGGTCGATGATGCCCGCCTCGCGGAGCGCACCCCTGCGCCGAAACCTCAGTCCGGGGTCAAGCCGCGCTCGGCCAGCCACTCGGCGTTGAATAGTCGCGACTGGTACTTCGCACCGGTGTCGCAGAGCACCGTGACGATGGTGTGCCCTGGCCCCAATGCCCGGGCGACCTGCACGGCGGCGCACAGGTTGATGCCCGTGCTCGAACCGAAGAACCAGCCTTCCTCCCACAGCTCCCGGTACACCATGTTGACAGCGTCCCGATCGGTGACCTGAACCGCGTCGTCGATGGGAGTACCCGCCAGGTTGTCGGTGACACGGCTGTTGCCGATACCTTCGGTGATGGATGGGCCGGGGCTCATCTTGGTCTCGCCGGTGGTCACCCAGTTGTACAGCGCGCTTCCCATGGGGTCGGCAAGGACGATCCGGACGCCTTCGCGACGCTCCTTGAGGAAGCGGCTGACCCCCGCCAGCGTGCCGCCCGTTCCGGTGGCGCAGGTGAAAGCGTCGACGCGGCCCTCGGTCTGGTCCCAGATCTCCGGACCGGTGGACTCGTAGTGGGCCAGGCGGTTGGCAACGTTGTCGAACTGGTTGGCCCACACCCCGTTTTCAAGGGTCTCGGCGTAGCGACCGGCCTGTTTCTGGTAGTTGTTCTCGTCGCGGTAGGGCACCGCAGGCACCTCCCGGACCTCGGCGCCCAGGGTCTTCAGGAGCTGGACCTTCTCCGGGGATTGGGTGTCGGGCATGTAGATGATCGAGCGGTAGCCCCTGGCATTGCAGACGTGCACCAGCCCGATACCGGTGTTGCCGGCGGTGCCTTCCACCACCACGCCGCCGGGCTTGAGGGCACCGGACTTCTCGTGCTCGCGGACCATCCACAGCGCGGCCCGGTCCTTGACCGAGCCGCCGGGATTCAGGAACTCGGCCTTGCCGAGGATCTCGCAGCCGGTCTCCTCGCTCAGCCGGTTCATTCGGATCAACGGGGTGTTGCCGATGGTGCCGGCGAAACCGTCTTTGATGTCCACGACGAAGTCCATGGCCGATTTTAGTCAGGATCGGATTGAATGCGGAAGTTGCCATGGGAGATCATCCCGGCTCACCGGCAGTTGCAGGATGTACGCACAGAGATGAAAGGGTCTGAATTGCAGGAACGCTGGCTGGGCGATGCCGCGGACAACGGGGTCAACCCGCTGCGGATCGCGGCGCTCATGGCGCGGGCTCGCAAAGAGGTGGACGAGGGACTGCTGCCCGCGGCACAGGTGGCCCTCGCCAGAAACGGCAGGCTGGTGTTGTTCGAAACGATGGGCGCTGCGGACAACGACTCGCTCTTCTGCGTCTTCTCGGCCACCAAAGCCATCACCTCCGCCGCGGCCTGGATCCTCATGCAGGAGGGGCGCCTGAACGAGAAGGAGCACGTTGCGGACATCATCCCGGAATTCGCGGCCAACCATAAGCACGACATCACCGTGGAGCAGCTGTTCTTGCACACCGCCGGCTTTCCGTCCGCGCCCTTCAAGCCCCTGGACTGGAACGACCACGTGCGCCGCCTGGAGCGCTTTGCCCAATGGCAGCTGAACTGGCCGCCGGGCAGCCGCTACGAGTACCACCCGACCTCTTCCATGTGGGTGATCGCAGAGATCATCGAGCGGCGCGCGAATGTCACCTACCAGCAGTTTGTCCGCGAGCGTATCGCCGCCCCCCTGGGGCTGCCCGAACTCTATGTTGGGCTCCCTGCAGCCGAGAACGAAAGGGTGGTGCCGAACGTGCACGTGGGCGATGCGCTGACACGGGCCGACTACGAGCGTCTCGGGATGCCGGAGCCGCCTGTGACCGAGGTGACCGAGGAAGCGATCCTTAAGTTCAACCGGCCGGACGTTCGTGGGGTAGGGGTCCCCGGCGGGGGTGGGATCATGAGTGCGGCGGATCTGGCCCTGTTCTACCAGGGGTTGCTGCATGGTGGCCTGGGTGAGGAGGTCTGGAGCGCCGCCACCCTCGCTGACGCCCGCCGCGTGCGCAGCGGTGACCTTCGCGACCCAGTGATGGGTCACCGGGCCAATCGGGCCCTGGGCATCGTCATCGCGGGAGATTCGCAACGCAATTTCCGTGGTTTCGGTAAAACCAACTCGCCGGAGACCTTCGGCCACAACGGAGCCGGCGGACAGCTCGCCTGGGCCGATCCGGCCACCGGTCTGTCGCTGGCCTACTGCACTAGCGGTCACGATCGCAATCGGATACGACAGGGCAGGCGGGGGGTTGCGATCTCGAGCCTGGCCGCCGTGTGCTGCGATGATTGACCGCTAGGCAACACGGCGCTCAACATCAGCTTGATTGGCTTCTCAATCTGTCGGATGCCTCGCCGCGACCCGAACCGAACTGTGACAGGCACCTCTGTCCCCGCCCCGGGGCTGAACTAATCTGCCGCCTACGCTGATTGCCAACGGCGCAGCGAGACGCGAGAGGAGTCATCGGCCCCTGTGGCGGTGAACTTAACGGTTACACCGGGATTCGCTGTCGATTCTTCGGGGCTTACCCGGCGGGTCGAGCAGTCGGCGAGTTCCGGTTTTATATCCGGCGTCGACCCGATGCCCGGGCCAAGGATCACCCGGCATCAGCCCGACCGCCAGGACGGCGGAGGCGAGCGGAGCAAGGACCGCGGAAACGGTGGTTGCCGGCAGTTCGAAGGATCTAGCCGAAAGGATTTCGGCTCCGAAAGGATTTCGGAGTGGTGCACGAGGATCTCAGGAGCAGAGCGCACCCAATCTTTCGACGGCACACTGTTGTTGCCCGTACAGCCCGCGCATGCAGCGCCGGGGGTGCCCGCGTCTCAGGGGGCTGTCAACGGGTTGATCGTGCGAATTTCGCACTGTTCCCCATCGGCCGTGATGGCGTCGAACCCCGCGTAGATGGTGTTGTTGGACATCGTCACTGACACGTTTCTCGCAAAGCCGAGGCCGATGCACCCCTGGCGCAGGGTCAGCAGATAGCGCGTCTTGGGACTGACCTCCAGAACCACTCGAGTGTCGTCTACTCTTGCCCAGCCTTCGATCCGGTTGGCCGCCGGGATGCTTGAGACCGGGGCCTGCAGAATGCCTTGCAAAGCGGCCTCCGCGCGCGGCTCGATGGGCGACTCCGGTGGCAGGGCGAGCCCGGAAGACGCGTAGAGAGCCAGGGTCCCAACGATTGAGCAAGCTAGTTTCGTAATTGTCGAGGCGCTGGGCATGTTCGTCTCCTCCAGCAGGGATGATTGGCAGCTTACGAGCGCGGGGCTGAATGCTGGCTGAACCGGAAGGCGACCGTACGAGACGGCATGTGAAATCGCTGTGAGACCGCCGGCGGGACGGATGGCCGACGGATGGCCTCTGAGGGTTGGCAACGTCGGGGATATTCCGCAAAGTAGGTGCGAGGCGAACCAGTATCGGGGGTAGGAGTTTGATCGATCGGGGAGCACTACGACGTCGCGCCGCCGTCCTGAGGCACGCTGCCCGCCAGATCCTCCTGGTCATTCTGGCGATCGTTAGCGTGACCGCATCGGCGGAATCGGTTCTCGAGCGCGTCGACGCGGAAGCCTCCGCTGCCGTCACGATGGCCGACCGCCTCTGGGCGCTGGCTGAACTCGGCTATCAGGAAACCCGCAGCTCGGAGCTGCTCGAGGCCTATCTATCCGAGAGCGGATTCTCCCTCGAAAGCGGGGTAGCGGGGATCCCGACGGCCTTTGTCGCAACCGTCGGTTCCGGCCGGCCCGTCATTGGCGTGCTCGCGGAGTTCGACGCGCTGCCGGGCATGTCACAGGCAGCGGAACCCGCGAGGCGGCCCCTGGAGCCCGAGGGGGCCGGCCATGCCTGCGGGCATCACCTTTTCGGCGCCGGGGCGGCAACGGCAGCGGTGTCCGTGGCTCGCTGGATGGAGGCGAACGGTGTCTCTGGCTCGATTCGGGTGTTCGGCACGCCGGCGGAAGAAGGCGGATCCGGCAAGGTCTACCTCACCAGGGCAGGAGTCTTCGACGACGTGGACGTCGTGCTCCACTGGCATCCCGGCAGCCGCAACGACGCCTCGCCGGCCAGCACCACGGCCAACAAGTCGGGGCGCTTCACTTTCCGGGGAGTCGCCGCTCATGCGGCCGCTGCCCCTGAGCGCGGACGATCCGCCCTGGACGGTGTGGAGTCCATGAACTTCATGGTCAATCTCATGCGCGAGCACGTGCCGTCGGACAGCCGCATCCACTACGTGATCACCAAGGGCGGCGATGCGCCAAACATCGTTCCGGAAACGGCCCAGGTCTACTACTACGTGCGACATCCCGAGGCGGCCACCGTGATCGAGCTTTTCGAGCGGGTCGTGGCGGCGGCGCGCGGCGCCGCCCTGGGTACCGGAACCGAAGTGGATTACGAGGTGATGCACGGCAACTATCCGGTGCTGCCCAAC
>JABAHR010000388.1_pt2 | contig 32628 bp, 26 predicted proteins | sample 7062101 | NCBI WGS metagenome assembly JABAHR01 (sample SAMN14534553, study PRJNA622989) | marine sediment metagenome | biome: marine biome [ENVO:00000428]; feature: marine pelagic biome [ENVO:01000023]; material: deep marine sediment [ENVO:00002113] | place: India: Gulf of Kutch | collected...
TTACAATGGTTCAGCGGGAACATCGGTTTTCACCACATTCATCATCTAAGCCCAAAAATCCCAAATTATTTATTAGAGAAAGCACACGAAGAAAATCCAATCTTCCAGCGCGCAAACACCCTGACCATCATTTCCAGCCTAAAATCAATGACTCTAAAACTTTGGGACGAACAAAGAAATAAGCTGATAAGTTTCAGAGATTACCGCAAATACTACCTGACCGCTTAATTTATTTCCTAGTTATTCATTTCCTTCGGGGGGAATTTCTCGTTCATTAGAGAGGGAATTTGAGACTCATTAATCACTTCAAAAGTCAATAAACCACAAATTTTTCTCTCGCTATTTCTCGAATGACATATAACCCTATCCTTGTGTGACACATGTCACTTGTCATATATGTGTAAATGCATGATAGTTAATTGAGACTGGTTAGAGCCAAAAACGATGATTTAACACATATTTCTAGACATTCATCTAGAAGGATGTGGTTTTTTATGCATACATACCACAAAAAAATACAATTTAATAATCACGAACAAAAGGAAGGTAATTTATGAAAACATTTCAAATTGATCTACCTACCATGTTTGGAGACCATCATGTCTTGGAGGTTCGGCGACTTCTACTTGAACTCCCTGGAATTGATGATCTATTTGCCAGCAGCTCCTTCCAGGTTGTACAACTAAAGTACGATGAAGACCAACTTAAGGAGGAAGAGATCATCGCAAAATTAGAAGAAGCGGGTTACCTAGGCGAATTACAAATAGCCCAGGAATCAAATCTATCAGAAACGGAATCCAAAGAGGAAAAAGATTTTCGCCACACCGCAGCATTTGAACACACCAAACAGGTAAGTTTCCATCGAGTAACACCGTTTTCAGGAAGAGCATTATGGCCCTGCCCGGGAATGGGACCGATTAAAAAGGAATTAGCGGAGGATTAGAGATGCCAAAGAAAAGAACACCCGAAGAGTCAACGATTGACAGCGCCGCACAAGAAATGCTTATCAGGGCAAATGATTTAAGCATCGGGACTGCGTTTTCTCGTGCAGACGATATGGCCCCGTGCAATATTGGAGCGGCAGGCATGTGCTGCAAAATTTGCGGTATGGGTCCCTGCCGGCTAACTAAGGAAGGATCAACCGGCGTTTGCGGTGCGACGATCGACACCATTCAGGCACGAAATCTGATCAGGGCAATTGCAGCAGGCTCTGCGGCGCACTCCGACCATGGCCGGGATATGGCATTTACCCTCAAAGCTGTGGCAAATGGTGAAACAGAAGGATATTATCTGAGGGATATCGCCAAGCTTCGAACAGTCGCCTCAAAATATGATATCCCGATTGAAGGACGATCGCCGGAAGAAATTGCCAATGATCTGGCTGATTTATATATTGCCCAATTCGGGCAACAGCGCGGCAAAGTTGTCCTCACATCACGCGCTCCTGAAAAAAGACAAAAAATTTGGGAAGAAGCAGGTGTTACCCCGCGTGGCATTGACCGCGAGGTCGTTGAAGCCCTCCACCGCACACACATCGGCGATGACCAGGATGCCGAACATATTCTCAACCACGCAGTACGCACCGCACTAGGAGACGGATGGGGCGGAAGCTTATTAGCCACCGATATCTCTGACATTCTTTTTGGGACTCCTGCACCAATTCTCGGACAAGCGAACCTGGGCGTACTAAAGACGGATATGGTCAACGTGGTCGTGCATGGACATGAGCCCACACTCAGCGAGATGATCGTGACTGCGTCACAAGACCCGGAAATTATCGAATACGCAAAGGAAGCCGGAGCTAAAGGCGTGAATTTAGCTGGCATTTGCTGCACTGCAAACGAAATTTTAATGCGCCAGGGTATTCCTGCTGCTGGGAATTTCCTTCACCAAGAGCTTTCGATTCTTACCGGCGCCGTGGAAGCAATGGTTGTGGATGTTCAATGCATTATGCAGGCCTTGGTGAGTCTTGCAGATAATTTCCACACCAAAGTGATCACAACCTCTCCGAAGGTAAAAATCAAAGGGGCAACGCATATTGAGTTCAATGAGCACAAAGCTCTAACGATTGCGAAAGAAATTCTCAAAACAGCCATCGATAACTACAAAAACCGGGGAGCAACGCAAATCCCGGAAGATCGAGAAGACCTGATTCCCGGATTTTCCCATGAATACATCAATTACATGCTGGGAGGAAGCTATCGCGCCTCATTCCGACCATTGAATGATGCTATCATGTCGGGCCGGATTCGTGGTGTTGCGGCGATTGTGGGATGCAACAACCCCCGCAGTTCACAGGATTACCTGCACATCAAAGTCACTGAAGAGCTGCTGAAGCAGGACGTATTGGTGGTTGAAACTGGCTGTGGTGCGATTGCATCTGCCAAAAAGGGCTTACTACTCGGTGAAGCAGGTCTTGACAAGGTGGGCCCAGGTCTGCGAGAGGTGTGCGAAACAATTGGCATTCCGCCCGTTCTGCATATGGGATCTTGTGTAGATAATACTCGCATCCTGACAGTACTCACTCAGATGGTTGAGGAAGGGGGATTGGGAGATGATATCGATCAAATCCCAGCTGTTGGGTTAGCCCCTGAATGGATGAGCGAAAAAGCCCTGGCAATCGGCACGTACTGTGTCGCATCTGGTGCCTATGTGATCTTTGGCGGCACCTCTCCCATTAGTGGAATGCCCGACCGGGTATCAGACAGTGATGTCGTTTCAAAATACCTGATCGAGGGTTGGGAAAAACTTTATGGCGGAAAGCTGGAGTTTGAACCAGACCCGGATGAAATGATCCAAAAAACACTTGCCCATATTGACAAAAAGCGCTCTGAACTAGGGCTTCCGGAATATGACCCGGACCGATTTGGGAAAGGTGGAGATGAACGAATGTTAAAACTCGAGGCACTACCGATTGAAGAACGGCAAGTGGCTCTTTACGGTGAAACGGATTAGTGGAGGTAAAAAATGTCAAAATACATTGCAACGCGTGCACTTAGAGGTGCCAATGCCATTGTCGCTGAAGCCGAGGCAATGCTTAATAAAGCCTTGGCTGAAAAAGGGCCAGAACACCCTGTTGCCTTTCCAAATACCGCGTATTATCTCCCTCTGATCTATGCCATGACCAACAGAGCGGTTGAAAATGTTGGACAGCTGAAAGATGTTCTCGGTCATGCTCGTGAACTGCTGCACCCCACCCCGGCACAAAACAAATGGACTCCGTACCTGGGTGAAACGCTGGATGGAGGTATGGCCACTCTTCTAGCAGCAGAAGTCATCGAAGCCATCCGTTATATCTATGGGTTGGAACCTGAGAAGTACCCTGGGTTCGAACTCTCCGGCGGGACACCTCATTCTGCAAATGGATCGAATGGAGATGGGCTGATCGGGCACCTGAATGGCGCAATAGATGATATCCAGCTTCGTTCATGGGGTATCCAGCTCGTGGACGGGCGCATGCCTGGTTTTGCGGCGATCGTGGGTGCAGCCAAATCGAATGAAGTGGCGGTCCAGATCGTTCGTGAGCTCCAAAAGCGCAACATTCTGACTTTCCTCTCAGGAAACGTGAATGGCAGAAGTATTATTCACCAACTGCAGGAAGAAGGAGTAGAACTAGGGTACGACACCTACACCGTTCCATTTGGCACGGATACGCTGAGTGCAATCTATGCACTTGGCTTCGCCTCGCGTTCTGCGCTTACCTTTGGAGGCCTTAAACCCGGCCAGGCGCGCGAAATTTTGATGTATAACCGGGAACGTGTCTTTGCCTTTGTGCTAGCACTCGGCGAAGTTGATGACCTAAAATATGCGGCTGCCGCGGGGGCGATCAACTTTGGCTTCCCGGTCATTGCTGATACAGTGATTCCGGAAATTTTGCCAACGGGCGTCACCCAGTACGAGCATGTGGTAAGCATGCCTTTCAACGAGATTGATGGAGAAACCGACCTGGAAAAAGCTGAGCGCTTGGTGCAAAAATGCATCGAAGTACGCGGCGTGAAGGTGAAGGTCGCGGATGTGCCAGTTCCCGTCCCCTATGGTTCCGCTTTTGAAGGAGAAGTCGTACGGCGGGCTGATATGCGTGTAGAGTTCGGGGGCAAGAAATCTCGCGCCTTTGAATATCTATATATGGCAGACCTGGACGATGTGGTAGATGGCAAAATTGAAGTCGTCGGGCCAGATTTTCAAGATATCGAAGAACAAGGCTCGATGGATGTTGGAATTGTGATCAAGGTAGCCGGGCGACAAATGCAAGAAGACTTTGAACCCGTTTTAGAAAGACAGGTCCACTACTTCATCAACGGAGCATCAGGCATACAGCACATAGGTCAGCGTGACATCACATGGATCAGGCTTTCGAATAACGCAGTGGATAAAGGGTTTGACCTTGAACACTTTGGAAAAATCCTCCATGCGAGATACCATTCTGATTTTGGGGCGATTGTTGACAAAGTCGAGGTCACCATCTATACAGATCCAGAATTACTGGAAGAATGGCTTGGCAAAGCCAGAGAAGCGTATGATTACCGGAATAAACGCTTAGAGGATCTTACAGATGACGCAGTGGATGAATTTTATTCATGCACACTCTGCCAATCCTTTGCTCCAGACCATGTTTGTGTGGTCAGCCCGGAACGGCTGGGGCTATGTGGTGCCTACAACTGGCTGGATTGCAAAGCATCCTTCAGCATTAACCCAACCGGCCCCAACCAGCCAATCAAACTCGGGAGGTCCATCGATTTCGATAAAGGATATTGGTCCGGAACCAACGAATACGCTGAGCAAGCTTCTCATGGCGTGGTTGAGGAAGTCGCAATGTACTCCATTATGGAAAATCCGATGACCGCCTGTGGGTGTTTCGAATGCATTGTGATGTTGGTTCCTGAAGCAAACGGGGTTCTGGTGGTAAACCGCGAAGATTCAAGCATGACACCCGTCGGGATGACCTTCAGTACGCTGGCGGGTATGGCTGGTGGCGGAATTCAGACGCCCGGAGTGATGGGGGTTGGCAAGTATTATCTTGTCAGCCCTAAATTCATCTCAGCGGATGGCGGGTTTAAACGGATCGTGTGGATGAGCAGTGTTCTCAAGGAAACCATGGGCGATGAGCTTCGGGCTGTGGCAGAACGTGAAGGAGATCCAGACCTGATCGACCGCATAGCGGATGAACGCGTCGCCACCACCGTGGAAGAGCTCCTCGCATATCTGGAAGAACACAATCATCCGGCCCTTGTCATGGACCCGATGTTCTAGAAAAGAAAGGGTTCTGGATTAAGAAAAATGCCATGAGCACTGAACAATCGTCCGCAAATCCTAAACTGGTTCGAGATTTGATGACCGTGGGAGTCGTCACTTGCAGGCCCCAGACATCGATCAAGGTGATTGCACAGGCAGTGATTGAAAAAGATCTTGAAGCTGTCGTGGTGCTCGACGAGGAAGGTCACGCAATAGGATTTGTCAGTCAGGATGAACTTGTTCAGGCATATTCACATGGAAACTATGAACACCTTACAGCGCAGGAGATTATGACAGATGGACTCCCGCAAGTTCCCCCTGACATCCCGATTTCGGCAGCTGCTCAGTTGATGCAGGACCAGGGACTGCGGGTATTCTTCCTGACCCACCACGCAGGTGGAATCGTATATCCTGCCGCGCTGATTACTTATAAACATTTTCTCCGCCATCTAATGGTCAATGAAATGACGGAGTTAAAAGACCTTGGGATCCGTGCAGATAGAAAAGCGCCACTTGATGCTTTTTTTGAGAGGAGAGATGCACAAAAAACCCAAGCAAAAAACTTACATCTTGAATAAGCAAGAAGGAGAAAAACATATGGCCTTAGAAATTCCAAAAGATAAATGGAGTGGCAGCGTCCAGGAAGTTGTCCTGGGAGCAACTGCCGCAGAAGGCGGAACAAGATCAAAAACTGTCACCGTTGGTGGCGAAACCACTATGCCTTTCATCCACTTCGAAGCCGGGACACCTAACCGGCCTGTGATTGCGCTGGAGATCAAAGATTTCCGCCCTGATGATTGGTCTCCCTTGCTGCTGGAGACTTGGGATGAGGTAGCTGATGATCCAGGAAAATGGGCGAAGGCTGCTGAGGAAGCTGGAGCAGCCCTGCTTGTGCTGTCTCTAAGCCTTACAGACAACGAAGGAAACCCAAATACACCCGAACACGCTGTCGCTGCTGCAAAAGCAGTCTTGGACTCCTCCGGGCTGCCGCTGATCATTTTTGGTCCTGGGCAAGCGGAAATAGACAATGAACTATTAGTTCCTGTTTCCAATGCCTGCCAGGGAGAAAGAATCGTGCTTGGTCTGTGCGAGGATAAAAACTACCGCACAATTGCTGCTACCGCGATGGCGAATGGTCATTTGGTGGTTGGTCGTGCTCCAATGGATGTGAATCTTTCAAAACAGCTGAACATTCTTCTTAAAGATACTGGGCTTCCATTCGACCGCATTCTGATGGACCCAACCACTGGCGCACTGGGTTACGGGATTGAATATGGTTTTTCCGTAATGGAAAGACTCAGGTTAGCCGCATTACGGGGGGATGCCATGACCCAATCGCCGATGATTGTGGTTGTCGGGCAGGAAACCTGGAAGACGAAAGAAGCCAAGGTTGGCGATGACGTTCCTGAGAGCTGGGGTGAATGGAAAGAACGGGCAATTACTTGGGAAACCGTTACTGGCATCACGCTAATTGAAGCGGGTGCTGATATCGTGGTACTACGTCACCCAGAAAGCCTTAAACGTGTCCGTGCCGCAATCGACAACCTCGTCCAGGAACCCGAACTAGCCTAAAAATGGAACATTACTTTAATTAAACGAAAGAGAAAAAAGATGGCGCTATCTGGAATTGAAATTTATAAACTACTACCAAAAACTAATTGCAAAGATTGCGGCTTCCCAACTTGCATGGCGTTCGGTCTGAAATTGGCGGCAAAACAAGTCGAACTTTCAGCCTGCCCACATGTGAGTGAAGAAGCAAAAGCTCAACTGGCAGCATCTTCAGAACCACCAGTTAGATTAATCAAGATAAAATCCAATGGACATCAAGTGGAAGTTGGTAATGAAGTTGTTCTCTTCCGCCATGAAAAAACTTTCTACAACAAACCAGGATTTTTCTACCTGATCAGAGACACTGAAGATGATGACGCAATTCAGGAAAAAGCCAAAGAGATTGACGCCTACAATGTGAATTATGTAGGTATTGATCTGTTTGTGGATGGATTTGCAGTAAAAGCTGAAGCAGGCGACGGAGATTCATTCGCTAAAGCGATTAAAACCGTTCGATCCATCAGCAAGAAGCCTCTGATCCTGATCTCGGATTCTCCCGATGTCCTTGCAAAAGGGCTAGATGTCCTAGAGGGTGAAAACCCGCTGATTGCCAGTGCCAATGCTGAAAACTGGGAAACCCTGACAGACTTAGCGGCTGCGAGTAAAGCCAGCCTAGTCGTTACAGCAAACTCCCTGGAAGAACTTGCAGCGCTGACCCCTAAAATCAAGGAAAAGGGTCTGTCTGATATTGTTTTAGATCCAAACAGCAAAAGCTTGAATGATGGATTACTGAAGAACACCGTGATCCGCAGGTTAGCCCTGAGCAAAAATTTCAGGCCATTGGGTTTCCCGATCATCAGCTACCCGTATAAGGCCGAAGAACCGGGCATGGAAGTCACACTCGCAGCCCAAGCCGTCGCCAAATATGCCGGGTTTATTGTGATGGAGCATTTTTCTCCTGAGACAATTTATCCGCTGCTGGTCTTGAGAGAAAACATCTACACCGACCCACAAAAACCAATTCAGGTACAACCAGGGTTGTACGAAATAAACAACCCCTCACCTGACGCACCCCTGATGGTGACGACCAATTTCTCCATTACTTACTTCAGCGTGGCGAATGAAGTTGAGAGTTCTGGGCAACCAGCATGGCTATTGGTGGCTGATGCTGAAGGGATGTCCGTGCTGACAGCCTGGGCTGCCGGTAACTTTGACGCGGAACAGATTGCGAAAGACGTGAAGCGGTTTGAGGTGGATTCTAAAGTTTCGAAAAAGCAGATCATCATCCCAGGACATGTGGCAGTTATCTCAGGAGAACTCGAGGAAGAATTACCTGATTGGGACATAAAGGTCGGGCCGCGCGAAGCCGTAGACCTTCCGGCATATCTTAAGCAGGCTCTCTAAACGGGAGAATTGAGCATTCTTCATGAGCAGAACTCATACAATCGAATTTAAATCTGCTGGCCTCCAGGTTGAGGTTCCAACGGGCCTGACACTGACAGAAGCAGCTAATCTGGCAGGGGTGACGATCAATCACCCCTGCGGGGGCCAGGGACGATGCGGCCGCTGTGCAGTGAAGATCTTAGAGGGGAAATTTAGACGACGATCTTCGCTGCGACTTACCTCACAAGATATCGAGGCAGGGTTTACCCTGGCGTGCCAGTCCATCATAGAGGGTGATATGCGCGTAAGCGTTCCACCACAAGAAAAAGTGGAACGCCGCCTGGTAACCGACTTAACAGCACGCAAGGTAAAAATTCCCGAAGGTTATGACCATCAAGTTGATCAAACGATTAAACGTGTAAACCTGACAATCGAACCACCTACCATGGAAGAACAGACAGACGACTGGTCTCGAATCAAGCGCGCACTGAGAAAGGCTGCAAACATTGAAGATCCCCAGATTTCGCTGCCACTTTTACAGCAGATCGGGACGATTCTAAGAGAGGGCGGATGGGAAGTATCCGCAATTGTTGAGATTCCACCAGAAAACTCGGGGGAGGCACCCAGATTGGTCGCTCTCTATCCGATCCATTTTCCGGACGATAAACCGCTCTGGGGTTGTGCGATCGACATAGGGACAACAACTGTATCCGTCTGGCTCACGAATCTGATCACGGGTCAAGTTCATGCCCAGGTGGCTGAATATAACCAGCAAATCCAACATGGGGAAGATGTCATTTCCAGGATCATCTACGACAGCAAAGACCACAATGAGGGTGTACTGCAGGGCCTGGTACTCAAATCCATCAACCAGCTTATCGACAGAGCATGCAAGCGTGCTAAGGCTAAACCAGATGAGATCTTTAAGGCCACCGTGGTGGGCAACACAATCATGATGCATCTGCTGCTCAACATTCCTGCGTCAAGTATTCGATTGAGTCCCTTCATCACTACCGCAACACATATCCCGACCCTCAAAGCTTCGGAATTAAACATCCTCATTCATCCTGAGGCCAGCATCCAAATTTTGCCATGTATCGCAAGCTATGTTGGGGCGGATATCACGGCTGGCGCTTTCTCATCTGGAATTGCAGAGACAGAGAAAAACACGCTTTTCATGGACATTGGGACCAATGGAGAGATGGTGTTAGGCAGTAAAGATTGGATGGTCACCTGTGCCTGTTCGGCGGGCCCGGCATTCGAAGGTGCGGGTGTAATAGATGGTATGCGGGCTACCAAGGGTGCGATTGAGGAAGTCTGGATCAACACTGAAAACTTTGAACCCAACATCAGGGTGATTGGTGGAGGGAAACCCAGAGGGTTGTGTGGAAGCGGGCTAATTTCCCTCCTAGCGGAGCTATTCTTAGCAGGCATCGTCGATAAATCAGGAAATATCAACACTTCTCTTGACACCCCAAGAGTTCGGACCGGGCCCCATGAAGGCGAATACGTTGTTGCTTTTGCAGATGAGTCCTCGCACGGCAAAGATATCGTGATCACACACGTTGACATCGATAACCTGCTGCGAGCGAAAGCAGCTATATTTGCAGGATATGTTGTTTTAGCAGAAAGTGTGGGCGTTCCATTAGAAACTGTTGAACAAGTATTAATTGGCGGATCTTTTGGCCAATATATAAATGTTGAAAAAGCAATCGAGATCGGCTTATTGCCGGATATGCCCTGGGAAAACTTTCACTTCCTGGGAAATACGGCAGTGATGGGAGCCTACAATGCCCTGCTGAGCTGGAAATCCAGTCAAAAGATTGATCAGATTGCGAAACAAATGACATATATTGAACTGTCAGCCGACAATACTTTTTACGAAGCTTTTATGTCTGCGTTGTTTTTGCCGCACACTGACCTTTCACTCTTTCCGAGGGTGGCAGAGATGAAGGCAGAAAAATAAGGAGAAAAATATGTACATCATCGGAGAAAATATTCACATCATTTCAGCCAAAGTCAAAGACGCAATCAAAGAAAAAGATGCAAAATTTTTCCAAGAACTTGCTGTCAAACAAGTTGAGGCCGGGGCACAAGCTCTCGACCTAAATTTGGGGCCCAGGAAAAAGGACGGGGAAGAACTTTTTCCATGGATCGTAGAAACCGTTGAAGCAGTTGTGGACGTCCCCCTCAGCTTTGACACAACCAACCTGGCGGGAATCAAAGCAGGGCTTAAAAAAATCACAAAAGCCCAGCCGATCATCAATTCCACCTCAGCAGATCCCGAACGTTTGGAAAAGGTCCCCCTGGTGGCGAAGGAATACAACACCAAACTGATTGCACTGACGATGGGCAAAGGCATGATCCCTGTTACCGCTGACGAGCGCGTGAGCATCGCGGTGGAACAGTTAATTCCCAGAATGGTTGAAATCGATTTTCCCGTCACGGATCTGATCATTGACCCCTTGGTACTTACTGTCTCTGGTTGTCAGGAGTACTGCCCGGAATTAATTGAGGCCATTCGCACCCTTCAATATGTGTGGGACCCGTCTCCAAAAATCTCGGTAGGCCTTTCCAACGTTTCAAATGCCGTTCCACACAAATATCGCCCGTTGATCAATCAGGTCTACTGCGCGATGTTGATGGGTGTCGGCCTTGAGATGATGATCGCAGATCCATTGGACGAAGACCTTAAGGAAGTGATACGCATCATCGAAGAAAGGGATGACAGCACCGACTTAGGAAAAGCCTATTTGACGATCAGCGACAAAATCGAGAACATGGAAGAAATTACCATTGATTTATTTGATCTTGACGATCCAGAGCAGAAGGCGATTTGGAAAACAGTCCAGATCCTGATGAATGAGGTAATTTACGCCGATTCTTACTTGGAACAATAAATAAGTTATTCACAGTTTGGCACCGGTTCGAAAAACATTCGCTCAACGAACGTTAGGAGTTTATGATGAGTGCTAAAACCAATCAAGTAGATGTTGAAGCTCTCTTAGCCAAAGCCAAAAAACCGGTCGAGGATGCAATGGTTCTGCACCCTTTCTACCGAGGAAAAATTGAGACGATTCCCAAGTGTGCTGTGAGAAGTTTTCAAGACTTCGCGATCTGGTACACTCCCGGAGTCGCAGAACCGTGCCGTGATATCGCAAAAAATCCGGATCGGGTGTACGACCACACAAGTAAATGGAACACCGTTGCTGTTATCAGCGACGGCACGCGTGTTCTTGGATTAGGTGATATCGGACCAAAAGCCGGCTTGCCGGTGATGGAGGGAAAGGCGCTCCTCTTCAAATATTTAGGTGGCGTTGATGCAATCCCGATTATGTTGGATACGAAAGATCCGGATAAAATCATCGAAACTGTACTGATGCTTCAGCCCGGTTTTGGTGGTGTAAATTTAGAAGATTTTTCACAACCCAAGTGCTTCCGAATACTGGATACACTGCGCGAAAAAGCCGAAATTCCCATCTGGCACGACGACCAACAAGGAACTGCCACAGTTACGTTGGCGGCCCTGATCAATGCCCTCAAAGTGGTTGGCAAGAATAAAGAGGATGTCAAAATTGCATTTATCGGGTGCGGCTCTGCCAACGTTGCCTGTGCCAGGTTGATTTTCGCCTGGGGGGTAGACCCTGCAAAATGCATCATGGTTGATATCGATGGAATCCTCGGCAAGCATCGCGAGGACTTTGAACGACAAAAATCAATTTACACTGCCCAGTGGCGATTGTGCCAGATCACAAATGAGGAAGGACGAACAGGCCACATCCCTGAAGCGATGAAAGGCGCAGATGTAGTGATCGCCTATTCAAAACCCGGACCAGGCACGATCAAACCAGAATGGGTAAGGAGCATGGCAGACGATCCCATCGTTTTTTCGGGGGCTAATCCTGTTCCAGAAATTTGGCCCTGGGAAGCAAAAGAAGCCGGAGCAGCAGTGGTCGCTACTGGCCGATCAGATTTTCCCAACCAAGTCAACAACTCTCTCATCTTTCCAGCAGTTTTCCGCGGCGCCCTGGATGTGCGTGCAAAAACGATTACAGACGAGATGTGCTTTGCTGCCGCTGAATCTCTGGCAGGCCATATCGAATCTATCGATGCTGAACACCTGATCCCTACCATGGATGACTGGGATGTTTATGCAAAAGAAGCAGCCGCAGTGGGGATGAAGGCCCAAGAGCTCAATCTCGCCAGGTTGGAGCGAAGTTACGACGAGCTCTATCAAAATGCGTTTTCCATGATCAAACGCTCTCGTGACCTGACCAAAACAATGATGGAAAATGATTTCATTGCGGAAGCGCCGGTGTAAAGAGAGGTGAATGAAATGTACGACTTGATCATAATTGGTGGAGGCCCAGCAGGTCTCACTGCGTCAATTTACGCAATTCGAAAACGCCTGAACGCGCTCACGATCACGATGGATATGGGCGGGAAAACGAATTATTATCTCAAACTCCCTTGGATCCAGGATTATCAGGTCATCCGGGGCGGAGAAATCGTCTCCAAATTTAAACAAGAACTCGAATACCTTGATTTTGCCCATAAGATGGATAAAGTGATCCAGGTGGAAAATACCGAACATGGATATATCGTGGGAACCTCTAGTGGAGATAACTATGAAACAAAATCCATTATCGTAGCGAATGGTGTCAGCCAAAAATGGCTGGAAATTCCTGGAGAAAAGGAATTTATGGGCAAAGGAATTTGCTATTCGGCAATTAGCTATGCTCCGCTCTTCATTGACAAAATTACAACTGTTTTGGGGGATGGCGACCTTGCCTTGCGTTCTGCCGCGGAACTCTCCACCGTGGCAAAAACCGTCCATATTGTTGGTCCTGTAATGGATACATATGACAGCGACCTTGGAAAGCGGTTGCTTGATGCATCAAATGTTGAACTGTTTCCGGGATTTGAGGTGAAAAATATCTCAGGAAATGAATATGCAAACATGGTAGCGTTAGAAGGACCGAACGGAGAACAAAAAGAACTTTCGACAGATTGTGTATTTGTGGAAAAAGAGCTCTTGCCAAATACAGACTTTCTAAAAGATCTGGTAGAACTGGATAAACAAGGGCGAATTGTAATCAACAGCATCAACCAAACCAGTATGCCAGGAATTTTTGCTGCTGGCGATATCACAAATATCTACGCGGAACAGGTTCTCGTAGCCATTGGAGAAGGCGCAAAAGCCGCCCTTAGCGCTTACGACTACCTGCTCCGGAAAAACGATTAATTAGAGAGGAGGCAATCCATGCCGCTATTTACCCCAGGAAGAAGATGGCAGCCACCATATTTCCCATTTAAAAAACAGTCTTTTGGCCAGAATGTGTTGGCTGCCACCGAAAGAGTAACCAAGGGCCCATTGTTTGGCTGCCGCATGTGCGGGAATTGTTTACTACAAGAAACTGCTTTTATTTGTCCAATGGAATGCCCGAAAGGGCTGCGAAATGGTCCATGTGGGGGTTCGACAGTTGAATACTGCTATGTCGATGAAACTCGTCCCTGCATCTGGTACAAAATCTTTGAAAGATCATTCAGCATGGGCAGGGAAGAAATGCTTCTTGAGGTTTTACCGCCCTTGGATTGGGATAAGGTAGGTACTGAAACTTGGGGTGATATTGTCAGGCAAGTGAGAGAGGTCGGCACCGGTAAAGTCGTCTCGGGGATGATCTCGGGGGATTCACAAAAACGTTCGGAAACCTGGGACTCGGTTTTCCGCCCAGTCAGACAGCCAGAATGGTGGCAGGGCGATTCGGAATACCATGCTCCCGCGTATAATGAACCCGTATCCGAGCTGGAACGCAGGCTGCGCGCTGGAGAATTTGTTGTCACAACTGAAGTCGCACCACCTGCAAGCACCGCAACAAGGCTGCTGACCAAAAACATTAACCTGGTAAAAGAATACACCGCAGCAGTAAACTTTACTGATTGCCCTTCAGCAACACCGCGCATGTCGAGTATTGCCTGCAGCAAAACAGCCATTGAAAATGGTGCAGAACCTGTCATGCAAATCGCGGCCAGGGACCGCACCCGGACAGGTCTCCAATCGGAGGTGATTGGTGCTGCTGCAATGGGCATCAAGAATATCCTCTGTTTGTCGGGAGATAATCCTAGAATGGGTCCAGGCCCTATAGGACGCTCTGATATCCTGGATATTGATTCGGTGCAAATGCTTTGGATGCTGCGGCGGATGCGCGATGAGGGAAGATATATGGATGGCAGAAAGATCAAATATCCTCCTCAAATCTTCCTTGGTGCGGCAGCATCTCCATTTGCCTCCGAGCCAAAATTCCAGGCGATTCGTGAGCACAAAAAAGTGAATGCAGGTGCTCAATTCTTCCAGACTAACTTAGTTTACGATCCAGACGGGTTGGAAACATGGTTAGACGAAATGTCGAAGCGGGATATCCTGGATAAGGTATATATCCTGATCGGGATCACTCCGCTGAAGAGCCTGAAAATGGCGGAATACATGCATTATGATGTACCAGGTGTATTTATTCCTGAAAAATTGCTAAAACGCCTGGAAGATGCAGGAGATGGGGCACAAGAAGAAGGCGTCCAGATTGCCTTAGAATTGATTGAAGAAATCAAACAAAAGCAAGGGGTCAACGGCATCCATCTGATGCCAGTCGCCTGGGAATCGATTGTTCCGAGGATTGTTGAGGAATCAGATTTGCTGCCAGTCGGTTTCCAACCGCCTCAGGAGCAAGCAGTCTAAGGTACTTTACTGGTCTTGATTTATAATACCTCTGAACCCTATTAATAGACTTTTCAGGGGCAGAAATCATCTGCCCCTGAAATGATAGAAAAATTATTGTTAAGGATAGACTATGAAAATTGCTGTTTCAGGTAAGGGGGGTGTTGGAAAAACCACACTCACTGCGCTGCTCGCTCAAGTATATTCCGATAAGGGACTAGAAGTATTTGCTGTAGATGCTGATCCGTCACCCTGCCTGGCAGGTGCTTTAGGTATTCCCAGCGAACTTCAGGAAAACCTTTCTCCCATTTCGGAAATGGATGAACTAATCTTGGAACGTACCGGCGCGAAACCGGGCACAACGGGTGGATTCTTTACAATAAACCCAAGAGTTGATGATATTCCTGAGAAGTATAGTGTCGTTCACCGGGGTGTACGTCTGCTGGAGATGGGCGCGGTGGATTTGGGAGGGTCTGGTTGTATCTGCCCTGAAAGCGCGATGCTAAAAACCTTGTTCACCCATCTCCTGTTCCGAAAAGATGATGTCCTGCTGTTGGATATGTACGCTGGGGTCGAACACCTCGGCCGTTCGACGGTAGATTTTGTGGATGCGATGATCATCGTGGTAGAACCAACCCGCCGGAGCTTAGGTACTGCCAGCCAAATTAAAAAATTGGCGCAGGATATCAACCTCGAAAGGCTGTGGTTGGTCGGGAATAAAATCCAAACGCAAGATGAGATTGTATTTCTGGAAACCAACTCCCCAGGAATTCCACTTCTAGGCACCCTACCGGCCGTTCAAGGCGTGCTCGAGGCGGACCGGTTGGGAGTCGCAGTTTATGATCATGTACCAGAACTTAGAACCGCGGCTGAAGAAATCGCAAAGAAAATCGATGAAACTATCGAGGAGAAAACAGCATGACAACAACAATAGCTTTAGCAGGAAAAGGCGGGGTCGGCAAAACAACAACCGCCGGGATGGTCATCAAATACCTGATTCAAAATCAACCTGGTGCTGTGCTTGCCATTGATGCTGATCCGAGCAGCAATTTGAATATGGTGCTGGGATTAGAGCTCGAATGGACTGTTGGCGACATCCGGGAAGGGATGCTTGACCAGGTAAAATCATCTATTGGCCAAGGGGGTGCAGCGATGGGGAGCATGCCAGGCGGAATGAGCAAACACGATTATCTGAACTACGAAATCCAATCATCACTTTCCGAAGGCGACAGGTTCGATCTGATTGCAATGGGAAGAGGAGAAGGACCTGGTTGCTACTGTGCGGTAAACCATAATTTACGTGATGTGATTGATTCGATCAGCAAAAATTACAGGTATGTTGTTATTGATAATGAGGCTGGCATGGAACACTTAAGTCGCCGCACCACGCGGGATGTCCACCATTTGTTAGTTGTCACTGATCCCACTTTACGCGGACTGGTTGCTGCAGAGCGGATCATTGAGATGCAAAAAGAATTAAGCATCAATATTGAGAACACTTATCTAATCCTCAATCGAGTCGTTGGCAATCCAGCCGAAGCCTTGATGGAAAAAATCAACCAGCTTGAGGTTAATTTTCTCGGAACAGTGCCTGCAGATGAGACCCTGATGGAATTCGAATTTGAAGGCAAACCTCTGGTTAATTTGGGAGATGACTCACCCGTATTTCAGGCCGTCGCTAAAATGATGGAGACGATTATCGGGTAAGTATTACTCCACAACACATCATAATAATTTGTGCTAAGGTGCGGTCGAAAGAGACCGCATCTTTTTTACACCTAATGGAATTTTCAAACCCCTGTATTTGGATCAATAATCAAATCATTTTGGAGTTTAAGCATTTTTTTGTATTGCCCGTCCATGGATATCAATTCTTCTTCCGTCCCCCTCTCAATGATGAATCCGTTCTGCAAGACGATAATCTCATCCATTCCAGTTAGGTTAGCAATTCGGTGAGTGATGAGGATTAAACTCTTGCCATGAACCATCCTCATGATTGATATGTGGACAGATTTTTCCGTTGATTGATCCAGATTCGAGAATGGTTCATCTAATAGATAGATGGGTACATCTCTGATTGCCGCGCGAGCTATTGATAATTTTTGACGCTGCCCCCCACTGAGGAATGCGCCCATTTCACCAACATAGGTTTGATATCCCTTGGGTAAAGTTAGAATGAACTCGTGAATGTTCGCCTTTTGGGCTGCCTGGATAACTTCAGCCATTGTCGAAGATGGTTTTCCAATGCGGATATTTTCGGCAACAGTCCCATTGAAGATAAAATTATCCTGTGGAACATAAGCGATCATCTTTCGTAACACATCATTTTCATACCTTCTGTAATCTTCCCCATTAATTAAAATTTCTCCTGAGGAAAACTCCCAAAATCGCATGAGTAAATTTGAGATGGTTGTTTTCCCAGACCCGCTCATCCCGACGATGGCGATTTTCTTCCCGAAAGGCAGGGTAAAAGACACATCCTGCAAGATATTTTCTTGGCTATACGAAAATGCCAGGTTTTTTACGATGATTGAGGGAGAGTTTGTGAACAGTTTTATTTTATCCTCTTGCCCTACTTTTACCCGCCGATCTACAATCCCAAATAAGCGTTTTCCAGCCTGAAGGCTGAGTTCTAAACCCTGAAAAGCCTGGGGAAGAGGAACCACTGCCTCAAATGAAGATAGAGACCCTAAAATGATCACCGCAAGGATTTTTCCATCGAGCAACCCGGCCGTGACATACGGGATTGCTAACAGCAGCAGCACAAAAGCTATGAGATTGATAGTGGTAGAACTGATTCCACTGCCAATAGATCGAATTCTATTCAATCGAGCTTCTGATTCGGATGTATCCAATATAAGGCGTTCAGCACGATTTAAAAATGCATTTTCCTGTCCCAAGGCCAAGATTTCAGCACTGCCCTGGATTTGGTCCACAGCCACAGCAGATATCCTCGATCTGGATTTAATAATCTTATTTGCAAGATTTTTGGATGTTCTGAGGGTAAAGTATGGAAGGATCACTCCCACGACAAAATGGAATGCAATAATCGTGATTGCGATTTCCAATGACCACCGTCCAAAAAACCAAAATACTGACAGCGACGAAAGAACTGCGACCACACTTGGACCAAAAACACGAACGTAAAACTCCTGCAATACCTCAACATCACCTATTACCCTGCTTAATAAATCTCCACCCTCGAAATCCTCCAAACCTGCCGGGGCTAAAGGTTCTACCTTTTCATAAAACCAGACCCGAAGATTGGACAGCAATTTAAAAGTTACAGTATGCGAGATGAGACGCTCCAGGTACCGGAAAATACCTCTGGATAACCCAAAGAAACGTACCCCGACGATCGCCACCTGAAGCTCGGCAATACTAGGTTGGAGAGCAGCATAAGAGATCAGGTAAGCAGAGGTAGAAATTAAGGCAATCCAGCTGATAGTTGTTGCCCATCCTAAAGCAATCGACAGGACCACCAGGCTTCGAAATGCTGCCATCAAGGAGACTAGTTTTTTTATGATCGTCATGTTGCAGGATCCTTCTGAAAAACCAACTTCCGATATATTCCATCACGCTCGATCAGCTCAGCATGCTTCCCAACCTGCACGATTTTCCCATCCTCAAGGACAATGACTTGGTCTGCAGTCCGGACGCTTGACAATCGATGGGCAACAATAACAATAGTCTTTTCCCCAACCAAGCGATTCACCATTTCATCAACCAGTTCCTGAGTTTGAGGATCAAGGTTTTTGGTAGGTTCATCAAAAATTAAAATAGGTGCATCTTTGAGAAAAGCACGCGCGAGGGCTAACCGCTGCGCTTGACCTCCGCTGAGACGCGCCCCTCTTTCTCCAATTTGCGTCGAATATCCATCTGGAAGAGAAATGATGAAATCGTGCAGATAAGCTTGTTTGGAGGCGATGATGATTTCCTCATTGCTTGCGTCTGGATTGGCCATCATCAGGTTGGCTGCGATCGTATCGTTAAATAAATACGGGAACTGGGGCACCCAAGCAACCTGCTTCCTCCACCAGGTGCTATCTATAGATCGCAAATCAGATCCTGAAATAGTAATTATTCCTTCATCAGGTAAGACGAATTTTAAGAGTAAAGAGAGAATAGAACTTTTTCCTGATCCTGTTGGACCTACAATCGCAGTTTTTTTGTCAGAGGGAATTGAAAAACTGACGCCCATTAGTGAAGGCCGCTCTCCATTTTGATAAGACAACCGGACATCTTTATATTGAATATCCCCAACCGTAAGAGAATTTAATTTTGCCAGATTAATGACATTCTCTGGAACTTCCATCGCAGGGATGGCTAAAATCTCAAAAATTCTCTCTGCTGAACGAACACCCTCCATCCCCGAATGAAATGCAGCGCCTAACTGCCGTAACGGGAAATAAAATTCTGGGGCCAAAATTAAGATAAAGAGCGATTCTACGAGTGTTATTTGCCCATACAATAATCGAATTCCAATTTGTACAGCAATCACAGCGGTGCTAATGGTTGCCAATATTTCTAAAACCAGAGCAGAAAGAAAAGCAATCCGCAACACTTTTAATGTCACCGATGCATATTGATCGCTTACTTCTCTAATCACTTTGCCCTGGGCCTTGCTCAGGCCATATGCTTTTAATATTCGCAACCCCTGAAGGACATCCAAAAAATGCCCACCTAACTGTCCTAATAATTTCCATTGGCGAGTGGTTTCTTTTTCCGCCTGCTTGCCAATCAACAACATAAACACAGGAATCAGTGGGGCTGTCACTAGAAATATGATTCCCGTAATCCAATCAATTGGAAAAACGACCAATAACACCAGGACGGGTAAGATGGCCGAGATTAATAATTGAGGTAAATAAGTTCGAAAATAATCATCTAACCGGTCTACCCCTTGAACTAATGTCGTGGTGACCTCCCCAGTCCTTTCAGTTGAAATGTGGATTGGGCTTACGAGTTGTAGATGTTGAAACAATTTCCGCTTCAAACTAACTCTTACACCTATCGAGACTTTACCAGCACTGATTTCTCTTGCGTAAGTGGTCAATCCGCGCCCAAGAATTAATAAGAATAAGGCATTTAATAACGGTTGAACATGTGCCAAAGTTTTTTGACCGATGAAGATGTCAGAAATTATTGTGCTGATCAACCAGGCTTGTCCAACCAAAAATCCACCTAAAAATACCCCCATTAATACTGAAAATAATAGAGACGTTCGTTCCGATCTAGCTTCGGACCATAATTTCCGGCTAAACATGAGAAAAATTAGATGAAATGGGGCAGAACTAATGCGCTCCGCCCCATCATCAACTTGAAGGGATTAATATTCAAGATGCCGAGGATCTGAGGTCACCCGCTTGCGGAAGATCCAGTATGACCAAATTTGATAACCCAGCATCACGGGCACGAAGATCAAGGCAACATATGACATGATTTTCAGGGTGTACGGGCTTGAGGATGCGCTGTAGATTGTGAGACTAAAATTGGGATCCGTCGTTGAAAGCATCACGTTCGGAAACGCATTGATAAAATGCGTCACCAACACCAATGCTATGGTTGCTGCGGTCAGGACAAAAGCCCAGCCAAATTTTTCCTGCCTGACCAAAACTCCAGACGAGAAAAGTGTCAACAAGGCAGCCACAGGCACAACCAAACCCAATCCCAGGTTTTCTACAAGATCGACATAATAAAACGTTGATGCTAATAGAATTACAGCAATTACCAGTGCTGCGATCCAGAATTTCCTTGAAAGAGATTTTATCCGCTCAAGCAATCCCTCTGTCGTTTTGAGACTGAGAAACAAGCTGCCGTGAAAGAGGCAAATTCCTACTGAAAAGAGTCCCCCCAGGATGCCGTAAGGATTTAATAAATACCAAAACCCTCCCGTGTAAACCATCTCGGCATTGATTGGAAGCCCCCGGGTCAGGTTGCCAAACGCAACGCCTAACAACAACGCGCCCAAAAAACTACCGGTGAAGATTCCCCAATCCCAAAAATTTCTCCATTTTGGATTCTTATCTTTGCTGCGGAACTCAAACGCCACACCCCGAATGATCAAACCCACGAGCAGTAAAAATAACGCCACATAGAAACCGCTGAACAACGTGGCATACCAATGCGGAAAAGCAGCAAAAGTTGCCCCACCGGCTGTCAGCAACCATACTTCGTTTGCATCCCAATGCGGTCCAATCGTATTGATCAACATACGGCGTTCCTGGTCATTTTTTCCTAAAAAGGGGAGCATCATCCCAACACCAAAATCAAATCCTTCCAAGACAAAGAACCCGATATACAAAATTGCAATAAGAACAAACCATAAGGTATTTAGGTCCATTTCAAAACCTCCTGCGACTAATCTAGCCCAACTGCAAAGGAAGGGGAAACGTCTGCTTCTTGTTCTTCCTCAAGTGATGCTGGACCCGCTTTAGCGAATTTAGTGAGCAGATAAACATCCGCTACCATCAATACGCCGTACAGCAGCACAAATCCGATCAGCGACATCCAAAGTTGGCCGGTAGAGACATTGGACGAAACCGATTCTTCCAGCTTCAATACACCATAAACTGTCCAGGGTGAACGACCGACCTCTGTCATAATCCACCCAAAAGAATTTGCTAAGTATGGAAGAGAAATTGAGAACAAAAACACACTTCCCCAAATTTTTGGGAGTGAAAACTCTTTCTTTCGTAAGAAGAACAAACCGAGGACCGCCAAGCCGACCATTGCAGTACCGGAAAACACCATTATCCGAAAACTCCAATACATCAATTCAACAGGAGGAACGTAATTATCCGGGCCATACTGCTCGGTCAGTTCTGTCTGAAGCGGATTCATTCCCAATACTTCCCCAGAAAAACGATTATAAGCCAGGAAACTCAGCGCGCCGGGGATTCGAAGGTCCACCAGCGGATCTTCACCCCCCAAAGAAATAATTGACAATCCGGCTGGATCTTCGGTCTCCCAGAGCTTCTCAGCAGCCGCCATTTTCATCGGTTGTGTTTCTACCATGTGCTGGGCTTGTTGGTGGCCAGTCAGGCCGACCAAGACTGCGCCAACTAATCCAACCACCGCCCCAATTTGAAAGGATTTTTTGAAAAAGACGACATCTTGTTTCCGGACAAGGTGATATGCACTGATTCCCAAAATAAAGAAAGCAGCAGTTGACAACCCGGCAAAAATTGTGTGCGGATAGGCGACCAACAGTGTTTCGTTGGTCAACAGCGCCAAGAAATCCACCATTTCTGCTCGGCCAGCCTCAGCATTGATCACGTAACCAACTGGCTGCTGCATAAAAGAATTGGCGATTAAAATCCAGAGGGCAGAAATATTGGCACCGATGGCAACCAACCAGATGGCTGCAGTGTGAACTTTCTTTGGCAATCGGTCCCAGCCAAAAATCCAGATGCCGATAAAGGTTGATTCGAGGAAAAATGCCAAAAGCGCTTCTATCGCCAACGGAGCACCAAAGATATCTCCCACATATCGGGAGTACTCTGCCCAATTCATCCCAAACTGAAACTCTTGGACAATACCCGTCACAACTCCCATGGCAAAGTTGATTACGAATAATTTTCCCCAAAATTTGGCCATCTTTTTGTAATCTTCATCCCCCGTTCTTAACCACCGCGTTTGCATGATTGCAACTACAATGGATAGTCCCAGTGTAAGCGGGACAAAAAAGAAATGATAAACAGTAGTGGCAGCGAACTGAAGGCGTGCCAGTAGCAACCCATCCATATTTTGTCTCCTTTCTCCATTTAGACGGAGCTAATCTAATCTTAAACCACCCCTAATATAGCGGTAAGTGAATTCACTCTGTAGGGGCAAATGTCATAATTCAAGGATGACATTTGCCAGACGATAAAGATTAACTTCCTATTTTGAATTCAATAATGGTAATTATTTGAGGACATCTAATCAAGAGGAGCTGAACACCGTGGCAATCAAGCGTTTCGGGTATTTATTTAGCGCGTTTCAAGTGATCTTGAAGCACAAATCGTTCAATTGCCTACAGGTACTCTTTTAGGGGAATAAGATTTTTTCGTTAGCTTCTCTATTTTCTAACAATTCAATCACAATATCAGCCGCGATTGGAACAGCGTCCTCGATTTCTGGCGACAGGTTTTCTGAGAAATGAAAGACCTGTTCTGCCTCGACTGCCACAACCCAAACCTCCTTCGGTAAGACCATCCCCATTCGTTTCCCTACTTCTAATGCTGTGGCGAGGGATGTATCATGAACGGCAGTCGTATGACCTGCTGATAAATTTGGTAAGTTACTGAGCGGCAGGCTGTAGATGGTTCCAATTGGTTTTGTCCCGGTGAGGATCGAGTCGACAACAATTACACTTTTATACCCTTCCATTCGTTCCATCAGGGAGAGCCCTCCCAGAGAGAGGTATTCAAATTCGATCCAGGAAGATACAAAAGGATGACTCTTATCATGGAGTTTTTGTTCCACAAATTCGACAACCCGCCATCCCACACCATCGTCACCCAACAAAGGATTGCCCAGCCCGATCACCAATAATTTCAATTGCTCAGTCATAAACCATCCATTGACGATAAAAAAGGATGGGGCCAAATTGGCCCCATCACCATTATTCTCAGCAGAACTGCCGAAGAACTTCCACTGTCTCCCCATCACATCCAGTAATCCTCACCTCTAGGGGCATCTGCCCTGGAAGGGAATGGGTTGCACATCCAAAACAGGGATCATATGAGCGGAAAGCCATCTCCACTCGATTTAATAGGCCTTCCGTTATCACAGTTCCAGATTTGATGAAGTTTTGAGCAGCCTTTTTAATCGACATACTGATTGGGGCATAATTATTTGTCGTCCCAACAATGAGATTCATTTTGGTCAACACACCGCGTTCATCCGTCCAGTAATGATGGGTCAAGGTTCCCCGCGGAGCTTCAACGATTCCCACTCCTTCGGATGGGATTTCTGTCGGGACAGTGTGGAAGTTATCTGAGGTAATTTCAGGATCGGTCACTAACTCCATCCAACGTTCAGCTGCGTAAAGAAGCTCGATCAGCCGGGCCCAATGGGCTGCCAGCTGTTGGTGAACAGGTTTTCCGCCAAGGGTATCAAACATCTTCTCATATTCTTCCTGTGCCTTTGGCGTGGCCATCCCATCAGAAGCATTCAGTCTGGATAAAGGGGTTGCGGAATAAACCCCCGAGTCTTTCCCACCCACAAAACCTTTCCAGCCAACTTTTTTCAGATAAGGGAACTTAAGATACGTCCAAGGTTCAACCCGTTCAGCGATCCAATCGGTATACTCATCTGGAGAATATTTGCCTAACCTTTTTCCCTCTGGGTCGACAACACTCACCTTACCATCGTAGAAATTCACCTTGTTGTCTTGGTCAACCATACCAATGTAATGCATTGGTATGGTGTAAGCATCGCTCAGAATCAGGTCAACATACTCCTGATTTCCCAGAACAATATCCGAAAAGAGCTGCAAACTAAACTGTGCAAACTCGACAGCAAAGCGTCCCAGTTCTTCAATCTGCTCTTGTTCTTCATCGTTGATCCCGCGAGTCAGACCTCCCGGGATTGATGTACAAGGATGGACTTTTCTTCCCCCAATGATTTCGATGACAGTGTGTCCAGCTTTCCTCGCCTGGATGACCTTTCCAGCTACATCTAACCCAACCTTGTGAATCACGCCTAAAATATTTCGTTCCGCAACAGATGCATCCGGACCCATAACAAAATCCGGCCCGCCCAAAGCGTAAAAATGGGTGGCGTGATCTGTGACATAAAAGGCCGAGTACAGCAGCTCTCGAAGCATCTTGGCGGTTCGGGGCGGATCGACATTATATACAGCATCAGCGGCCTTTGAACCAGCCATATTGTGCGCTTCCGGGCATACCCCACAAATCCGGTTGGTGATGATCGGCACATCCTCTACCGGACGCCCAACACAGAATTGTTCAAAGCCGCGAAGTTCAGGGATTTGGAAATAAGTATTGGCAACATTTCCTTCTTCATCCAGGAAGATTTCGATCTTTCCATGTCCTTCCAGGCGGGTAATTGGATCTATGGTTATTCTTTCCATAACAATCTCCTAATTTCCTTTCCAGGTGGCTCGACCAGTTCGCAGGATAGAATGAGCTAAATTGAAGCGATAAAATGACCCAGCCGGATCAACAATCTGATCGAGAATCCGGTCAACCTCATCTGGATCGCGGCTGTCGATCACCGACGCAATGGCGGTCACCATTCTCGCCCCATAATCCACAACATCTTGAGCCGGACCATAACAACCAAAACACGGTGCACCAGCTGAAGGACATTTGGCATCGCAACCACTGGCAGTTGCTGGCCCATTGCATAGGATTCCCTGCTCCAGCAAGCATAACTCTGGATCAAAGAATTCCACATCCTGGATACGCCTGAAGGAGGTGATCTTTTTCAGGTTTCGGGTCCTACCACATTCATCGCAGACTGTGGAATCACCAACCCCAATCGTCGTTCCCCTGGGTGGCAGTTCCGCTTTGCCTGCCAAAACCTGGATGACGAGATCAATTACTGCCGCAATCTGATGTGATTCGGGAGGGCATCCTGGCATGTAATAATCCACATCCACAACCTGATCCAGCGTTCTCAAGACCGGCTCAAATGCAGGAATTCGGATAGTTCCTTCTCGAACCTCATGGGTAAACTGAGGTCGAATATTGTCAGGATTTTCTGTACTGACCGTTGAATATACGGTATCCATAATTTCTTCGGCAGTTGTGAAGTTCGCCAAACCCGGGTTTCCCCCTTCCACCGCACATGCCCCAAAGGCAACCAATATCTGAGACTTCTGGCGAAGCAACTTTGCCAAATGCTCGTTTTCATCTGTGCGAATCCCGCCATTAAACAACGTCAGCAGGATTTCCCCATCGCCCATTACCTCAACATCTTTGTACTTGGCATCCATCGCCACAGGCCAAAAAGCAACCTCAAAATTGGCATCGACATCCAGGATCTTTTCGTGTATGTTAAGCACTGCGATTTCGCAACCACCGCAGGAGGCAGCCCAATACATCGCAAATTTTGGTTTTCCATTTTCGCTCATCAGGCTACCTCCTCCAATACCGGGATTTCAGTGAGTTCTTCCGGATTTAACCGCTCCGGCCAATTCAAAGGTCCAAGCTCTTTAATTTCCTCAACAAAAACCGCAATTTCTTTGGCCAATTTCACTCCTTCTGCGGCGCTGGCCCAAACCAGCTTTACCCGATCTGGGTGTATCCCAAATGGCTCTATAGTTCGTTTCAAGAGTTTTACCCTACGCATTGCTTTATCGTTTTGCTCCAGGTAATGACATTCTCCAGGATGGCATCCGGTAATTAAGACCCCATCCGCTCCACCTGATAATGCTTTCAAAACAAATGAGGGGTCTAATCGTCCAGAACACATCAGGCGAATCAACCGGATATTGTGAGGGTATTTGATTCTGGCAGTACCCGCCATATCTGCTGCCCGGTAACTACACCAGTTGCAAGTGAAGCCGATAATCAGGGGTTCAAAATCTTGTGTCATCATTATTCTCCTCGCTCATGCTAACTCCAGTACAGGAACAGTCTCTTTCAAAAGAAGAAGGCCATCAATCTGTGCAAAGACCTGTTCATCGCTGAAACCTGTACCAGTGATTGCCCCAGCAGGGCAAGCTGCCACGCATGTCCCGCAGCCCTGACAAAGCGCTTGATTAATTTCAGAGACCATATCTTCCTCGTGGAACAAAATCGCATTGAATGGGCAAAGGTCATTACAAATTCGGCAGCCCGAACACTTCTCCTGTATCACTGAAGCCCTGACTGGTTCGAGTGCCAACTGGCCTTGTTCGATGTAAGACAGCACCCGGGCGGCTGCAGCAGAACCCTGAGATACTGAAGCTGGAATGTCTTTTGGACCAGTGGCAGCGCCAGCGATGAAGAGCCCTTCCGTCATAGTTGCGACGGGATCCAACTTGGGGTGTTTCTCTGTAAACCAACCGTTTGCGCTGCAAGAAATTCCAAATCTTTGAGCAGTTTCATAGGCATCATGCCGTGGCTCCAAAGCAGAAGAGAGCACGACCATATCCACAGGAATTCTTCGTTGTTTACCGGCTAAAGTGTCTTCGACCTGAACAATTAGTTTTTCTTCCTCGCCATGCATTCTGGCAGCATCCGTCACCTCAGCCACTTTCCCTCGAACAAACAACGTTCCTTCATCCAACACGCGTTGATAAAATTCATCGTAGTCTTTGAAGGGGGTTCTCATGTCTATGTAAAAATTGTAGACTGTTGCACCGGTACGCTCAGTAACCAGGTGGGCAAATTTTAGACTTTGCATGCAGCAAATTGCAGAACAATAATTGTTATAGTTCCTATCTCGACTGCCAACGCAATGGATAATCCCAACAGATTTTGGCACCGTCTTCCCATCACGAAGCACTATTTCCCCATTGGTAGGTCCAGCTGCATTACACATCCTCTCAAATTCCATGCTGGTGAACACATTAGCCAAACGGCCGTACCCATATTGAGGGATTCTGCGGGCATCAAACAGATCATACCCAGTTGCCAAAATGATATTTCCAACTTTGACTTCAATCAATTCATCTTCCTGCTCAAAATCAATCGCTTCCGTCGGGCAAAATATTTCGCAGGCCTTACATGTGCCTTTGATGAAATATGTGCAGTTTTCATGGTCAATCACTGGGTATTTTGGAACCGCTTGTTCAAAAGGTGTATAGATGGCCTTTCGATAGCCCAATCCCACCTCAAAGTCATCATCGATAACTTTTTTAGGACATTTTTGTTCGCAAATCCCGCATCCCGTGCAAACACTTGTATCCACATAACGTGCCTTTTGGCGGATGGTCACAGTGAAATTACCAACATAGCCATCGACTTTCTCCACTTCAGACCAAGTCATCAGGGTAATGTTGGGATGAGTTCCAGCCTCGCTCATTCGTGGTGTCAAAATGCACGCCGAACAATCCAGGGTTGGAAAAGTTTTATCAAATTGAGCCATGTGCCCACCTATCGAAGGAGCACGTTCTACCAAAGTTACCGGATGGCCTGCATTGGCGATCTCCAAAGAAGCCTGAATACCAGCAATGCCTCCTCCAACAACAAGTGTAGGCTCCGCTATCGGTACGATGATGGATTCCAAAGGTTCGTGCTCGACTACCCGTGATACAGCCCCTGCAACAATAGCCTTAGATTTTTGGGTCGCGATATGCTTGTTGGTATGGACCCAAGAAACCTGTTCGCGTATGGAAGCCAGTTCAGTCAGATATGGATTAAGGCCAGCCCTTGAAGCAGCTACCCGGAAAGTTTTTTCATGAAGATGAGGAGAACATGCGGCCACCACAACCCGCGTCAGACCTTCGGATTCAATGTCTGATTGGATCATGTCCTGACCGAGGCTTGAGCACATGAACTTATAATCCTTTGAAACAACAACGCCAAAATCACTCAGTTCTTCCCTGGCCCAATTTGCTACCTCTTCTACATCAACGACCCCCGCAATGTTACTGCCACAGTGACAAACATAAACACCAATGCGCTCTTTTGCGTCTTCAGCCATCAGTCACCTCTTCCATTCTTAGCCGGCATTTCCGGCATAGGAAGCCCATCTTTCTTTTTCGGTTTTTTGATTGGCAATTCTTCTTCGATTTCCACCCCGATCTTTGCCAATGCAGGCCTGGAATCTACAAATTCCCGGCCAATTCCCAACTTCACTGGATCGATACCAAATGCGAGCCCAATCAGCTGGGTGAAATACAAGATAGGCACCTGGTAATTGGTCTTAAAAAAGCGGTTTGTTTCGTTTTGATAGGCATCGATATTCAACTGGCACATTGGACATAATGTGACCAACATATCCGCGTCGTACCTTGTGGCCCCATAAATCAAGCGCCTGATAAGCTCGTAAGCCGTTTCTGCACTAATTTGCGTCATGTGCCCGGAACAACAATGCGTTTTCATTGGAAAGTCAACCACTTCAGCTCCCAATGCTTCGAGAAGTTCTTCCAAGACAGTTGGATATTCAGGGTCATGGAATTTGTCTTGAACATCTGGACGGACGACCATACAGCCATAATAGGCTGCTAGACGCAATCCCTTAAGAGGTTTGACCACCTGCTCTTTTATCTTCTCGATACCAATATCATTGTAGAAAACATCGAGCGCGTGCCTAATATCTAATGACCCCGGATCGTACTGCAAATCACCCGATGACAATGCATCATTGATCCGGTGGTTGAAGATGTCATCTTCCTGCATATAATGATCTGTTTTACTCAAGTTTAGATAGCAGGCACTGCATGCTGCAACCAAAGAATTTGCCCCATTGGACATCTTCTCAGCGAGGGCAAGATTTCTTCCCACTAAGGCATGTGAAGCTGTTCGATTGATGGAACTGTATTCTGTTGCACCGCAGCAATTCCAATCCTCAATTTCAACCAGCTCCAACCCCAAATGATCTTCGATGGCAAGCAGGGAATCCATATAAGGGATCGCGCTTCTTTGCATCGAACATCCAGGATAAAAGAGATACTTCATAACTCTGCCTCCAATTCTTTTGCTCGCGTCAATATCTTTTGAAGCTGCTGAATGTCTTTAATTTTATGGGGTGTCATATCCATACGACCTTTTGTAAGCATGCCCATACCCAATTCCAGAGTTCCTGGAATACTTGTCGGCATATGGTATAAGCTGTGCCTGGTAGCCAAACCGAATTCAAAACTTCTCCCATACCTTTCCACATAACCAATAAAGGTTTCGGAAAAGTCCCTTGCAGTATTGGCATGCGACCTTCCTTTGGCTACCGCCAAGGTTTTTAATGTGTACATAATATCGGTTATCTTTACATATTGCGGACACCGAGATGTACAGAGATAACAGGAGACACAAAACCAAGGCGTATTGCTCTCCAATACTGCATCCTCAAGCTCAGCGCGTAACATAGCAAAGAGCTGACGTGGAGTATGCTCCATGTCCTGTCCGGATGGACAGGAACCACCACACGTACCGCATTGAATACACATTTCCAATCTGGAATCGCCTGGTGTCCGAGATTCAACCCAATCAATCAAAGAACGCCCTTTGAGTTGATCAAGCCTAGGCCCTCTTTTGGTGCGAACCTGTGTTGTAACCGTCAATTTACACCTCCATCCATTTTGTAAGTTAGAACTTAAAAAAGGCCGCCAGAAATTTTGGCGGCCCTCATGGTTATTTGTTTTGACAGCTAAGTTTTCTTTTTTCTTAGCTTCTCGTTTGTGAAATTATACACTATCTTACAAATAAAGTGTAGAATTATAGGTGCCAATTTAGAAGTTACAGATGTCATCCATATGGGATGACATCTGTCCCAAAGTAATTAGACTCAATGATTGGTAAAACCGTTGAACAAGGAATGTAATGCACAAAAACCCATAAATAACATAGAGAAAAAAGAATAGGGTGCAGCACAAACTTGCGTATTCTGAAGCTTCCTATTATTATCAGTAACTAATTCCTTTCACGTTTTCATCCTCAAGATCAAGAATCTAATGGAATTTTGAAATAATAAATATCTAGGTAAAAGAATGGCAGAAAAAATACTGGTCGTTGAAGATGAATCTACTTTAAACGAAACCCTTGTTTACAACTTTGAACAACAAGGATATGACGTCAAAACCACTATGGATGGCAATGAAGCCTTAGCCCTTGCCAGGAATTTTAAGCCTGACTTGATTGTTTTGGATATCATGCTTCCAGGACTAGATGGACTTGAAATTACAAAAATTTTGCGGAAAGAATCAGGGGTTCCGATCCTTTTGCTCACAGCACAGGGAGAAGAGATCGACCGGGTAGTAGGCTTAGAACTGGGTGCTGATGATTATATGCCCAAACCTTTCTCAATGCGGGAATTAATTGCCAGGGTGAAATCACTTCTGCGAAGGGTGAAGCTTGACACACAGGCTGCCCCTCTTTCTTCATCCGAGGTCCACACTTTTGGGGATTTGGTCATCGATGAAAGAAAGCATGAAGTTTATCTCGATGATAAAGCATTACGTTTGAAACCCAAGGAATTTGAGCTCCTGCTCTACCTATGTAATCATGCCGGCAAAGTCATGACGCGCAACTTGATTCTTGAACATGTCTGGGGCTGGGATTTTGGTGGAGGAACTAGAACTGTAGATGTTCACATCAGATGGTTGAGGGAAAAGATCGAGGCAGATCCGACCAACCCAACTCGAATTGTTACAGTTCATGGTGTTGGATACCGATTTGACGGGTAGCAATGAAATTTCAAAAATTTCAATGGCGGCTCTTTATACCCACGCTGGTGATATTTATCATTGGCTTAATTATCCTGAATAAAACTGTTGCTGATCAGGTCTCCCAAACGATCCGGCAAACACTTGAGTCAGAAATTCGCTCATCACTCCCACTGATATCTAAACTAATCGAACAAATCAATTTTAATAACACGGACCAAGACTCCCTGATTTCCATAATCAATCAATTTGGGAACTGGGAAGAGGTAGAGATATTGATTTTATCTTCGTCAGGCGAAATCACTGCCAGCTCTTCAAATACTTCTGGGAGCATTCAAACATTCCGCTCAGAAATCCAGGAAGCAATCAGTACAGGTATTGGTGTATCCGTAGATGAAAATCTCGATGAACAATTACACATCTTTCATGCTGCATCACAAATAAATATTGATGATTCAAACGCTGAATTTGTTTATTTGATCCTCAAAACCAACCGGTTGTTCGAAGCAAGAAATATGATTGGCCGGTATATTTGGGGGATTGGAGGAATTTTATTAATCTCAATCAGCGTGCCCCTATTATATCTAGGTCTTAGGGGAAATAGATCCCTTGATGAGATCGCGAATGCCGCTGATTTATTATCTCAAGGAACTTTGGATATTGAAGTCCAATCGGGACCAAACGACGAATTCAGAAAAGCCACCCACGCAATCAACAACCTCGCAAACCATTTAAAAATTCAATTTACATCTGTCCAGGAAGAACAGGCGCAATTTAATGCCGTCTTAACACAACTCAATGATGGAGTCATCATTTTAGATCAAGAAGGATTTATTCGACTGGCAAACAATTCAGCTAGAGATCTTTTCAACCTCAAAACAGGCGAAATCATTGGGGAACGAATTAACCGCGTAATTTCCTACCACCAAATTGTAGAACTTTGGCAAATTTTTCAGACATCACAACAAGAACAAAGCTCTCTAATCGAGCTATCCGATTTGGGAAAAATGATTTTGGCAACAATTACACCTTTAGAAAACAGTCCTCAAAAAAATTCCCTTCTCATCGTTCAGGACCTGACCCAGCTCAGGCAGTTGGAAACAGTTCGCCGGGACTTCATCAGCAATATTTCACATGAGCTTCGCACACCCCTTGCATCTCTCAAAGCGCTGGCCGAAACCCTGCAAATTTCCGCTTTAGACGACCCCCAGGCAGCAAAACGTTTCTTAAGCAAAATGGAAACGGAGATCGATTCCCTTGCCCAACTGGTCAGCGAACTGCTCGAGCTTTCAAGAATTGAATCAGGACAGGTTCCTTTGGAATTAACCAGAACTGATGCCTGGCACATCTTCTCTAATGCGGTAGACCGCATGAAAATTCTTGCTGAAAATGGGAATATCACTCTCAAGGCGGAAAATCAGGCCGGGCAAGTTGATATCCTCGCTGACTCGCCGCGCCTCACTCAGGTGTTGGTAAACATCATTCACAATGC
>JABAHR010000309.1_pt2 | contig 32565 bp, 31 predicted proteins | sample 7062101 | NCBI WGS metagenome assembly JABAHR01 (sample SAMN14534553, study PRJNA622989) | marine sediment metagenome | biome: marine biome [ENVO:00000428]; feature: marine pelagic biome [ENVO:01000023]; material: deep marine sediment [ENVO:00002113] | place: India: Gulf of Kutch | collected...
CCGGGCATTCCCTGCATCCCGCCCGGACCCATCTGCATCACCTGGAAATCGGAGGGGACTTCGAACAGGGAAACGTCCTGTGGGCCACGCTGCACGCTCGAGAGTTCTACCAGCAACGGCTGCTGCCCCTGCATGTTGCCTTCCAGCCGCATCGGGATGCCGTCACTTGTAAGCCAGATATAGGTCTGCATGCCGGGCTGCCCCGGCACGGCGTACTTCGTCGCCGACTCGCCGCCGATGACCTGGGTTCCGAGCGCAGTGAGCTCGTACTTCTGGAGCTCTTCCTCGGTCTGCGTCATATGCTCCGGCGGTACGGGCATCGCCATGGCCATTTTTGCCTCGGGCAACACGATGTACATGACACCGAGGTCGGGCCTCATGATCTTGATGCTCATGGTCCCACCGACCAGTTCCTCGCGACGCTCACGGCCACCGTCGTGGTAGACGCGAAACGGCACCATCATCGTGTCGTTCCTGAACTGGCCTTCGCCCGAGTAGCTCGGCCGCTTCATTGGCTTGTTTTCGGATGCGATCGCCTGGGCCGGGGCGAGCAGCGCCAGCGCGATGAGAGTCGCGAAAAACCGGGTACCTGAGGTCATGACCGTCTCCTTGATTGTCGTTTTTGAGCCGTTGGATCGATTCTTGTTCTCATATCAGCATAGCCAGCGGCCACGGCCAAGTCCATGTGCCGGAGTCGGGGCCAGATAGTTAAGTAAAATCAGGGACCTACCCCGGGGTTTGAGCTATATATGAGGGCATGCTTAACGCGCCAAATGCAATTACAAACAACAGCGAGACATGACCGGCGACATTCTTTCTTGACTCTAGCGGCTGTCGAGCGCATGGGAGTCTATCGCTGCATAGGTTGGAAAATGTGGTGGCCAGGGGAAGACTAATCCGCGAAGCGGATTGGACGCCGAAGGCGCCCTTTAGGGCGAGAATCGGCCTTAGCCGATTCGATTCACAAAATGCGGCAGCATTTTGGACGCCAGTGGCGCCCTTTACGGGTGAGGATCGCCCTGAGGCGATCCGAATCAATCGAACGCAGTTCTCAGCGGCTGGTCGCAGATACTGAAACGCCCCATGAAGGGGCGTTTTGGTATCTGGTGGCCAGGGGCAGAATCGAACTGCCNNTGCTCTACCAACTGAGCTACCTGGCCATTCAGGAAGGCCGGCTATTAGACCGGGGAAGGCCCGGCCAGTCAAGAATCCGGGGCCCTCTGGGCCTCAGGCTTTTTGGCGAAACGGGCGGGTGTCCGCGCGGCGCTCGGCATATTGTTTGGGCACGTAGTCCGCAAGCCACTGCTCGAAGACTTCGGGGTACACGGGTTTGCTCAGGAAATAGCCCTGTGCCTGCTCGCAGCCCGCGCCGGCGAGGAGCTGCAGGGCCTCCTCGTTCTCGACGCCCTCGGCGACCACCTTGAGCCCCAGGCTGTGCGCGAGCTTGATCGTGGTGCGCACGATCGCCTCGTTCTGGGCATTCTCGGGCAGTGACATGACGAAGGACTTGTCGATCTTGAGTTCTCTGAGCGGGATGTCCCTGAGCTGTGCGAGCGACGACTGCCCGGTGCCGAAATCATCCAGCGACAGGCGTACGCCGATATCGCGCAGGCACTCCAGCACGGTGATCACACGGTTGAACTGCCGCATGACCGAATTCTCGGTGACCTCGAGCGTGAGCCTCTCGGGCGGCAGGTCCTGCTCCCGGAGTAATTGCAACACGTAGTGCGGCAGGTAGTCGTCGATCAGGTCGCGGGCCGACACGTTCACCGACACCTGGAGCACGCGCCCCTCGTCCTCCCACTTGCGGCACTGCTCGATCGCATCCTTGAGTACGAAGCGCGTCAGGTGAACCACGGTGCCGGCCTCTTCGATCGCCGGCACGAACTCGTCCGGGCTCATCCAGCCGAACTCGGGATGTTTCCAGCGGACCAGGGCCTCGGCACCGACGGGCGCGCCGTCGGGCAGGCGGATCTTCGGCTGATACCAGGTGTGGATTTCATTTCTGCGGATGGCGCCGCGCAGGTCGTTGACGATCCTGAGCTGGCGCACGTGAAAGTGTTCGCGGCCGTGCCGGTAGACGGCCAGCTGCTCGTTGCGGAGCTCGGCCTCGCTGCGTGCGATAGACGCCTTGCGCAGTGTGTCTGCTGCCTGCGTGCCATGCGCAGGATAGGCTGCGATACCCACTGTCGACTGCAGCTGGAAGTTGATGCGATCGAGCGTCACGCCGGCGGCGAGCAAGTCGCGCAGCATGTCGCCGCGTTCGAACGCATTGTCGATTTCGCCGCCCGGGAGAATGACCACGAACTCCTCTGCGCCGACGTGGCCCAGCACCTCGTTCGGCTCCAGGTTCCGCTGCAGCAATTGCGCGGCGAGTAATATCACCTGGTCCGAAGCGTCGTTGCCGAGCGTCGATGAAATCGCACCCATGCGGCTCAGGTGGATCGACAGCACGAAAATATTCTGGTCCTTGCCGGCGGCATCATTGATCAGCTTCTCGAGTTTCTGCACGAGGAAATTGTGATTGGGCAGGTCGGTCAGTCGATCGTGCAGTGCCTGGTGCGAAATGTGTTCCTCGCGTTCGGATATGGCCGCGGTCATCGCATTGAAGCTCGATGCGAGTTCGCCGACTTCATCCTTCGCCGCAACCTTGACCTCGACATCGTAATTGCCCGACATCATGCTGCGCGCCGCATCCGTCAGCACGTTCAGCGGCTGCGCGATACTGCCGGCCAGCCACACGCCTGCCGCAGCAACGACGAGAATCAGGACGATGCCGAACGCGACCAGGCCGCGGCGCGCCTCGACGTAGGGCGCCATGGCATCGGTCAGCGAGCGCAGCAGCACGATCTCGATCCCGGCGTTGTTCAGCGACTCGCGCATGAGACGCGTCGTCGTCGCCAGGTAACTCGTGTTCGCGCCTTCGATGACGTACACGCTGCCGGGCTCATCGCTTCCCTGCAGCAGCCGTTCGACTTCGTTGTCGATGCTGCGGGCGGATACGGACCCTGCGAGCATTCGTGTTTCGTCCTTGCGCGAGACAAGCAGTACCTCGAGGCCGGTGAGTGCCGCCATGCGCTCGACGATGTCCGCATCGACGCGGAAGCCGAGCGCCACCCACGCGATCGGCATCGGCGCGCGCAGCGGTACCGCAATGACCTGGTAGCCGACGTCGTCGAAAAGCTCGGTCGACTGCAGGGCACCGGTTCTCTCCGGGTTTGCGCGGCCGGCATCGGCGAGACTCCAGCCGCTCTCCGCGCTCGGGTGCGTCGCTGCGACCAGCTGCCAGTCCAGGTCGAACAGCGCCTCGAGGTCAGCGCCGACCCTGTTGCTGTGGTTGCGAAGGACCGAGCGGATCGTCTCGATATCGCCCGTGGCCACGGCCTCCTTGAGCCCGAAGTCGGCGGCCATCACCTGCACGCTGGTGCGCATCTGGCTGCTGCGGCCGGCCAGGTACTCGTCGACGACGGTGGCGCTGATCTGCAGCGACGCCGCCGCTCTTTCCTGGACGTCGCGCTCGACCGTCCACATGACGGCAAACACCGTGACCAGCTGCGCGATTGCCAACGGCAGCAGCGCAAGGAGCAGCAGCTTTTTGCGAAACGTCGTCCTCAGGATCATCGATAAATTCTAGGGCGGGCCCCGTAATAGGAGTGTGCGGCAGGTCACGGATATGCGCTTTGGCAGGCCCTACACTGTTGATTCTGTGAGGAAAATGTGCGGGGCACGGGTTTGAACAGGGTACCGCGGCGGCTGTTTTCGATGGTTTTGATCGGTGCGATTGTTTCGATCGCTTCGACGGGCCCGGCTTTGGCCGATGGCCTTCGCGTCACCGTGCACGACCGTGACGGGCAGCCGGTACCCGACGTGGCCGTCTACGTCGACGGCGCGGCGTCAGAACGGGCGCCCGAGGGCACCAGCGCCATCATGGACCAGGTCGACCAGCGTTTCGTGCCGCATCTGCTGGTCGTGCAGACCGGCACCTCGGTGGAGTTTCCGAACAGCGATACGGTTGCGCATCACGTCTATTCCTTCTCGCACCCGAACCATTTCAAGCTGCCGATCTACAAGGGGCATGCGCATCCGCCCGTAACGTTCGACCAGGGCGGCCTGGTCGTGCTCGGCTGCAACATTCACGATCACATGCTGGCTTACATCCTGGTGGTTGATACGCCCGTCTTTGCAAAAACCAATGAAGACGGCGTTGCAATCATCGCTGCGCGTCCCGCGGAAGGCGCGACGGTATCGATATGGAGCCCGAGGATTCGCGACAAGGCACAGAACATGACCGTCACCGTCGGCGGCGATGTCGACGGGGCCGCTGTCGCCTTCCATCTCGAAAAGGCGCTGCGTGCGCCGCATCATTCCCGGTCCGAGGCGCTGTCATGGAACGAATACTGACAGCCGCATGCATCATGTCTCTCGCCGTCGCCGCGCATGCCGAGGACGCGCCCGCCCGCTATTCCTATGTCATGGGTACCGATATCAGCGTCGTCAGCGCATCGGGTCATCCGTCATGGGTGAACGGCTCGGCCGGAAAGCTGCGCCACGACAGCGACAGCGACGGCATGACGATCAGTCACGCGTTTGCGGACTACCGGTTTCGCCTTGCCGACACGCTCGACGCCGTCGTCGTCGCCAACGTTTACAGCGACGACATCGACGACGGCGCCGACCTCACGGAAGCCTATCTCGAGTGGCGGCCGCTTACGCTGTCGCGAAACCGCTACCGACTCAAGGTCGGTGGCTTTTACCCGCACCTGTCGCTCGAAAACTCCGGCCCGGCCTGGACCTCGCCCTACACGATCAGCTTCTCGGCCATCAATACGTGGATCGGCGAAGAAATACGCGTCTTCGGCGCGGAGTTTTCCTACTCGAGGCGCCTCGAGGCGTTCGGCGGCGGCCACAACCTGTCATTCCAGGCCTCGGCTTTTCGTGACAACGACCCGGCAGGCGGGCTGATCGCCTGGAAGGGCTGGTCACTGCACGATCGCCAGAGCCGATTCAACGACATCCTGCCGTTGCCGCCGCTACCGCAGATCGACCCGGATGGTCGTTTCTGGCGGCAGGATCCGTTCTTCATTCCCTTCCAGGAAAACGACGACGAGCTCGGCTTTTATGCGGGCGCGGAGTGGAAATACCGCAACCGCTTCCTGCTGCGGGTGATGACGTATGACAACAAGGCGGACCCGGCGAGCGTGGTTAACCGGCAATACGCCTGGTACACCGAATTCAACAGCCTCGGCCTGCAGGCCAGCCTGCCGAGCGAGGTCGGGCTGATTGCACAGTGGATGCATGGCGAAACGGTGATGGGTCCCGACCTGGGGCAGTTCCGGGGTCCCGAGTTCGACGGCGTGCATCCCGTCGACAACGAGTACGGGAGCTACTTCCTGTTACTGACCCGCGCCTTCGACCGTCACCGCGTGTCCCTGCGCTACGACGATTTCGAGATTACCGAGTCCGACCCGACGCCGCTCGACGAGAACGCCGAGGACGGCCACGCGTGGACGCTGGCTTACAGGTACGAATTCAGTGATGGCTTCGGCGTCGCCGCCGAGTGGTTACAGGTCGACACCGAGCGCCCTGCATGGGCGTACAACGGCCTCGCCGTGAGCCGCACGGAAAGGCAGCTGCAGCTCAGCGTGCAGCTGCGCGTCGGCAACCGCTAGCCGCTACTTGCAGCTCTTGCCGCCGCTCGGCCCCTTGCACTTGCCGGAGCAGCACTCCGCGTCCAGGCTGCAAGACGCGCCGACGGGTAACAGCGGACACGAACCTCCGCCGCCACCACCACCACCGCCGCCGCCGCCGCCGCAGGCGTTCGAATCGAGGTAGCTGACAGCATCCGCGACCTGTACGAGTCCGTGACCGTAGCTGGTGTCGCGACCGGCCTCACCGAGATCCTCGGCCGTCGCAGCGAGGGCGGCGCGTATCTCGTCATTGGTGCACGTCGAGTGATTGGACCAAAGCAATGCCGCGACGCCGCTGACGTGCGGTGTAGCCATCGACGTGCCGTCCCAGGCGGCGTAGTTCGTGGCGGCAACATCGACCGTGGACGCACTGCCGACCTGCGGGAGCAGGTCGTCGCCGATCTTGTCACTGGTGCCCACGGAAGGAATGCTCGTTACGGTTTCGCCGAGCGTTCCGTACAGCATGCCCGGCACGTTGTTATAGATGACTGCGGCAGCGCCGCCGCCTGCCTGGCAGGCCAGCACTTTGTCCGCAAACGAGATGCTGCCGCGCTGGATCAGGCAAACCTGCCCACCGCCACCGGGGCAGGTGCTCGTGCCCAGCCCGCAGTCGACCAGCGTGCCGGTTTCGCTGCCGTTCGGCGAACCGTCCATCGCGACGCTGTCGTAGTTTTCGACAGGCGTAATTACGACACTATGGCTCCCCGTGCCCATGGGCACGGTTGAAAGCACGCCAACGCCCGGCGCTGCGAGTTCAACCTGGTCATTGCGCTGCGAAAAACTCGCGAGCGACTTGTTGATGTCCGTGGCCGCAACCGACACGACGGAATCGTAGGAAGCCGGGTACGACTTGCGCGTATTGCCGTCGTTACCGGCAGCCGCGATGCTGAGGACACCGCGGTTGTAAGCGTTACCGAAAGCACGTTGTTCAGTGCGGCTCTTGAAGCTTCCGCCCAGGCTCATGCTGACGACGTTGGCGCCGTTGGCTTCACAAACATCGAGCGCGGCGACAAGGTCCGACGAATAGGACCAGGTGCCGCTGTCACCGAAAACGCGAACGATGTGCAGATCGGTCGTGCCTGGAATCACGCCGACGACGCCGACGGAATTGTCCACGGCTGCAATCGTGCCGGCGACGTGCGTGCCGTGGCCGTATCCATCCTCGAACCAGTTTCCGGTACCCGGGTCATTCGTGCCGTCAGCCGTGGGCAGGTCCTCGTGCCCTTGCTGGTAGCCGGAATCGATGATGCAGATCTTCTGCGGCGTGGAAGCCTGGTAAGCGACCTGGTCCGCCTGAACCTGGCCGATGCCGTACGGCTGTTCCTGGCCACCGGCATGGGTGTGCAGAAAGCGCTTCGCGTCGTTTTCCACATAGGCGACATTCGGATTGCGCCGTAATCCGGCCAGCGCCTTATCGGGAATATGTGCAGCGACGGCGTTATGTCGCGCGAGGTCGCGCGCAACGGTGCCTACGTTGGCAACGGCGGCGCGGCCGGCGGCGCCACGGCCATCCTCGAATTGAACGATATATCGCTCCCCCGGCGGCGCTGAAACCGAGACCGCGCAAAGCACAGACAAAACAAGACCGAACAGAACACGATAGAACATGCCGGAGAACCCCCATCAGTCACTGGCAATCAAGCAAATTATAAGCGAACGCCGGGCGGTGTGGGGCGCGATCGCAAAATCGGCGCATCGCAGCCTTTCCGCCGCCGGCTTAGGTGCTATCCTGTTGATGTCAGGGCTGGTTGGAGCGACATGGACAAGTCCGATATTCTCCAGGGCTTTTACCTCCGGGACCTGCTCGTAGAACCACTGCGCGGCCAGGTTTCCGGTCAGTCGGGGTCTGCCCACCTTCCCCCGAAAGCATCGGAAGTACTCGTCTGCCTCGCCGCTCAGCCCGGCGAACTCGTCACGCGCGAAGCACTGCTCGAGGAGGTCTGGGGCGTCGATCACGGCAGCCAGGAAAGTCTGAGCCACGCCATCAGTGAAATCCGCCACGCGCTGAATGACCACCACGACGACCCGGTGTTCATCCAGACCTTGCCGACACGCGGCTACCGCCTGCTCGTCAAGCCGGAGCTCGTGTCCGAATCCACCTCCACCGTCGTGATCGGCAGCGAGGGCGGCGCCCGCGTAACCGACGTCGGTTTCCTCGAGAACCTGAAACGACGCGGCGTGCTCGAAACCGGCCTGGCTTACCTCGTCATCGGCTGGCTGCTTATCCAGATCGCAGACATCGTGTTCGGCCAGCTGCTGTTGCCGCAGTGGGTAGGCACTTTCGTGACCGTGCTGGTCATTGCCGGGTTCCCTATCGCTCTCGTTCTGTCATGGTTCCTGGAGATCCGCGATGGTCGCGCAGTCGTCGATAAAATAACGCCGAGCGATGCGCGCCGGCGGCGCTTCAGCAGAACATACATATCCGTTGTTTCCAGTCTTGCGATCGCCGGCGTCCTCGTCTTCGTTTACGACACGCTGATCGGTCTGCCGCAAGAGGAAGAGCCGACGGTCTCTGGCGCCGTGAGTATTTTTACCCTGCCACCGGTACTCGAAAACTCCATCGCCGTGTTGCCGTTCTTCAATGTCGACGGCAGCCGCGCAACACAGATCTTCTCGAACGGCCTCGTCGACAGCGTGATAAACCGGCTCGCACGAGTACCTGGTTTGATGGTCTCGGCACGTGGCGACTCACACACGCTCGAACCGAACACGGCATCCGACAGGGTTCGGGAGCGGCTGCGCGTCGCGTTGTATCTGGAGGGAAGCGTCGAGATTTACGGCGACGAGATTCGCGTCATCGTGCAGCTCATCGATTCGGAATCGGGCTTTCACCTCCTTTCGCGCAGTTTCGACCGGCCGCGCGAGGACTTTTTCGATCTTCGCGACGAGATAACCGAACTCACGGTTGCCAACGTTCGGGTTACATTGCCGCCGGATACGGGCACCCCGTGGTTGGAAACCGCCGCGGATCCGAAGCTCGATACCTACCTCCTGTACCGCCAGGGCGTCGATGCCCTGTATCTACCGAGCACTAAAGAAACGATCGCAGAGGCACTGGACTGGTTTGCCCAGGCATTGCAGCAGGATCCTGAATACGCGGCAGCCTATGCCGGTCGCTGCACGGCGCTCATTCGCAGTTACGCCGAAACCAACGATGCCCAAAGGGTCGCCGATGCCGAAAAGGCCTGCGGCACCGCGCTGGAGTTGAATCCTAATCTCGACGTCGTTCATGCAGCACTGGGCAAGCTGTTCATTGAGATAGGCCGTCACGCCGAAGCCGAAGGAGCCTTCAATGACGCTCTGGAACTTAATGAGCGGAACGTGGCGGCGATGATCGGTCTGGGCGAAACGTATAGGCGCCAAGGCAAACCGGAGGCTGCGGAAAATATCTTCAAACAAGCAACCGGACAGCACCCGGGCGACTGGTCGGCATACAACACACTGGGTATCTTCTATTTCCGTTCGGGCCGCTATTCCGAGGCCGTGGAGCAATACCAGTACGTCGTTGCCCTTGATCGATCAAACGACATGGGTTACATGAATCTCGGCGCCGCGAGCATGCTGATTGGTGACTTTGACAAGGCCATCACAGCGTTCGAGCGCGCTCTGGATATCGAGCCGCGGGCGCAAACCTACAGTAACCTCGGCCTTCTCTACTACTACACAGGACGTCTCGACGAAGCGATCGACAGCCACCACAAGGCGACCGTGATTTCTCCCAACGACAATCTCGTATGGTCGAACCTGGGAGATGCTCTGTGGGCGGCGGGAAAGCTGGATGAATCTCGCGAGGCATTCGAAAACGCGCGCACTCTTGTCGCCAGCGCTCTCGAAGTGAATTCCGATGACGCCAATGCACTCATGGACATGGCCTGGGCCCTGACCATGCTCGAGGAAACCGAAGCCGCGCAGGCAGCGATTCAACGTGCACACGAGCTTTCCGACGACCCGTACGTGTCTTACATCGACGGCCTTATGCGCCTGCGCGAGGGCGACGTCGACGGGGCCATGAAAGCTCTCAGCCGCGCAGTCGAGAACGGCCATTCGACGACGATGATGGCAGTGGAGCCACACCTCGCTACTCTTCGCGACAACGAGGACTTCCGCAAGCTCGTTGGCATGTCGCAATAGGTAAAAAAGGACTAGAATTAGTAAAAGCGCTTCAAAGCGAGAGGAAGAACGACCATGAATAAGAACGTACTCCTTGCAATGCCCCTTGGGTTGATGGTCGCGGGTTGCGTGGCTGTCTCTGATTTTGCCCCGGTAACACCAGACACCACCTGCCTCGAGGACACTCGACCAGACGTTGCCTGCACGACCGCCAATAAGGGAAAAGTCACGCTGAACCTGCAGGTCATGCAGGCAAACCCGCCGAATGTCTGTGCTGACCCGGGTAGTACGATCGAGGTCAAGATTTCGCCTAAACCATCTGCAAAGGGCACCGTATCCGTCTTCGCCAAGAATGTCACCGACACGTGGCTAGGTGGATCCAACTCTGCGAAGGCCGACGTGATTCACATTCACGTACCGGAGTGGGTTCCGGCCGGCTCTTACCGTTACGGCTTTCGCACGAATTTGGGAACGTGTGTCGACCCACGTGTCGACGTCATCGGGAATAAATAGAAAGGCTTCAACACTCAGCGGAGCCTGAAGCCGATTAGGAGATTGTCTCGTCACCGCGCGCTGTGCAATGACGGGCGCGCGGCTAGTCGTCCACGTCCTCGACGTTGTACTGGCCGGTAAGCCGGCGCCAGAAGTGCGACCACGACACGCCGACGGCCAGTACGGCGGAGAGGCTTACGAGCGATATCCAGGTGATCGCATCGAGTGAATGCGATTGCAGTAACTTGATGTCGTACATCAGCCAGATAACGCCGCCTAGCAGGATGGCTGCAAGGCTGACGCCGAGCACGCCGAGCGCACGCCACGTCGCAATCCAGTAGATCACCCAGCCGATCGCGAGCACGGCCAGGAGAATCAGGTGCATTGGCCCGAATTGCTTGGTCTCTTCCGCGATTACCTCTGAAATCCAGTGATACGCGGACTCGCCGCTGGGGTTGAAGGTCAGGAGCACGAGCGCCAGGGCAATAATGAATCGCCACAGGAGGCCTGTTGCCGTCAGTACGCCGCCGTTACCATTGTCTTTTTTCTTCTTTGCCATGGGCGGCATTCTACAAAAAAAGGCCGGGCAATTGCCCGGCCTTATCTGTGCGCCTTGATCCTGAATACAAGGGGGAAAGATTACAGGGTCAGGCAGCTTTCAGTGCATCACTGGCCGACAGGTACTCGTAACCCAGATCGTGGGCGACGGCCTCGTGATTGACATGCCCCGCGTGGACGTTCAGCCCGTTCGCGAGGTGGGGGTCCCTGGTCAACGCGTCGCGCCAGCCATATCTCGCCAGGTCCTTGACGAAAGGCATGGTCGCGTGGGTCAGGGCAAACGTGCTCGTGCGCGGCACCGCGCCCGGCATGTTCGTCACACAGTAGTGCACGACGTCGTCGACGACGTAGGTCGGCTCGGCGTGCGTCGTCGGACGGCTGGTCTCGAAGCAACCGCCCTGGTCGATCGAGATGTCCACCATCACGGCGCCGGCGTGCATTTCTTTCACGGTCTCGGCCGACACCAGCTTCGGCGCGGCGGCGCCTGCGATCAGCACGGCGCCAACGACGAGGTCGGCCTCGCGCACCAGTTCTTCGATGGCCTGCTTCGTGGAGTAGACGGTATGGATGCGGCCGCCCCAGATGTCGTCGATTTGTCTCAGGCGCGGCAGCGAACGGTCGAGGATCGTAACTTCGGCGCCGAGGCCGATCGCCATGTCTGCCGCGTTGGTGCCGGAAACGCCGCCGCCGATGATGACGACCTTGCCCGGCTTAACGCCCGGCACGCCGCCGAGCAATACGCCGCGGCCGCCATTGGCTTTTTGCAGGTGGAACGCGCCGGCCTGCACGGACAGGCGGCCTGCAACCTCCGACATGGGCGTCAGCAGCGGCAGCGAGCCGTCCCTGGCTGTGACGGTCTCGTAGGCGATAGCCGTCGTGCCGGATTCGACGAGTGCTTTGGCCTGTTCGGGATCGGCAGCCAGGTGCAGGTACGTGAACAGGAACTGGTCCTCTCGCAGCATCTCGCACTCGGGCAACTGCGGTTCCTTGACCTTGACGATCATCTCCGCAGCATCGAAAACTTCTTTGGCCGTGCCCACAACTTTGGCGCCGGCTTGTTCGTAATCGGCATCGTGCATGCCGATGCCGAGACCGGCGTTGGTCTCGACGATAACTTCGTGGCCATCGTGCACGAGTTCGTGAACACCGGCCGGCGTCATGCCGACGCGAAACTCGAGCGTTTTTACTTCTTTTGGTACTCCGATTCGCATGAGTTCTCTCCCCACAACTCATTCCAGGACAACAAGATACGCCTGCTCCTGCGGTGCTTGCTTGCGTAAACGCTGACTTCGGGCGGATATTGTGGCATTTTCTGCCTCAAATATGATATTTGGAGCAATTTTCTGCCATGACTATCGATCGATACGACAGGCTCATTCTCGAAGCCCTGCAGCGCGACGGCCGCATCTCGAACGTCCAGCTCGCCGCGCAGGTGAACCTCTCGGAGTCCGCTTGCCTGCGGCGGGTCCGTGCTTTGGAAGAAAGCGGCATCATCGACCGCTATGCCGCGCTCGTCAGCCAGCCCAGGGTCGGGCTTTCAGGCAACGTCTTCGTACAGATCGGGTTGCATCGCGAGGAACAAAGCGAGCTCGCCGCATTCGAGGACGCCGTGCGTGACATTCCGGAGGTCATGGAGTGCTATCTCATGACCGGTGAATTCGACTACCTGCTGCGCGTCGTCGTGGCCGACATGGCCGACTTCGAGCGCCTGCACAACGAGGCGCTGACGCGTCTGCCAGGGGTCGCTCGTGTAAACTCCAGTGTTGCCATCCGCACCGTCCAGAAACGCACCGAGCTGCCCTTGCGCTAATGAATAGCCACGCCACTTTGCTCGAAGCGTATCAGCGCATTCGTTCGCTGACGTTGCAGCTGTGCGCGACCCTGGAGCCCGAAGACGCTGTCGTGCAGTCGATGGCCGATGTCAGTCCGGCGAAGTGGCACCTCGCGCACGTCACATGGTTTTTCGAGCGCTTCGTGCTCGAGCATTTCGACGGTAGTTATCGGCGCCTAAACGAAGACTACGACTTCCTGTTCAACTCCTATTACTACTCTGTCGGCCCAATGCACGCGCGGCCGCAGCGCGGCCTGCTCACGCGGCCGACGTATACGGAAGTGCTCGATTACCGCAAGCACATCGACGATGCGATGCTGGCTTTGCTGCAGTCGCAGGCTTCGGACGAAGAGCTCAGACAGCGTGTCGTCCTCGGCCTCAACCACGAACAACAACACCAGGAACTGCTGCTGACCGACATCAAGCACGTTTTCTTCTGCAACCCCATGCGCCCCGCAGTGAACGAGTCGCTCGTGGTGCCGGAGACCGTGTCCGTCGGCGACTACTCCTACAAAGACGGCGCGGACGGCATCCACAAAGCCGGCGCGGACGGCAACGGTTTCTGTTTCGACAACGAGACGCCGCGTCACGATGCGCTGCTGCACCCGCACCGTATCGGTACGCGCCTGGTTACCAACGGCGAGTACCGCGAATTTATCGAACTGGGCGGCTACAAGAACTCGAACCTGTGGCTTGCGGATGGTTGGGCCACGGTGAACGAGCATGGCTGGAGCCGGCCCATGTACTGGTCCGGCGACCTGCAATCCGAATTCACGCTTGCGGGCGAACGCGAAGTCGATCCCAACGCACCGGTAGCGCACCTCAGTTTCTACGAGGCGGATGCGTATGCGCGCTGGGCCGGTGCGCGCCTGCCGACCGAATTCGAATGGGAACTGGCGGCAGCCGCGGAAGACGTCGAAGGCAACTTCGTGGACGCCAATATCTGGCACCCGGTCGCATCGAACAGCTCCGCCCAGTTCTTCGGCGACGTATGGGAATGGACGGCGTCGAGCTATGCGCCCTACCCGGGATTCAAGCCGCTGGCCGGGACGCTCGGTGAGTACAACGGCAAGTTCATGTGCAATCAGATGACGGTGCGCGGCGGCTCCTGCGTAACTTCGAAAGATCATGTCCGCGCGAGCTATCGCAGCTTTTTCTATCCCCATCAGCGCTGGCAGTTCCTCGGCTTCAGGCTGGCACAAGATGCCTGACTCGGAGCTGGAAGAGATTCTCGCGGGGCTCAGGCTTCCCCAGAAAAAAATCTCGCCCAAGTATTTTTATGACGAGCGTGGCTCGCAGCTGTTCGAGAAAATTACGCACCTGCCCGAGTATTACCCGACCGAAACCGAGCTCGGCATCATGCAGGACAACATGGAGGAGATCGCCGAGCTCATCGGGCCGCAGGCGAGCCTGATCGAGTTCGGCTCGGGCTCGAGCCAAAAGACGCGCGTGTTGCTCGAAAACCTGATTGATCTCGCCGCCTATGTGCCGGTCGATATCTCCGAAGACCACCTGATCGAATCAAGCAGCAAGATCAGTGCAGAATTTCCGGATATCCAGATTCTTCCGGTTGTTGCCGACTTCATGCAGCCTTTCGATTTGCCCGAGCCGGCCATCTGGCCCAGGCGCAACGTCGTCTATTTCCCGGGTTCGACCGTCGGCAACTTCACGCACGACGACGCAAACGAACTGCTGAGGGTCATGCACCAGGAGGCAGGAGAAGGCGGCGCACTGTTGATCGGGGTCGACCTGCAAAAAGACCGCTATATCATCGAGCGCGCCTACAACGACGAGGCGGGCGTGACGGCCGCATTCAACCTGAACATGCTCCGGCACCTGAACCGCGAGTTCGGTTTCGACTTCGATCTCGACGCTTACGAGCACAGCGCTCGGTACGATCCGTTTGCCGGTCGCGTCGAAGTGCGGCTCGTGAGCAGCAGGGATCAGACCGTTCGCAACGGCGACGAAGAAATTCCGATCGCCGCGGGCGAATCCATACTCACCGAATACTCACATAAATACACGCTCGAGGGATTCGCTGCGATGGCCGATGCCGCGGGCTTCAGCGTGGAGAAAGTATGGATAGACGCCGAGCGCCTGTTCAGCGTGCAGTACTGGCTCCGGCAGTAGCGCGGTCGACATCGAGGTAGCGGCTCGGGTGCCTGTCCAGCAGATTGTCTTCGAATCCCGTTACGGCCGGATCGACCATGTGCTTTGACACGTAGAAGTACAGCGGCACGATCGGGTAATCGTTCAGCAGAACCTGCTCGGCCGCGGCAAATTGTTCCTCGCGGAGGTCCGTCTCGGTTGCGGCAGCGGCTTTTGAGACGAGGCGGTCGTATTCGTCGTTTTCATATCCGGGAAGATTCTGCGGGCTGTCGGAGCGAAAAATTTCGAAGAACGTCATCGCGTCGTTGTAATCGCCGAACCAGCTGAATCGCATCAGCTGCCATTCGTTGCGATCGTGCCGTGTGTCCAGGAAGTACATCCACTCCCGTTTGTCGAGCTGCACATCGATGCCGAGCACCTCGCGCCACATCGCTGTGACCGCTATCGCGATTTGTCCGTGAACGCTGCCGGCGTCGTAAATGTAGGTCATCGCGGGAGGCGCCGAAGCGTAGCCGCTCTTCGCCAGCCATTCCCGCGCAAGCTGCTCGCGTTCGCCGCGATCCAGCCCCTGCAAGTCATAGGAAGTAGAGGCGTGGCCCGGTATGCCCGGCGGGACGATGCCGTATGCAGGCAACTCACCCCGGCCTGTGACGCGCACGAGTTCTTCGCGGTCGATCGCAAGCGACAGCGCCCACCGCAATGCGCGGTCGTCGAAAGGGGGTTCCGTGACATCGAGCGCGACATAGTAGAAAGCGAGCATCGGGGCGATGCGAAGCTCGGCAGGCCTGTCTGTTTTCAGCATGTCGACGTGCGCCCGCGGAACCGTGTGCGTGATGTCGAGCTCGCCGGCACGGTACATATTCAGTTCGGCGACCTCGTCGACAACGGGGTAATAGACGACTTCATCGATATTCACGGTCGCCGCTTCGCGAAAATGAGGATTGCGTTCGAGCCTGATGGGGCCCATGGGTTGTCGCGAGCCGAGCCTGTAGGGTCCGTTGACGACAACGCTCGCCGGATCGTCAAAGCCGCCCGGCCGTGCCGATGATGCGTGCACCGGGTACGCGATCGGCATGGAAAGCATCGAGAGCACGTGGCCGGCGGCGGCTCCCAGTCGAATGGTCAGTTGCCTCTCGCCGGTTGCCGCCACGCCGAGATCGCCGATGGGGCGTTCGCCCGCATTCACTTCGGCAAAATTTTCGATCGGTTCAAGCAGAAAGCCGTAGGAGGACCGGGTATCCGGCGACGCGACACGCCGAAACGCCCTGACAAAATCCTCCGCGACGACGCGATCCCCGTTCGACCATCGCGCATCGGCCCGCAACTCGAACGTGTAAGTCCTGCCGTCCTCGCTGACCTGCCACGACTCGGCGACGCCCGGAACGAGCGTGCCTTTTGCGTCGGTCGACACGAGGCCTTCGTAGAGATCCGCCAGCACGTTGAACGCGTGGATGTCCTCGGCCAGCGCCGGATCCAGCGATCCCGGGTCGCCGCCGTTGCCCCGCCTCAATACCTTGATTTGCGGTCCTTCGGCCGCCGGTTCGCCCGGATGTTCGGCCTCCTGGCAGGCCGGTAACAGCACCAGCGCCAGGACAGCGGCCGTGAGGAGTGCAGCGGTGGATCGCATAAGCACATGATTTCATGTTGAAAAAAAAGAGTCGACGGTGACGTGCCCGTTTGCCGAGGGAGAATACGGGCAAATAGCTTGACAAATACTATTATTGGGGTATTCTGCCCCAATAATGACTGAAAGGTTCAAATCATCCCTGGTAAACGCCTGCCGCGCCCTGCTCCGGCCGATTGCGCTGGTCCTGCTGCGAGGCGGAATTACCTGGAAGGAATTCGCCGAAATGTCCAAATCGGTGTTCGTCTCGGTAGCGACCGACGAGTTCGGCATTCGCGGGCGCCCGACCAATGTCTCGCGTGTATCGATACTGACGGGCATATCCCGCAAGGAAGTGAAACGCCAGCGTGACCTCCTGGCGACGGGCGGCGAAACCGTGTCGACCAAAACGACCGACGCGACGCGGCTCCTGTCCGGCTGGCACCAGGACCAGGACTACATCGACGACGATGGCAGTCCCCTGGCCCTGCCGCTGAACGGCCCGGCGCCGAGTTTCGAAACCCTGTTTGCGCTTTACGGAGGCGACACGCCGATGCAGACCCTGCTGCGGGAGTTGAAGAACGCCACTTCGGTCGGTGAGGACGGCGACATGCTGGTCGCCCTGCGGCGCTTTCATATGCCGGCCGCCATGGATGAGGCAAACATCCGCTTCTTCGGCTCGAACCTTTTTGATCATGCAAACACATTGAGCAACAACATTGCAGGCGACGGCCGCCCGAAACGATTCGAGGGCTTCGCCGTCGACACTGAAGTCGACCCCGACGCGGTCGCTGCATTTCATGAATTCCTGGATGCCCGTGGGCAACAGTTTCTCGAGGAAATCGACGACTGGCTGGCTGCCCACCGGAAAGATCCATCCGATGAAAAATCATCCCCCGTTCGCCTGGGTCTCGGTGCTTATGCCATCGAGGGTCCGCTTCCTAGAGGTACATTGTCATGAGAAACCTGACCGGTGCATTGGGCACATTGATTCTTCTGGCGCTCGCAGCTTGCGGCGGCTCCGGTGGCGGCAACAATACGCCGCCACCGGACAACAACCCGCCGCCGACGGGCGGCATCGGCAGAACCGGCATCGCCGTCGGGCCGATCTCGACGTTCGGCAGTGTCGTCGTGAATGGCGTGCGCTACGACACGAGTTCGGCGACGTTTACCTTCGATGGCTCGCCGGGTACCGAAGACGAACTGAAAGTCGGCGACGTCGTATTGGTAAGCGGAACCATCGACGACAACGGAACGACCGGCACCGCCGACGAGGTCTTTTTCGATGACCTCGTGCAAGGACCGGTCCAGAGCATCGACCTGGCGGCAAGCTCGCTCGTCGTGCTGGGCCAGACCGTGCTCGTCACGCCGGACACCTCGTTCGATGACAGCCTGAGCCCTGCATCGCTCGAAGGCGTCAGCGTGCCCCAGATCGTCGAGGTCAGCGGACAGTTCGATGCGAACGGCGACATCGTCGCGACAAGAATCGAGCCGAAACCCCCGGGCACGCAATTCGAGGTGCATGGCGTAGTTTCCTCGCTCGACACCATGAACCTGCTGTTCAACCTCGGCAATCTCGTCGTCAATTATTCGGCGGCGACGCTGGACAATTTCCCGGGCGGCCAGATCAGCGAAGGCGACTTCGTGGAAGCCAAGGGTATGAGCCTGAGCATCGGTGGCGAACTGGCAGCCACCAAAGTCGAATTCGAAAGCCTTGTCCCGGATCTCGCCGACGGCCTGCGCGTGGAAGTGGAAGGCTTCATCACCGACTTTAATTCCGCGCAGGACTTCGTTGTCGCCGGTTTCAATGTGACGACCAATGGCAGCACCGTGTTCGAAGGTGGTACCGCTGCCGATCTCGGACCCAATATCAAGGTCGAAGTCGAGGGCGATATCGATGCCAACGACATCCTGGTTGCGACTAAAGTCGATATTCGGCGAGCCAAGGCGGTGCGCGCAACGGCGGTTATCGATTCTGTGGACGCCGCCAGCGACTCCATCGTGATACTGGGGATTACTGTCAACGTCGATGCGCTGACGCGTCTCGAAGACAAAAGTAATGCCGACGTCAATCCGCTTTCGGTTTCCGACCTCGCTGCCGGCGAGTACGTGGAAGTCCGTGGCGATGAATTCCCGGCAGGCAGTGGCGACATCCTGGCTTCGATCCTCGAGCGTGAAGACCTCGATGCGGAGACCATTCTCCAGGGCTTCGTCGAGACGGCGACAGACCCTTCTTTCACGATACTCGGCGTTACGATCGAGACCAGTGGCGGGACGGTGTTTCGCGACATCAACGACAGCGTCATCTCCGCGGCTGACTTTTTCAACCAGCTCACAGCCGGCGACCTGGTCAAGGCCAGCGGCACCGAGACGGCAGATACCGTGATCAGCGCGACGGAAGTGGAGTTCGAGCTGGAGCTCTGATAATCAATCGGGGTCGGGGCGGCGACCCCGGCCCCACAACTTACTCGGGAACGAATTCCTCGGGGATCGCCGAGCCCTCACCGAAGAAAAATTTCTCCATCTCGGTCTCGAGAAACTTGCGGGCATCGGGCTCGATCGGAACCAGCCGGTACTCGTTGATCAGGATCGTCTGATGGGCAAGCCACTTCTGCCACGCCTCTTTCGACACGTTGTCGAAAATGCGCTGGCCGAGCTCGCCCGGGTACGGCGCCCAGTCCAGGCCTTCGGCTTCTTTCTTGAGCAATACGCAATTAACCGTTCGCGACATGTGATGCCTTTTCCAGTTCGTCGATGAGCTTTTGCACCGGCGCGGCGATGCCGCCCGGCGGTGAAGTATGCAACGAATGCCAGGTCGAGTCATCGTCGGCCGCCCTGCGCACACCCGCCGGTACGCGCACGACAACCGGGTAGATGTCGAGGTCGTAATGGCTGAAGCTGTGGCGCAGCGGCCCCCATTCCTCTGCGTCGGCACCCTCGCTGGCGAGCACCTGCCGGCACCAGTCGCTGACGCCGCCGTGCTCGACCTCGGGCAGGCTCCAGAGGCCGCCCCAGATGCCCGCCGGCGGGCGGCGCTCCAGGTACAGCGCACCGTCGTGCACCGCCATCACCATCGTCGTCATCTTCAGGGGCTTGTCTTTCTTCGGTTTGCGGCCGGGGAATTCCCCGATCGCGCCCAACTCCTGCGCCCTGCAGTCTGCGGCCACCGGACACAGATCGCACAGCGGTTTCGTGCGCGTGCAGACGGTCGCACCGATATCCATGATCGCCTGCGTATACGTACCGACACGGTCGTCGGGCGTATACCGTTCGGCATATTCCCAGAGTTCGTTTGCCACCGACGTTTTGCCGGGCCAGCCCGCTACGGCCGCGTGCCGCGCGAGCACGCGCTTGACGTTGCCGTCGAGAATCGCGTGCCGCTCACCGAAGGCCTGCGCGAGTATCGCGCCTGCCGTCGAGCGGCCGATGCCCGGAAGCGACACAAGATCATCGAACGCACGAGGAAATTGCCCGCCATGTTCGTCGCGGATTACCGTGGCGGCCTTGTGCAGGTTGCGCGCACGGGCGTAGTAACCGAGCCCCGACCAGTGCGCCAGCACCGCATCGATATGCGCATCGGCAAGCGCCCCTGTATCCGGGAAGCTCGCCATGAAGCGTTCGTAATAAGGAATGACGGTCCGCACCTGCGTCTGCTGCAGCATGATCTCGGAAACCCAGACACCGTAAGCACCTGCTCCCTGCCACGGCAGGTCCTTGCGCCCATGCGCGTCATACCAGGCGAGCACGCGCGCGGCAAAATCAGTCATCGCGCTTGAGGAGATCCCTGAGTGCGTCTTTGATCCTGTCTTCGTCGCTCTTTTCTTCCTCGGGTGCTTCCTCCCCCGGGGCGAGTTCCTCGGCCGGCGCCTTCTTGTCACCGCCGAACAGCTCGTCGAGAAGTTTCTCTTTGATCTTCTTCTCTACCTCTTTCCTGAGCATCTTCTCGACGTCGGGCTTGATCGACGGCGCCGCCGCCGTCCCGGTGATACGCAGCGGAATCACCGCCTCGGTGAATTCCTCGAGCTCTTCCTCGGTTGCGCCTTCGACGAACTCGGGCCGCTGCAGAACGCGCGCGGTCATTTGATAGTCGATCTCCGTAGTCGGCAAATCGACCGTGCCTCTACCCGTCAGCTGCAGGAACGGCAGCTGCGCCAGCAGGTCGTCATTCCTGAATACGCCATCTTTTACCGGACCCGTCAGCCTGACGCTGCTGAATCGCGTTCTTGCAGGCAGTTCCTGTTCGGGCGGATTCTCTTTCTTGAAAAGGGCCCGCGCCCGGCGCAGCTCGTACCAGAGATCCGTGCCTTCGTAGTAACCGTCGAGCAATTCGAATTCTATGCTGCCGCTGAGGTTGCGCTGCATTGCGGCCAGGTCTTCGCCGCGGCCCTGCAGGCGAAACGCGCCGTTTATCGTGCCGGTGACGTTGTCCTGGTCGAACGCGGCCTTTGCCAGGGCACCGACGTTGACCCCGCTGACTTTCTCATCGACCGACAGCGCCGGTACATTGCCCGATGCGTCGATGCGCACATCACCGGAATAGGTGCCATCGAAGAACTCCGCCTTGATCGGGTGCATCCTCAGCCGGCCATTCGTCGAATTGATGCCGAGTTCGATATTTTCGAATGTCATGCCGGCAAGCAAAGCCTCACGCAACGTGATGCCTCCCCGCAAATTAAAGGCGCGAACCAGGTCAACCGGGATTTCGATGGGGGCTTCTTCCGCCCCGGCTGCATCGCCTTCCGCAACCGGCGCCATGTAGCGATTCAGGTCGATAGAATCACCCTTGAGGTCTATCGTAATCGTGCCGCTCGCATCGCGCGCCAGCGACAGATTGCCTGTAAACGCAGTGTCATCGACGACGAGCTCGAGCGGGTCGAGGCGAATTGCAGCCACGGTGACCTTTGCGGTCGCGTCGACGATGACCTTGCCGAGCGCATCGGGGTCCACGGTTTCCGGGGGGTCGATATCGAGCCGTTGCATCAGGCTCTTCATCGAGAAGGCGTCGACTTGCAGCGTCGCGACCGGTTCGAGATCGCCGTCGTAGGAGAACGCCGGCACTTCGGCCGAAATATCGATACCGACCGCGGTGATGTCGACACGCTCGAACGCAACCGTGTTGGCGCGCGCGTCCAGCGTCATGACGGTGTCGATCCTGAAATCGCCGGCAAGACCGTCGGGCAGCAGCTCGAAGTCGAAGCCGCCATCGAGGCCAACCGGTTCATCTGCAGCGATGGCCCCCGTCGACAGGCCAAGGTTGGTCAGGCGGTAGCCCTCGTCGAGCTGCCGATCGTAGTAATCGATTGCCGCATTGGTGATATCGATGCCGGCGATATCCAGGTCGGAGGCGCCGCGATCGGCGGTCTCCGCCTCTTCTGCGGCCGCATCGTTCGCGCGGACCAGGTCTTCCCAGTTCGTTGTGCCGTTGGGCGCGACGGCCAGGTTGAGGTACAGCCCGTCGAGGCTTGCGGTGCCGACGCTGACCTCGCGCCGCAGCAGCATCGGCAACAGGCGAACGCTCAGCCTGGCGCGCTCGAACGTTGCGAAAGGCTCACTGCCGAAGCCCGGTGCATTACCGAGCCGGGTCTTGCCGACGTCGATGGCGAGCCACGGGAAATAGCTCAGCTCGATGTCCCCTTCGATGACGAAATCGCGGCCGGTTACGCGCTCGACCTCTGCGGATATGTCGTCACGAAACGTGTTGGGATCAAAGAGCAGAAAAAAAGAAATCGCGGCGATTACGATGATCGCCACGACGCCGAAAATAAAATACAGGAACTTCTTCACAACGCGGCCCGCAGCTATATAGGGTGAAATGGAGTGCCGGGGACCTCAATTCAAGTGCTCAACGGAATCGAGGTCCCCGGCGCTCCCTGCTTTTAGCCCTATTCTAGAACGGGCCGCTGCCGAAATCGCTGCTAGTTACAGAATTCGATATCTCCGTTCATTGTCGCGATCGTTACCGAGCCTTTACCGTCGCCCTCGGTGAAATCCAGCTCGAGCCCAGGCGCATACTTGCTCGTGCGCCTCGGCTCCGGCCCGAAGCAATTATCGATATCGCCGTTGAATGAGCTCACCTCGAACTCCGCAGAAACAGACCCCTTGAAGTTGATGTCGACGCTGCCATTCACGGTTTTGAGTGTCATTTTTCCGCCGCTTGCGAGCTCTGCGGAAATATCGAGATCGCCATTGACGGTCTCGACAGCCATCCGGTCGACCGCAGCGGCATTGATGGTCACGTCACCGCTGACGACCTCAGCCGAGACCTCGCCCCGGACACCCGTCACTTCGACATCACCCGAAACCGTGTTCGCGCTCATATCGGAGGTTTTGCCGCCGCCATCGACGCTCACGTCACCACTGACCGAATTGGCCTTCACGCTCCCAACGGCTAGCGTAGTTACGTCGCCACTGACCGTGTGCAGGACCTGGTCACCTTCAACGCCCTCGACGTCGATGTCCGCGCTGACGCCGGATACGTCGATCGAGCTGCCCTCGGGCACGCGTACTAAAATGTCACTCGAGATCCTGCTCATCGACCGCTTCGGGACTTTGACCTTGACCGTCACCGTGTCGCCATCACGCTCGAAGATGAGTTCCTCGACGTTGGCGCCGAGCTCACCGGTCACTTCGACGCTGTTCTTCGACCAGCCTTCGACCTCGATCGTGCCGGCTACGTTACTGATGTTGACCTGGCCGTCTGCTGCCGCATCGATGGTCTCGTCGATACTCTCGGCCTGTACTGCTGTCGCCAGCAAAAGCGCCGAGGCAAATACCAAACTCCTGTATTTCACCTTAATCCCCTTCCATTTCTATATGTCTGTTCGTGCCATGACGTGCTGTGTCAGCCCGCCAACCCTGTGCATCAGCTGGAGTTCGTCCTGGTATGCATTCAGCAAGAACTCCTGCAGTAATACGTTGCCCGGCTCGTCCACCAGCGCCTTGTTGATCTCTTTGATCGAGCTGCGAATCAGGGCCAGGTTTTTCTCGACTTCCTTGCGCGTTTCCGGATCCAGCCGGGCCAGCTCGACCTCGAGCTGCGTCGCCATGTCGATGCGCGCCTGTTGATACTTCGGCCCGAGCGCGCTGCGGCTCGCAAACGACACCGGTGCTACCGTCAGTTCCGGCGTCATCACGGCGAACGGGTCTTCGTCACCGCCCATTGCCAGATACGTCAGCCCCGACGACGCGCCGATCAACAGCACGACGGCCGCGGCCTGTGCGAACATCGGCGTCCAGCGCGAACGCCGCGCCTGTGAAATGCCATCGGCGATGCCTGGCCAGAGATCGCGCTCCGGAGTGATGTCCGTCGCGAGCCTGCTGCCCGCCCCGATCAGTTCGTCATTTCGATCCGTGTCACTCATCGATAAACCCTTCCTGCCTCAGCTGCTGCGACAACAGGCGTCGCGCCCTGTGCAGCTGGGCCTTGCTCGTGCCCGGCGCAATACCGAGCATCTTTCCTGCCTCGTCGTGGCTGTACCCGTAAACCGCATACAGCACGAATACATGCCTGGCGCCTTCCGGCAACCTGTCTACGGCCTCCGACAGATCCTGCAGCTCGCCGGTATCGACTGCCGCCAGCGGCGATTCGCTCATCGCATTGGCGGCCGCGATACGGTCGTTCTCGCGCTTGGACTTCCTGATTCTTCCCAGCACCGCGTTGACCGCTATGCGGTGCAGCCAGGTGCTGAAAGCACTGTCGCCGCGAAACTTCTCGAGCTTGTTCCATGCCTGGATAAACGCCTCCTGCGTGCAATCCTCTGCCTCGGCCACGCTTCCCGTCATGCGGAGGCAGAGTCCGTAGACCCTGTCGACGTGCGTGCGGTACAAGGCTTCAAAAGCCTGTGTATCCGACCGCTGGGCAGCCGCGATCCACTCGGCTTCCTCGGTCGTCCCCGGTGTGGTCAGTACGGCCATCCGGGAACTATAGTCGCTGGCCCCAACGGTCAAAAGCGCTTCCAAAGGCGAAATCTCCGCTTTCTTTGACTGTTAGATGTCCTGCCGGCCCGTTCGGTTTGAATTCCTGCGGCCCAAAAAGCACAAAAAACGGCTTAACCCCCTGTCATTGCTCACGATTCTGTTATTATTCGCGTGGCCCGTCACGTTTACGGCCATCACGCAGCAATAAGAAAAGGGACATGACAGGGCACTCCATTCTTTATCTGGGCCGCGGTGAATTTGCAGCTGACTACCTCGGCGAACTGGAGACGCTTCCCTGCTGTACGCTGCTCACCCGCTCCGCCAGGCTCGAAATCCCCGCCGACGCATCTTCGATCACCGAACTCGTCCTCCTGGAGGCCGGGCCCGCGATCGCGCAATCCGGACGATCGCTGGCGGAACTGATTCACGAGCTGCGCGACTACCCGGTCATCGCCCTGACGACGCGTGATACGGAGCATCGCGGCATCGCGGCGGTGCGTAACGGCGCCCAGGCGTATATCTGCGTCGACGACATCACGGTCGAGGGCCAGGAGTCTGTTTTCGAACATGCCGTGCAGCGGCATCGCCTGCAGCAGCGCCTGTCCGAGACCGACGTGACCGTGCTGTCCGTCCTGCAAAATATCAACGATGGTGTCATCGTCGTGGATCGCGGCGGCCACGTACTGGATATCAACCCGGCCGCCCGTTCGATACTCGGGCTCGGCCCGCGCATGCAGCCGGACGCAACCTGGGCGCAGATGTTCTGCTGCATCGACGCAGACGGCGAGAATTACAGGAACTCGGCAGACCTGCCGCTGGTGCGCGCGAGAAACGGCGAGAAATATGCGAACCAGGTGGCTATCTACCGCATGCCCGAGCAGCCGGACACGATACTGTCGATTAACGGCCAGGGTCTTTACGACGGCAATCGCCAACTGGTCGGCGGCGTCGTCACTTTCCGCGACATTACCGATATCGCCAGGAAGACGAGCGAGCTACAACGGCTGGCACAGTACGACGAACTGACCGGGCTGCCGAACCGGAGCCTTTTTACCGAGCAACTGGCACGCGCGATCGGCCGCAGCCAGCGCAAATCGGCGCCGCTTGCGGTTCTGTTCGTCGACCTCGATCGCTTCAAGTCCGTCAACGACACGCTTGGTCACGACATTGGCGACAACCTGCTGCGACAGGTTTCAGGGCGCCTGCGCAAGAATCTGCGCATCGGCGATTTTTCCGGCCGCTGGGGCGGCGACGAGTTCGTCGTCTGTCTCGAGGATTTCGGGCCATCGAGAAACGCGGCGGCGGCGGCACAAAAGCTATTGCTGGTCCTTTCCGAAAAATACGAAATCGGTAACAGCGAAGTGTATGCGACGCCGAGTATCGGCATTGCGCTCTACCCCGAGTCCGGCGATGCGGCCGATCGACTGATCAAGGCCGCCGACCTCGCCATGTACGAGGCGAAAAAGCGCGGCGGCGGAAGGTTCCAGTATTACTCCGAGTCCTTCAATACCAAGCTCGAACAGCGCGAAGAACTCGAAGTGGGTTTGCGCCACGCGCTGGTGCGCAACGAGTTCGCGCTGCACTATCAGCCGCGGATCGATCTTTCCAGCGGCAGGCTCATCGGCCTCGAAGCGCTGTTACGCTGGCAACACCCGCGTTTCGGGCTGCTGGCGCCGGCGCGGTTCCTGTCGATCCTCGAAAGCAGCGGGCTCATTCACTCGGCCGGCGAATGGGTCATCGCGACCGCCTGCCGTCAGCTCGCAGCCTGGCAGCGCCAGTTCGAACTGCCGGACCTGTCGATGGCAATCAATCTATCGCCGCAGCAGCTCATGCACCGGAGGCTCGTCGACGCCGTGGCCGAGTCGCTCAAGAATACGGCCCTCGATCCCGGCTGTATCGAGCTGGAAATCGGCGACGGCAACATCGTGCGCAAACGCGCCGCCGAACAAAAGACGCTCGAGGCGCTGCGCAAACTGGGCGTCCGGCTCTCGCTGGATCATTTCGGGATCTGTGACGTTTCGTTCGAGTCCCTCGATAACGGCTTCATCGACAGCTTCGTGCTGGATCAGTCGCTGATCGCGGACGTCGAGGAAAACGACAGCCACCAGCGCATCGTGCGCGCGGCAATTGCCATGGCGCAGGGGCTCGACATCGAGGTTGCCGCCGAGGGCGTCGAGACGATTACCCAGCTCGAGTTCCTGAGGAGCTGCAACTGCGATCTCGCGCAGGGATTTTTGATCAGCCGGCCGGTGCAGCCCGAGAAAGTCTCGGCACTGCTGCGCAGCGAGATCGCGGGCACGCGGCTGCTTGCCCGCGGCATGCCCTAGACAGCCGTTCCGCAGTTCCAGCACGCCGCGAACTGCCCCTCGTTGGTCTCGCCGCACCGTGAACACTTCCAGTCGCGCTTCGGGCTTTCGTCGATGGCCGTTGCATCGATCAGCTGCTTCGCGCGATCGTAGTCGAGGTCGTTGACCACCCAGAGCTCGGGCCAGGTCTCGATGAAGGGAACCTCGCCGGCAATCGGCGAGAGGTGCTCGTTGCGGATCGTGCAGGCAATGCCCTCGCTCTCGAGCACGTTCTTGTAGTGATGAATAGTGACCAGCGTGTCGGCCGATGTCAGCTTTTTCATTTGCCGCCAAGTGTACGCAAGAACGCGGCCGGATCCTCGCCTCTTTCCAGCACTTCGACGAGCGCCGATCCGACGATCGCGCCCGCTGCATGCTTGCCGACATTTGCAACGTCCTCGGCCGTGCGTATGCCGAAACCTGCGCAGACAGGGATGTCCGATGCCGCGGCTACCTTGTCCAGGTAGCCGGCCAGATCGGGCGGCAAACCGGCATCGCCTCCCGTGATGCCCGTGATCGTCACGGCATAGACGAACCCCTTCGACGCATCGGCCAGTTTCTTCAACCGCTCATCGGGTGTCGCCGGCGTAACCAGCTGTATGAGGCCGACGCCTTCGCTCTCGAGCGCTACTCGTAACTCATCGCATTCCTCGAATGGCAGGTCCGGCACGATAAATGCGCACACGCCGGTCTCGCTCGCTCGCTTCGCCAATGCCTCGTAGCCGAACGCGAGCAGCGGATTCAGATAAGACATCATCACGAGCGGCGTTTCGATATCCGCGCGGACCCTGTCGAGCTCGTCGAATATCCACTTGAGGCTCACGCCTTTCTGCAAAGCCTCGAAACTGGAGCGCTGAATCGTCATACCGTCGGCCATCGGATCGGAGAACGGAATCCCAATCTCGACAGCGTCGCCCACGCTCGCGACAGAGCGCAGCGAATCGAGAAATGCGTTCGGCTCGGGATAGCCGGCCGTTATAAAGGGAACGAGCGCCGGCCGGCCGGCGTCGTTCGCCGCCCGTATTGCCGATGTCAGTTTTTCATGCGCCGACATTGGCTGTCCTCACCGGGAATTGCGTCAGCGTCGGCATGTCCTTGTCGCCGCGCCCGGAGTTGCCGATCAGAATTCGCTTGCCGGGATTTTCTTTCGCCCATTTGCGGGCATGCGCATAGGCGTGCGCGGTTTCCAGCGCCGTCAGGATGCCCTCGAGTTCACACAGCTCCTCGAGGGCGCTCAGCGCTTCGTCGTCGCTGGCCGAGACGTACTCGACCCTGCCGGTTGCCTGCAGCAAGGCATGCTCGGGGCCGACGCCCGAGTAGTCGAGGCCCGCCGAGATCGAATGCGTCTCCTGCACCTGGCCGTCGTCGTCCTGCAGGATCATCGTGTACGAGCCCTGCAGCACGCCCGGCGTGCCGGTCGCGAGCGTCGCCGCGTTCTGGCCCAGGCCCGTTCCGGTGCCGCCGGCCTCGACGCCGATGAGTTCGATGTCGTCGCCGCGCAGCGGATAGAACAGCCCGATGGCGTTGGAGCCGCCGCCGACGCACGCCAGCGCCACGTCCGGCAGCGCGCCGGCCTGCTCGATCATCTGTTCGCGTGCTTCCTGCCCGATAACCGATTGAAGTTCGCGCACGAGGTAGGGATACGGGTGTGCGCCGACGGCCGAGCCGAGCAGGTAATAGATGCCGGCAGGGTCGGTGACCCACTTGCGCAGCGCTTCGTCGATCGCTGCACGTAAGGTCTTGTCGCCGCTTTCGACGGCGACGACGTCAGCGCCGAGCCTTTGCATGCGGTCGACGTTGGGTGCCTGCCGCTCGATATCGACGGCGCCCATGTAAACCGTGCAGGGCAGCCCGACGCGCGCGCAGGCCGCGGCCGACGCAACNNCCGATCGCGTTGTTGATCTTGTGCGCACCCGTGTGTGCGAGGTCTTCGCGCTTGAGCCAGACTTCGGCACCCCAGCGTGCGGATAATCGCGGCGCATACGTCAGCGCCGTCGGCCGTCCAACCCACTCGCGCAGCTCACGCTGGTAGTCGTTCTGAAACTCCGGGTCGTGCAGGTACTTGCGCACGCCCTCGTCGAGCCGCTCGAATGCCGGCACGAGTGTCTCGGGGACGTAGCGCCCGCCGAAGGGCCCGAAGCGGCCGCGGTTGTCCGGCAGCTCGCCCGCAATCAGCGCCGCGAGCAGCTCGTCTCTTTCTTTTGCCGCTAACAAGCCGCTCATACTTCCTTCTCCGCGGCGCGAACCGCATTGATGAAATCCCTGATCTTTGCGACGTCTTTCACGCCTGGCTCCGACTCGACGCCGCTCGAGACATCCACGCCCCAGGGGCGCACCCGGTTGATAGCCATGATGACATTATCGGGCGCGAGTCCACCCGCCAGGATCATGCTGCCTTGCCTGGCGACATCCGCTGCACGCGACCAGTCGACTGTCCGCCCGGCGCCGCTTGCGGCACCTTCATACAGGAACAGCTGCGGCATCTCGTCGACGTCCGCGGCTTCACGAACGACCGGCCAGCGGGCGACGGTGTCGGGTACGTCCAGCGAATCGAAATCCTCGATGTCCGTCTGCAGCGCATCGGGATGAAAAACATCGAGCACGCGTTGCCAATCGTCGTTAGACGGATGCCGCATGACCGCGACGCGTTTCACGCCACGCGGCAAACCCTCGGTCGCTGCGCTCGCCTCGCCGGGTGTTACTCGCCGTGGGGATTCCGCGAACACGAAACCCAGGGCGTCTGCTCCGGCATCGACGGCCGCTTCCGCGTGTGCCAGGTCGCGGATGCCGCAGATTTTGACGAACATACTCATGCTGCCACCTTCGCAGCGCCGGCCTGGCGCATCGCCATGACCAGCGCTTCCGGATCTTCGCTTCGCATCAGCGCGGTGCCGACGAGCGCCAGCCGGTAACCGAGTGCGGCGACGTCCGCAGCATCGTCTGCCGTATGCAAGCCGCTCTCGGCAACGCACGGCGCCGCGGGCAGAACCGGCGCGAGCGTCGCGAGCCGTTCGGCATCGACGGCCAGCGTGCGCAGGTTGCGCGTGTTGACGCCGACGAGCAGCTGACCGCTGGCAGCCATGTCCGCATAGCCCGCTTGTTCCATTAAATTCGCGACGCGTTCGAGATCGTTCTTATCAAAAGACTCCAGCAGCACGAACATGCCAAGCTCGAATGAGCAGTCGAGCATTTCCCTCAACTTGTCGTCATCGAGCATGGTCGCGATCAGCAGTACACCGCTCGCGCCCGCACTGCGCGCTTCGCGCACCTGCAAGGCATCGACGAGAAAGTCCTTGCGCATGACGGGCGTGCCGGGCACCGCGGCGACAACCTCCTCGAGGTGTTCGAGGCCGCCATCGAATCGGCTCGGCTCCGTGAGCACCGAGATTGCCGCGGCGCCGCCCCGCGCATACTGCCTTGCGCGCTCGGCGCGATCTTCATTGCCGCAAGACAGGCCGCCCTCGGCAGGCGAACGCCCCTTGATCTCCGCGATCACGTCGAAGTCGCCGAGCTCGAGCGGCACGACGGGCTTGTCGGCCGCCGGCAGTTCGCCGATCGCGGCTGCCCTTTCGGCGCTCGATGCCGCCATCGATTGCAGGAAATCGCTCATTGGTTCTCGAAGTGCGCCTTGAGGCGATCCAGGAACGCGGCAGCCCTGCCATCGTCGAGTGCGGCCGCGGCCATCTCCACGCCCTGTTTCGCATCCTTTGCGGTACCCAGCACCTCCAGCACCAGCGATGTCCCCATGAGTAGTGCGTCCCTGTGCGGTCCTTTGTCCTCGCCGCGAAATACGCGCGCGAGTTCCTTCGCGTTGCGTTCCGCGTCGCCACCCATCAGGTCCTCCGTCGTGCAGCGCGCAAGACCGTAGTCCTCGGGCGCGCGCTCGGTCTCGGTGACCTTGCCCGGAGTTACATCGAATAAAGCGAACTCGCCGACCGGCGTCGCTTCGTCCCAGCCCGGGCTGCCGTGCACGACAAACGTTCGCTCAATGGGCATGCCCGACAGCGCCTCGGCCATCAGGCGCGCCGCGTCGATGCTCCAGGCGCCGATGAGCTGGTACGGCGTTGCGGCCGGGTTCGTCAGCGGGCCCAGCATGTTGAATACCGTGCGCACGGCCATTGCGCCGCGCACCGGCACGACCGCTTTCATCGCCGGGTGATACGCCGGCGCAAACAGGAACGTGAAGCTGGTCGCCTGCAGGCAGTCGACGGCCTCTTTTTCGTGCAGCGGCAGCGGCATGCCCAGGCATTCGAGCACGTCGGCGCTGCCGGAGCGGCTCGATACCGAACGGTTGCCGTGCTTGACGACGCGCGCACCGCAGGCCGCGGCGAGCAGCCCGGTTCCGGTCGACAGGTTCAGGCTGCCCGAGCCGTCGCCACCCGTGCCGACCGTGTCGACGATCGGCGTTCCCGCGGGAATCTCCGGATGCACTGCGAGCTCCCGCATGGCCCTTGCGAAGCCGCGCAACTCATCGGCTGTCTCGCCCTTGGCCCGCAATCCGGCAAGCAACGCGCCGGCGAGCGCCTCGGGTAGATCACCCTCGGCGAGCTTCATCATGAGCTGATGGGCCTCGTCTTCCGTTAACGAGTTGCCGTCGAGGAGGCGATCGAGCATGCCACTGTATTCACTGCTCATGACGTCGACATCCTCAGGAAATTCGCCATGAGCTGCTCCCCCTCGGGCGTGAGCACGCTCTCGGGATGAAACTGCACCCCTTCCATCGGCAAGGTCTTGTGGCGTACGCCCATGATCTCGCCCCGGTCCGTCTCGGCCGTGACTTCGAGCACGTCGGGCAAAGACGCGTGCTGCGCGCTCAGCGAGTGATAGCGGCCCGCCTCGAACGGCTGCGGTAAACCTTCGAAGATTGTCTTGCCGTCGTGTTTCACAAGCGAGGTCTTGCCATGCATCAGTCGTTCCGCGCGCACGATGTCGCCGCCGAAATGCTGCACGAGGCTCTGGTGGCCGAGACACACGCCGAGCACGGGTATGCGCTCCGCAAACGCCTCGATCATCGCCAGCGACACGCCCGCATCCTCCGGCCGGCCGGGCCCGGGAGAAATGACGAGATGCGTCGGATCGAGTTCGATCGCCTCCCCCACCGTGATCGCATCGTTGCGGTACACCATGACCTCGGCGCCCAGCGCGGCGAACGCCTGCACCAGGTTGTAGGTAAACGAGTCGTAATTGTCGATGAGCAGCATTCGCGCCATCACAAACCCTCTCCGGCAATCTCCAGCGCGCGCCGCAGTATCGCGCTCTTCGCCAGCACTTCGCGATACTCCCTGGCCGGTTCCGAGTCGGCGACAATACCGGCTCCCGCCTGAAAACTGTACTCGTCGCCATTAAAGACGAGCGTGCGGATCGTTATCGCCTGGTCCATATCGCCGCTGAGCCCGAAGTAGCCCGCCGTGCCCGCGTACAGGCCGCGGCCCGCGTTTTCCATCTCCTCGATGATCTCCATGGCGCGGACCTTGGGGGCGCCGACGAGGGTGCCTGCCGGGAAGCTCGCCGCGAACAGGTCGAACTGGTCGTGACCGTCCGCCAGCTCGCCCTCGACGCCGCTGACGATGTGCATCACGTGACTGTATCGCTCAATCGCGCGGTAGGGATCCACGTGCACCGTGCCGGCGGTTGCGACGCGCCCGAGATCGTTGCGCGCGAGGTCGACGAGCATGACGTGCTCCGCCGCTTCCTTGGGGTCGGCCAGCAGCGCTTTCTCGTTTGCGAGGTCGTCTTCGGTGGTTTCGCCGCGCGGCAGGGTGCCGGCGATCGGCCTCAGCGTAGCGGTGTTGCCATGCAGCTTCACTAGCGCCTCGGGCGACGAGCCGACGACCTTCAGATCGCCGAACTCGAGGAAGAACATGTACGGCGACGGGTTGATGAGCCGCATCGCCCGGTACACCTCGAACGGCG